>Ga0118677_10003235_pt2 | contig 22980 bp, 13 predicted proteins | sample AliMusrvi5mmetaG_FD_86154 | JGI IMG/M metagenome (GOLD analysis project Ga0118677, IMG submission 86154)
CCTTCTTCCCCAGATTCCTCCCGGTCCCGTCGATCACCACCGGCAGCACCGGAATGGCGCCGGGGCGTTCGGCCAGAGCCGCGCACAGCCGTTCGATAACAGCGAGCGGCAGAATGGGGCGTGCGGCATCGTGGATCAGCACCAGGCCGGGGGCTCGGCCAGCCAGAGCCTCCAGCCCGCAACGCACCGAATCCTGCCGGGTTTCGCCGCCGGTCTTCTCAACCACCTGGCCCGCCGCATCCTTTGTGGCCGCCGCCATCTCTTTCGCGGTCTCGGCGGCATTGGAGGCCACAGCCACAGTCTTCGCCGCCGCTGCATCCAGTTCAGCGCCTGCCTGCTCCGCGATCCCGGCCGGCTTGGCCGCCTCTGACCCGGTCTTCTGCCTGCACCCAGCCAGAACCACAATACCAGAAACCGCCACAATTCCCACTACCTTCACTGTATTGATTTTCATGATCATATCTCCTTATGTTACGTTGTGTAACAAGGACCATCATGCGTGCTGGACCCGTTGGTTTCCATGGGGTGTAACCCTACTGGCCAGCCAGTCCCCTGCGCAAGAAGCGGGCAAGGGACTCCTAAGGGTCAGGCATCCTACGGGATGACCGAGTATTGAATGGGGGATACGTCCCCGAAACTCGCTGTCGCCACCACTGTATTCCCATTCATGATCCAAACTAGAGGCATTCAGGAGATACCGGGAACCGGTCATGTTCATCGGTATGCGTCTTTTCGATCATCAATGGCCAGTATGAACACAATCCTTTCCGCCTCATCCACAGAATAGAAGATTCGATACGGACCTGTCCGGTATCGCCATGTGGCGGGAGTGTACCCCTGCAACTTGCGGATGTTGGGCCCGAAATACGGCCCTTGCCGCAACTGGGGGTAAATGTAACCTTCAAGTTTCTTCGGAAGAAACTGGGGTGGCCCCAATCGTGCCAACGCCTTTTTGAACTCATCGGTCTCAAAGACCCGGAATTCAGGCGAATGAACCGCGCCGGTGTTTGGCATCCAGGTATCCCCGTTTCAGGCTTTGATTGAGTCCTGTGTTTGCGCGGATCTCCGCCATCTCAAACTCATCAACGGTTTCGTGATCCTGCACGAAACGCAACACGGCCGTTTCGATAAAGTTCGATATGGGTCTATTCTCCCGTTCGGCCACGCCCCTGAATAACCGGTAGACAGTATCGTCAAGCCGTAACGTCACTGTTTTTGACATCCTCTCCTCCGTTCTTCATTTCAATGATGATAAGAATACAAAAGAATACATTTGCTATCAATCTATTTTTGGAATACGCATTTCCGGCCCCGTAGCCGCATTGGAGATCAGGAACTCACGGCTAACAGCCTTCCCCGGTCTGTTCCTTTACAAGAGCGGATTCAGGAGTCAGGATGCGAATAGACTGTCGCCGTTAAACGATTCTGGATTCTAAATTCTTAATTCTGGATTCTGCTTTCGCGACGCCCCTGGAAGGAGTTTTGCGAGAGCCCCGGAAGGCTGAACGTTCATTTTTATAGGCGTTACGTGCGCCTTTTTCCGCAAAGGCGGAATGGACGTCTGCGTGGACCATGTGGGCTTTCGCATAGGCGGCGCGGGCGGCGGCGTAGACGGCATCCGCATGGGCGATGCGGGCATCATTATGGGCATCGTGGGCATCGTCGTGGGCGATTCGGGCATCCGCATGAGCGATGCGGGCGTCAGCATGGGCGGCGTGGGCATCCGCATGGGCGATGCAGGCTTTTGCGTAGACGGTCTCCGCCTTGGCGAGGGCGGCTTCGGCTTTGGCCGCTTTGGCGGCGGCTTCCGCCGCGGCTTTCTTCGTTTCAAGCAGTTGAAGATGTTCGTTTTCGGTCATGGTTCCGCCCCCGTGTTAGAACCACAAAAAATGATCACCGCCAATGATGAAACACCCCGAAAGCACCAGGCATGTCGAAACCACGATCACCATGAGCGCGATATGAAACATGACGCTTCGTGTATTCATATACGCCCCAGGAGAACCAATATGAGCAGGATCACGACCACAAGGCCCAGTCCGCCGCTCGGATAATACCCCCAACTCTTGCTATGTGGCCAAGTGGGCAATGATCCCACCAGAAACAGGATCAACACAATCAATAGGACAGTTCCAACGTTCATGGTTTTGTCTCCATGGCCAATACGGTATGCGATAGGCCCTCCACGTGCTATGGGGTGTAACCCTACTGAGTTTGGTGGGGGTTATACCCCATGGCATCGGGACCGGCATAAGCGCATAACTCTTCTAAATACCTGAAGGAAGACGAAGCACTATGATGACCGTGCCAAACTGGATGAGCGGACGCCACCGGGCGAACCCCGGCATCGGCGAGCCGCCACTGAGGGCCGAGTTGTTTAGTGTCGAGCAACTGGCAAGACATGCCAAAACTCTTGCCGCCAATCACCAGGTCGTTACCCGGCACGGCTCCAACCGTTTGCTGGCCCGGCTGGGTAAGAACGAGGATATTTTGAAGGTCTTCAACCGCGCGACCCTCACGGAGCGCCAAGGCAGGCACGTCACTCCCGCCGCCGAATGGCTTCTCGACAATTTCTACCTGATTGAGGAGCAAATTCAAATGGCCAGGCGGCATCTGCCCCGCGGCTACAGCCGGGAACTGCCACGTCTTATAAACGGGCCGTCCGCCGGACTTCCACGCGTGTATGATATCGTGCTCGAGCTGATCTCGCATGTGGATGCCCAGATTGATTCGGAGCCGCTCAGCGCCTTCATCGCCGCATACCAGACGGTGGCGCCTTTGCAATTGGGCGAACTGTGGGCCATTCCGATTATGTTACGGCTGGGGCTCATTGAAAATCTCCAGCGCGTCACCACCCGTCTTATGCTCGCCCGGGAGGAATGCGATCTTGCGGACCTCTGGGTGGATCGCTTGCAGGACATGGCGGAGACCAATCCATCCCATCTCGTGATTGTGGTGGCGGACATGGCCAAGTCCGAACTTCCCGTATCCAGCTCGTTCGTGGCGGAATTCAGCCAACGGTTGTCGCGCCAGAGTCCGGTGTTGCATCTCGCACGAACATGGCTTGAGCAGAGGCTCGTTGAACAGGGACTCTCCATCGAACAGCTTGTCCATCTGGAGAGCCAGAACCAGGCGTCCGATCAAGTTTCAGTCAGTCACAGCATTGCGAGCCTTCGTTTCCTCAGCGCCATGGATTGGAAGGACTTCGTCGAGAGCCTGAGTCTGGTGGAAACAACGTTGCGCTCGGATCCCGCCCAGGTCTACAGCACCATGGATTTTTCGACCCGCGACCGGTACCGGCATTCCGTCGAGTTTTTCGCCCGGCACAGCGGGCTGTCGGAGGCGGACATCGCGCGGCGTGCCATCGACCTGGCTGCTGACAACGCCCGGGTGAAGGGGAAACAAGACCGGGCCGCCCATGTCGGCTTCTTTCTGATCGACAAAGGGCAGTCCGTGCTGGGGCGCATCGCGCCTGTACGCTGGCCCTGGAGAACGCTTCTCGAACGCGGCATTCACCGGTATCCGATGACGTTTTATGCCGGCGGCATCGGGACGCTGACGGTTTTGGCGACACTCGGGTTCATGCGGCAGGCCCTGAGCTTTGAGGCGCAGGGCTTGAAACTGATGTTTGTCACGGTGGTTTTCTTCCTTTGCGCCAGCCAACTGGCTGTGGCCGTGATGAACTGGCTGGCCACTCTGCTGGTGAAACCCCGCCTGCTCCCGCGCCTGGACTTTTCCTCAGGCATTGCGCCGGATTGCCGCACCATGGTTGTCGTGCCGACTTTGCTAACCAATCCGGACGGCGTCGACCAGCTTCTTGAATCGCTGGAAATCCATCATCTCGCGAATCGGGACCCGCGAGTGCATTTCGCGTTGCTTACCGACTTCCGCGATGCGCCGGAGGAGAGCCAGCCCGGGGATCAGGCGCTGCTTCAGCGGGCGCGGGCAGGAATCGGGATGCTGAACCGGAAATATCCCTTCGCGGATCAGGATGTCTTCTTCCTGTTTCATCGTCCGCGCCGCTGGAACGCGGGCGAGGGCTTGTGGATGGGCTACGAGCGTAAGCGCGGAAAACTGATGGAGTTCAACGCCCTCCTCCGCGGCGGAAGCCAGGGTTGCTTTTCCGAAATCGTGGGGCGGACGGTGATCCTGCCGGCCATCACCTATGTCATCACGCTCGACACCGACACCCAGTTGCCGCGCGATGCCGCCCGCCAACTCGCCGGAACGATGGCCCATCCCCTGAACCGCCCGGTCTTTGACCCCGTGCGTGGGATTGTCTCGGAAGGGTACAGCATCATGCAGCCGCGCGTGGGGGTCAGTCTGCCAAGCTCCCGGCGCTCCCTGTTTGTCCGGCTCTTCGCAGGCGACACCGGCATCGATCCCTACACCCGGGAGGTCTCCGACGTCTATCAGGATGTGTTCCAGGAGGGGTCCTTCATCGGGAAAGGGATCTACGATGTGGATGCTTTTCAGCGGGCGATCACGGGGCGTTTCCCGGAGAATACCATCCTCAGTCACGACTTGCTCGAGGCGTGTCACGCCCGCTCCGCCCTTGTCAGCGACGTGGAATTCTACGAGGACTATCCCTCCCGCTACAACGTCGACATTGACCGGCGCCACCGCTGGATTCGCGGCGATTGGCAGATCGCGCCATGGCTTATGCCGGGGGTGCCCGGAACCGGCGCCCGGCGTGTGGCCAATCCACTCTCTTTACTCTCCCAGTGGAAGATCTTCGACAACCTCAGGCGCAGTCTCGTCCCGATTGCCCTGTTGCTCCTCATGGTGGTCATCTGGTTGCTCTTTCCCGCACTCGGTATCCTTGGTCTGCTGCTGGTCCTGGTGATCGTCACGCTTCCCGGATTGCTGGTGGCAATCCTGAACCTGTTCCGCAAGTCCGCTGATTTGCCGTGGGCGCTGCATCTGCGGGGCGAGGCCGGGTCATGGGGCCGACAGTTGGGCCAGATCCTCCTCACCCTGGCCTTTTTACCCTACGACGCCTTCATCAGCCTCGATGCCATCGGCAGGACGCTGCTGCGACTGCTGGTGACGCACAGACGACTTCTGGAGTGGCAGACGTCCCATGATTCCGAACGGACCCGGCGCGCCGGCCTTGCCGGCTTCTACGCCACCATGTGGGTCGCGCCGGTTGTCGCGCTGGCGGCCGGACTCGTGTTGGCCATCCTGCACCCCGCCCAACTCTCCTTCGCCCTTCCGCTCCTCGCGCTCTGGTTGGCCGCTCCCTGGATCGCCTGGCGGATCAGCCAGCCCATTGAATTTCCGTCACCGGATTTGACGGCGGAACAACTGGCGTTTCTCCGGAAGACGGCTCGCAAAACCTGGCATTTCTTCGAAACCTTCGTCACCGCGCAGGAGAACTGGCTGCCGCCTGACAATTTCCAGGAAGTCCCCTCCCCGACGATTGCGACGCGCACTTCGCCCACCAACATGGGACTGGCGCTCCTCTCCAATCTCGCGGCCCTCGATTTCGGGTATCTCCCGGTTGGCACCCTGATCCGGCGCACGCAAGACACTTTTGCCACCCTGCAGCACCTCCCCCGGTATCGCGGGCATTTCTACAACTGGTATGAGACCCGCACGCTCCAACCCCTTCTCCCACTCTATGTGTCGAGCGTGGACAGTGGCAACCTGGCGGGGCATCTGCTCACGCTGGGCTCCGGACTGAGGGAACTGGCCGATGCGCCCATTTACACACCGCGGATTTTTGCCGGCTTGCACGATACGGTCATGGTTCTCAGAGCCTGGGCTCCCGGCCATGAGGCGTTGGCTGCACTTGACTCTGAGTTGACTCAATCCCCCGCCAGTCTGCGCGCCGCGTATTCTTTGCTGCTGAGAGCGGCAACCCAAGCCGCCCTGCTCGCAGCCACGCCGCCGACCTCCGGGGGTGAGTGTGATGTCTGGGCTCAGACACTTAAGCGTCATTGCGAGGATCACCTGGAGGATATGCTCTTCCTCGCTCCCTGGCTGGCCTTGCCAGACCCTCAACTCTCGGTTCTGCAAGCGCACATTCCCCACCTTGACCAGGCCCCAACCTTGAGAGCGGTCGCGGCCTTCGACCCGTCGCTCCATCCGCTGATAAAGGAAGCAGGCGACCATGCCCGTCAACGCCTGCTTGCCCTGGACTCCCTGGCCACTCAAAGCGACACCCTGGCCGCGATGGATTTCACGTTTCTATTCGACACGGCCCGGGATCTTTTTTCCACAGGGTTCAACGTGACAGAGCGCCGGTGCGACACCAGTTTCTACGATCTGCTGGCCTCCGAGGCGCGCTTGTGCAGCTATGTCGCCATCGCCCTGGGCCAACTTCCGCAGGACCATTGGTTCTCGTTGAGCCGCCTGTTGGGCGCCACCCGGGGCAAGCCGATGCTCGTATCATGGAGCGGCTCCATGTTCGAATATCTGATGCCGCTGCTCGTCATGCCCAATTACGAAAATACGTTGCTCGATCACACCTGCAAGGCGGCGGTACGGCAACAAATCGCGTATGGAAAATTGCGCGGCGTGCCCTGGGGCATTTCGGAATGCGGCTATAACCGGACCGACGTCCAACTGACCTACCAGTACCACGCCTTCGGAGTGCCAGGCCTGGGGCTGAAGCGCGGCCTGGCTGACGACCTGGTGATCGCCCCCTACGCGACGGCCATGGCGCTGATGGTCGCGCCGAGAGAGGCGTGCGAGAACCTCCAGCGGCTGGCGTCCGAGGGCCGGGAAGGGACCTACGGTTTCTACGAGGCGGTGGATTACACGCCGGCCCGCCTGCCTCCCAATGAGACCAGCGCGACAATCCGGTCCTACATGACGCACCATCAGGGGATGAGTTTTCTGGCCTTTGACAACCTCTTGCAGGATGTCCCCATGCCGCGGCGTTTCATGGCCTGCCCCGTGCTGAAGGCCGCCAGTCTGCTGTTGCAGGAACGGGTACCCAAGACCTCCGCAAGCGTGTTTGCCGAGGATTCGACGCCCGAAACAGCGCCGACGTTTTCGAACGAACCCGAAAGCATTATGCGCGTTTACACGACGCCCACTCCCGCGGCGCCTGAAGTGCATCTTTTATCCAACGGCCGCTATCATGTCGTCATCAGCAGCGCCGGCGGCGGCTACAGTCGCTGGCGGGATCTGGCGGTCACCCGCTGGCGCGAAGACGGCACCCGCGATTGTTGGGGAACGTTTGTCTATCTGCGCGATCTGGCGTCGGGGGAGTTTTGGTCCACCGCCTATCAACCCACCCTGCGGGAGACAAAGGGTTACGAAGCCATCTTCACCCAGTCGCGCGCGGAATTTCGCCAGCGCCATGCCGGCCTCACCATCCACACCGAGATCAGCGTGTCGCCGGAGGACGACGTGGAGTTGCGTCGCACCACCCTCACCAATCGCACCCCGATGGCCCGAACCATCGAGGTAACCAGTTATGCGGAGGTGGTCCTTGCCATTCCGGCGGCGGACGCCTCCCATCCCGCGTTCAGCAATCTATTCGTGCAAACGGAATTCGTGCCGGCCTCCTCGGCCCTTCTCTGCACCCGCCGGGCCCGTTCCCAGGATGAACAGGCGCCGTGGCTTCTACACTTGATGGCCGGCGGCGGCCCCGGGGAAGTCACCTGCGAGACGGACCGTGCCCGGTTTATCGGACGCGACGGCACCCTGGCCGAACCGGCCGCGCTGCGGGGCCTGTCACCCTTGTCCAATACCGTCGGATCGGTACTCGACCCCATCGTGTCGCTGAGACGCACGGTGGTGGTTCCCCCCCACGGAACGGCCGTCATCGACCTGGTGTTTGGCGTGACCGAAAGCCGGGACACCGCGCTGGCCCATGTGGAAAAGTATCAGAACTCCCGCATGGCAGACCGCGCCTTCGATCTGGCGTGGACTCATAGCCAGGTGACTTTGCACCAGCTCAACGCGACGGAGGCGGAGGCCCGACTCTATGGCTGCCTCGCCAGCGCACTGATCTATGCCGACCCTGCCCGACGGGCCAGCCCCGGCGTGTTGCTCGGCAACCGGCGCGGCCAGAGCGGTCTCTGGAGTTATGGTATTTCCGGCGATTCGCCTCTGATTCTGCTTCGTATCAGTGACATGGATAAGATCGAACTCGTCAAACAACTGATTCGCGCCCACTCCTACTGGCGCATGAAGGGGTTGACCGTTGACCTGGTCATCCTGCACGAGGACATCTCGGTCTACCGCCAGTCTCTGCAGGACCAGATCACCAGCCTGATCTCGTCCGGAATCGAAGCCCAGATGCTGGACAAGCCGGGCGGCATATTCGTCCGGAGCCTTGAACAAATCCCCAATGAGGATCGCCTACTGCTGTACTCCTCCGCACGCATCGTGCTCGACGATGAGAAAGGGTCGTTGGCGGAACAGTTGGAGCATCGGAATGTTCTTGAACATTCGATCCCGATTCTGGCGCCCTCCCGTTCCGGCTCACGCGATATGCCCGCCCCGCTCCCTGAACGCGAGTTGATCTTCCCCAATGGTTATGGCGGTTTCACCCGCGACGGCCACGAGTATATCATCACGCTTCAACGCGGCCAGATGACGCCGGCTCCCTGGGTCAATGTCCTGGCCAATCCCTATTTCGGAACGGTGGTGTCCGAGAGCGGTTCCGCCTACACCTGGGGCGAGAACGCCCACGAGTTCCGGTTGACCCCCTGGAGCAATGATCCCGTCCAGGACATCACCGGCGAGGCGTTCTACATTCGGGATGAGCAGACCGGGCAGTTCTGGTCGCCGACACCGTTGCCCGCGCGCGGACAGACGCTCTATGTGATCCGCCACGGGTTTGGCTACTCTGTGTTCGAGCACACCGAAAACGGCATCGCCTCCGAGTTGTGGGTCTACGTGGCGATGGATGCCCCGGTGAAGTTTTGCGTTCTGAAACTGCGCAATGTCTCGGGCCGCCCCCGTCGCTTGTCCGTGACCGGGTATTACGAATGGGTCCTGGGCGACCTACGGCAGAAAAGCCTGCTCCATGTTCACACCGAAGTGGACCTCAAGACAGGCGCCTTGCTGGCGCACAACCACAACAACACCGAATTCGCCAACCGAATCGTTTTCCTGGACGTCAACGATGCGCGGCGAACACTCACCGGCGACCGGAAGGAGTTTATCGGCAGAAACGGCAACCTCTCCCAACCGGCGGCCATGAAACGGGTCCGGCTTTCAGGCAAAGTCGGCGCGGGGCTCGATCCGTGCGGCGCGGTGCAGGTTCCCCTCACGTTGCAGGAGGGGCAGGAGTGCGAGACGAGTTTTCGACTCGGGCTCGGCCGCAACCCCGCGGAGGTCCAGACCCTCATCCAGCGGTTCCGCCTTGCGGACGCCAACCGCCTGGCGCTCGAAGGGGTCTGGTCCTATTGGAACCGGACCCTTGGAGCCATAAACGTGGACACCCCCGACTCCTCCGTGAATGTGCTGGCGAACGGCTGGCTCTTGTACCAGACCCTGAGCGCCAGACTCTGGGGCCGAACCGGCTTCTATCAATCCGGCGGCGCCTACGGTTTCCGGGACCAACTGCAGGACGTCATGGCGCTGGTGCATGCGGAACCGGCCCTGACCCGCGAGCATTTGCTGCGCGCCGCCTCGCGCCAGTTCAGGGAAGGCGATGTGCAGCATTGGTGGCATCCCCCGGCGGGCCGGGGCGTGCGAACGCATTTTTCCGATGACTTCCTATGGCTGCCGTACGTTGTGTGCCGCTACGTGTCGTGTGTCGCGGACACCGGAGTTCTCGACGAGTCGATTCCGTTTCTGGAAGCCCGTCCGATCAAGCCGGAGGAGGAAGCGTTCTATGATTTACCGAATCGCTCCGAGGAATCCGCCACACTTTACCAGCATTGCGTGCGCGCCATCGAGCGGGGACTGCAATTCGGGAAACACGGCTTGCCGCTGATCGGGTGCGGCGATTGGAATGACGGCATGAACCGGGTGGGTAACCAAGGCCGCGGCGAAAGCGTCTGGCTGGCCTTCTTCCTTTACGACGTGCTCACCCAGTTCGCCGAGCTGGCACGCAAACGTCATGACCCCGTTTTCGCGGAGCGCTGCCTCACCCAGGCCCTGCAGCTCCAGAAGAATATCGAGCAACAGGCCTGGGACGGCCACTGGTACCTCCGCGCCTATTTCGACAACGGCGAACCCCTCGGCTCCCAAACCAATCCTGAATGCCAGATCGATTCCCTGCCTCAAAGCTGGTCGGTGATCAGCGGCGCCGGCGCCCCACCCCGCTCACGCGAGGCCATGGATGCTGTCGATCAGCGCCTGGTCCGCCGCGAAGCCGGGCTGATTCAAGTGCTGGATCCCCCGTTTGACCGTTCCCCGCTGAATCCTGGCTATATCAAGGGCTACATTCCCGGCGTGCGGGAAAATGGAGGCCAATACACCCACGGCGCGATCTGGACCGCCATGGCCTTCGCCCTCATGGGGGAAACCGAGCGGGCCTGGGATCTGTTTTCAATGATCAATCCCGTTCATCACGGGGAGACTCCTGAACAGATCGCCACCTATAAGGTGGAACCTTATGTCATGGCTGCGGACGTGTATGCCGTGGCCCCTCACATCGGACGGGGCGGCTGGACCTGGTACACGGGATCCGCAGGCTGGATGTATCGGCTGCTCATCGAAACGTTGCTGGGAGTGAACCTGGAGGGAGATCAACTGCGCCTGACCCCACGCCTGCCGGCACATTGGACCACCTATAAAATCCACTACCGTTACCGGCAGACCGTGTATCACATCACCATCAGCCGGAGCGCCGGTGAGGCGACCCCTGCGAACCGGCTCTTTCTCGACGGTGACGAACTTGCTGTGAAGACGGTCCCTCTAGTCGATGACCAGCGGGAGCATTCGGTCGAATTACGGCTGTGAACCTATAAAAGGGTGCTTGAATCAGGAAAATAGAACACTTAGTCACACTTCTTAGCCCCCCCCCTCTTAGTCGGTTACACTTACCCCCGGCCTTGGCGGCTGTCATCTCAACCAGGGTACAAATTGTACCCCAGTTGGAACTCAATTCCGAGTCGCTGCTCCCTTGTGTATCCAAATTTTAACTACGAAACTTTTTTGGTCAGGGCCTTCACGGCTGCCTCGAAATCTTTTTCGGCTTGCGATGGGGCGTCGAGCTGGGCTTGGTGATAACTTTGGAATTCCGTCTCAGCCTTCTTCAAAGCTTCTTCATGAGAAATCTTACCCGCATGTGTCAGAAGCTGTCGTCCGCTCAGGCGCAGAAAATCATCTAACTTGGCAATCCAGTCGCCCATTGTCATGGGTTGACGATTGAGCGCCTGGATCTCCGCAAATTCCAGATACGCGGTCACGATCCTGTTCAAGGCCTCAAGCTCCGCCGGGGACAGGTAGTTCTTAGCGATGACCGCCTCTTCCTTGCTTGGCCGCGAGCCGACCCAGTTTGTCATCCCCATGTTTTGCTTCGTCGCATCCGCCCGGGCATGCACGACTTCCGCCGCCGTATGACCATGCGCGGCCCAGTGCATCTTATTCTGCACGGCGGCAAAGAACCGGTGCGATGCCTCCACACTGGGATCATAGTCGATACTCGTCGCATAGATATCCAGAACCTTTCGCCAAAACACCTTTTCCGACGACCGGATATCACGGATGCGAGCCAGCAATTCCTCGAAATAGTTCCCCTCGCCACGCCGCTTCAGTCGGTCATCGTCCATCGTGAATCCCTTCACGATATACTCCCGCAATCGTTGCGTGGCCCAGATGCGGAACTGTGTGCCTCGGAGCGACTTAACTCGATACCCCACTGAGATTATGACATCGAGGTTATAATGCTTCAGCCTGCGCTCAACCTGCCGCATCCCCTCCTGTCGAACTTGTAAGTAATCCTTACAAGTTGCAAATTCTGCCAGTTCATTGTCCTGATAAATCGACCGAATATGCAAAGTGATATTTTGTGAAGTGGTTTGGAATAACTCAGCCATTTGGGACTGTGTCAGCCAGACGGATTCCTCCTCCAGCCGGACTTGAATTTTCGTCCGCCCATCCTCCGTCAGGTAGAGCAGGAACTCACCGCCTAGTGCTGGAGACTCTTTGATCATGGTGCGCTTCATATATCTAACAATAACTAATTATAGCTAAATACACAGTCCGTCAAACATATAACTACGATCGAAAGACTCACGCCATCACCCCGCCAAATACAACCCCTCACCCACCACCCTTGCCTGCCCCAACGTCACCAGGGTCTGCAATAGTTCCTCAATCTTATCCACCCGGGCGCGGGAGAAGGACTTGGCCAAGATTTGAGCGGTGGCCGGCGAGGACTGGGCGGCAAGCAACTCGCGGAGAACCTTGACTTGTTCCGGAAGGGTTTTGGGCCAGGGGGCTCGCGCGGACTTGGGTGCCTTCGCGCCACCTTCGTTTTCGGTTTTCCGTCCAGCCTGGGTCCCTGGATCCACTTCCAGTTCGGTCTGGTGGACTTTTTCTCCCCGGCACTGGTAGTCGGGACGCAGCCAGCGGATCAGGCCCTTGGCCTCTTCGGCGGCCCGTTCGGCATTGAGCGCGACCAGTTTCTCCAGGATCTGCGCATCGGTCAGTGTGGTGGGCCACCCATAGGCCTCGAAGACGGCGGCATCAAGGTCGTCATGGAGCTGCTTCAGCACGGAAACCAGGCCTTGCTCATGAATCGTGCGCTCGGCCATGGTCAGCGTGGCGTTGGCTCGAAGTTTCTCCAGCACGTTGTACATGCCCGTCATGGTGAGGTCAGGATGTTCAGCTTGCTGGCGTTTGCGATGGGCGTCGAGTTGCTCGGCTAGGTCGCGGATGCGGGTTTTCTGCGCCTCGGTCGCGACTGGAAAGGGAAAAGTTTCGAAGCAGCGAGTTTTGACGTACACAGGATCATTCCCGACACCGAGATGACCTCCCGTCGCCAAAGCCCAGCACACATGAATTCGACTACTGAGAGTGCCCAGTCCCCACGCACCCTCCAGCGCGATGTTAATGAGCTTGTTGTCCGGCAGGATCGCTGCGTCGAGAAACATAAAGAAGCGGTGCTTGGAGGTTTCAACTGTGGAAATGTAGCGACGCAGACCGAACAAAGCCGGTCGCATCTCGCCCCTCGGTTCACCAAATATCCACCATTTATCTCTGTAACTTTTCCTGTTGTTTTGATCCCTCTCGGGTTTAACGCGTTCAAGGATCCATTGAAAAACAGCTGGGTATCTATTGCGCACATCGGATTCAGAGAGACCGAAAAGATCAATCGCCATAGCACCGCGGGGTCTCGATGTAAGATCACGACCGTTTCGGTACTCGCGGATATGATTCTCGATTCCGCTCATCTTTCCGCACCCCAGGTTCATAGCTTCTTCCGAAGAAACAATGAAACCTTCGCCAATAATCTGCACACCGCGATAGCACAACTTTCCATTTCCGATCAATTCCACGGCCCCTGCCACATCCGCCCCTGTCGTAAGATCAGCGTTGATTCGCCCTCTTGTGCTCTCGAGTTCGACATCGAAGCCATCCCCCTCGGTTTCCTTCTCTGATACCACCTGACTCAACAAGCCGTCATGACTGCCTGACGCAGCGACGGTCATGGCAATGCGCACGGCGGCGCCGTCGCTGGCGTCCACCCAAGGATGATCGGGAATGGCGAACAGGATGGAAAGCGGGTTTGGCGTGCCAGCCAGATGAGTCTCCAGTACGCGGCGGTTGAACTTCTGGCGCAGACTGTTGGTGGTCACAAAGCCAAATCTCTGAATTTTCCCTTCGCGAACCAACTTCGCGGCATGGTTCCACCAGTACATGACGAAGTCACTGGATTCACCCATATCGGAATGGACTTCACGCACGGTCTCGGTATAGCCGTCACCCAGTGCCTGGCGCATCAGGGCGGGCCCGATGAACGGCGGATTACCCACCACGTAATCGGCTTCCGGCCAGGTTGCGGCGCGGGGATTGACGTAGCGCACGGTCGGAACGCGGGCGGACTCATCGGGGACTTCGCGTCCGGTGACCGGGTGGGGCTTGGTGGTCCGGCCATCCCAGCGGGTGACAGGCTGCCCCTGGTCATCCAGCATGGGCTCAACCCGGTCGTAATCAATCAGTGCGTCCCGGCACTGGATGTTGTGGAAGTTGCGGATAATCGGCTGGGGAGGATTGACATTGCCCCGGTTCCGGAAATGCCACTGCAACGTACCGATCCACAGCACCAGCTCGGCAATGGCGGCGGCGCGGGGGTTGATCTCGAGGCCGAGGAACTGATGCGGCCCGACCGCCTCACCGGCCATATCCAGCACGGCCTGCCGCTCTCCCATGAGGTTAAGCGTGTCCAATACCTCGCCCTCGATCCGCTTGAGGTGTTCCAGCGTCACGTACAGGAAGTTTCCGCTGCCGCAGGCCGGATCCAGCACCCGCGTGTGACAGAGCTTCTGATGGAAGGCCTTCAGCCCTGTGGCGGCCTTCTTGATGTCCCCTTTGTTGGCCAGCGACACCGCCGCCGTGCGGGCGGTCTCCCACTCCGCGCGGAGAGGTTCAATGATCGTCGGCATCACCAGCCGTTCGACGTAGGCCCTGGGGGTATAATGGGCGCCCAGTTTGTGCCGCTCCTCCGGCGCCAGCGCCCGCTCAAGCAGGGTTCCAAAAATGGCGGGTTCGACGTCACGCCAATCGCACTGGGCGGCCTCGATCAGCAGTTGCACCTGGTCCTGATTGAGCGGCAAGGCCGTGGCGTTCTCGAAAAATCCGCCATTGAATTGCAGGATCGTCATGCGCAGGCTGACAGAATAGCCACCGCGGTCCATACGGCCCCAGAGCTCCTCGATCACGGGAACGAAATCCTGGGGCTTGTCCCTCAAACTCTGCAGGAGTTTGGAGAAACTCTCCCTTGCGAGCAGGCCGACATCCTCGGCAAACATGGTGAATAGACACCGCATCAGAAAGGACGCGGCGGCATGGGGATCATGTCCGTCCCGATCAAGCGACACGGCCAACCGGGCGAGGCTGGCGGCAATCTCACGGGTCACCCGGGCGCTGCGCCGGGTGGGATCAAGATCACGGGGCGCGGTCCATACGGTCTGGAGTCGTTCCCGGACATCCGCCTGATCCAGATCGTCCAGAAAAACGCGGTGGCTGCCCGGCGCGGGAAAAGGAATGTAGGTCCCGCCGGTACAGGAGAACTCGGAATACAATTCGATGGAGTGTCCGACGTCCACCACGATCAGGAAAGGCGGGCGCCCCTCGGAAGCCGGGAGGGCGCGGCAATATTGTTCAGCCTGCCCCCTGGCACGGAGCATGGCATCATCCCAGGCGCCCGTTCCCCGCCGGGCGGTCCCGGCCTTCAGTTTACGTTTCAGTTCGCGGGCGGCCGCAGACAGGGCTTCGTCGGGATCCTTGACGTTTGAGCCCTGTTTCGCCTCCAGGATGAAGCAACCCTGCCGGTAGAGATCCACCCGACCGGTGCTGGTGGTGCCATCACCATGCTGAAACGTCACCGCTCGCTCAAAGACGTATGTGTTCTGGGTGTCATCGGGCCCCGCCGGATTGGGCCGGGGCACGCCGAGCACATCGCAAAGCTCAGAGAGGAAGAGTTGGTAGTTGGCCCGCTCGGCGGAACCCGAACCCTCCCAGCGCTTGATAAATGCGGCAACCGAGTCGCTAGTCGCAATCGGGACAGGCATGTGGGTGTCAGCCATAAGATTGCACGACGCTACCCACCCGCGCACATCAAGTCAAGGGAAGACAGGTCGCTACACAGGGCAAACGCATCTAAATCTCACAAAACAAAGAAGTTTTTCACCACCCGCCTGGGGTACCAGGCTTGAGACGCCGAGACACAGAGGTAATTCCACCGAGAAGAGAAATCAAATGTGGCGTTAATTTTTCCACACGAGTACATGTGGAGAAAATAAACGCCACGCTTCTTGGAGAAGGATTAGAGAGGGAGGAGATTCAATCCTTCTGTCAGCTATAAAACCATCCTTTTGATGCCAGACTTTAGGACGGAAGAGTTGAAGTTGATAAGCAGTCCGACGCGGCATTGCGTTAGTCTCAGGTATGAGAGCAACTGGGCCTCGTGAATAATCTCCAAGCGGGAAACAGCCTTGATTTCAACCACAACCGCCTTATCAACCAGAAGATCCAGCCGGAGATCGGTCCCCACGGTTTCACCTTTGTAAAGCAAGGGCAACTGTACCTGGTTGCTGAAAGGAATGTTTCGCAAGTGTAGTTCCCTGCACAAGCTTTTTTCGTAGATGTTCTCATAGAGTCCCGGCCCCCAGTGTCGATGCACTTCAATTGCAGCGCCAATGATTTCATGCGTTAGTCTGTCGCTAGTCATAGTGCTACTATAGACTATGTTCGCATGTTAATGCATTTATATTCCTCCTCCCTCTCACTGTTTTCCTTCAAGCTAATAATTCGCAACTATATGCGCTACACGATGGTGAGCTGGACGTCGCATTCGACCATCCCGGCGGTGATGGCGTAGCGGGTCAGGCCGGCCGTGTCGTGGATGTCGAGTTTCCGCATGAGATGGTCCCGGTGCTTTTCGACGGTCTTGATGCTGATGCCCAGCTCCGCCGCAATCTGTTTGTTGGCGTCGCCCTCGGCGATCAGTTGGAGCACCTCCACCTCGCGCGAGCTCAGGCGGGCGGTGTTCGCCTTGGGCAAACCCTTTCGATCGAGGGTCTTCGTATTCCGCTGGCGGGAACGCGTCGCAATGGAGGGGCTGAAATAGGTCTTCCCCTGGTGGACGTCCCGAACCGCCTCGCACAAATACTGGGCGGAGGTTTGCTTGATCAGATATCCCACCGCCCCCATTGCCGTCACGTTCTCGACGTAAGCGTCATCGCTATGAGCCGAAAGAATCAGGATCTTGGCGTCAGGGACGGCCTGGCGGATCTGGCGGGTGGCTTCCAACCCGTTGAGCACCGGCATGGCGATGTCCATGATGACCACGGCAGGATGGAGTTTCCGCGTCATATCCACGGCCTGGCGACCGGTGGACGCTTCGCCGACCACCTCGATATCGCGGCAGGACTCCAACAGCTTCTTCAGGCCTTCCCGGACGATCGTGTGGTCGTCAGCCAGCAGGACAGTGATTCGTTTTGTTGAATTCATGGACTAACATTCTCCTTGGCTTCCTTTACCGAACGGAATCTGCGCGGTGATGGTTGTTCCTTGACTCGGCAGGGAATCAACGCCGAAGCTCCCGCCGACCATCTCCATCCGCTCCCTCATGCCGAGCAGCCCCAAATGACGGCGCCCCCTTCCCGACCACAGACGTTCCACCTCGAAGGCTTGGCCGTCGTCTTTGATTGTCATACAAACTGCTTTCGGAAGTTTTTGAATGCTCACCTCCACCCGACTGGCGTGGGCGTGGCGGGCGACATTGGTCAATGCTTCCTGGGCAACGCGATAAAACGCCGTACGTTTGGCGCTGCTCATTTTCTCCACCCCGGGGAATACCGTTAAATTGACATGAATGCCGGTCTCTTTCAAAAACCGCTTCGCAAACGAATGTAACGCCGGAATCAACCCCAAGTCATCCAATACCGGCGGGCGGAGATCCTGCGCAAACCGGTGCACAATGTCCACGGACTTTTCGACCAACCGCTGGGCGCTGGCGACTTTTGACTGGAGGCCCTTGGCCTTCCGCGAGACATCGGCTTTCAAAAGGGAAAGCCGGACATTGATGCCGGTCAACGTCTGGGCGATCTCGTCATGCAACTCCCGGCTGATCTTCTTGCGCTCCTCCTCCTGGGCCGCCAGAAGTTGCCGGGACAAATGGCGTAATTCTTCCTGCATGTGGCGCGACTGCTCCAACAACTGGATTTGGTGTTGCTCGCTTTTCCGGAGGACTTCCTCGACCCCCTGCCGCCGTTCAATTTCACGTTGCAGGTTCAGGTTGGAAGCGGCCAGTTCCGCCGCCCGGCGTTTCGCCTCCTCCCCCCGTTTGATGGCGGTAACGTCCGAGATCACGACCCGGCAGCATTTGGCCAGGGTCCGACTGGTTGCGGACACGGCCTGAATGTCCGCCCAAAAAGAATCGCCATCCGACTTCAGCAGAGGCGTCTCGCAGGTCTGTTTGCCGGAACCGGTAAAGACTTTTTCGAGGAAGTTCGCAAAGTCCGCCCGGCTCGACGCAGCCACGACGCTCTGCAGACGCCGACCGATGAGCCGGGACCGGTCAATGCCAAGCAACACGGTTCCCCGCAGATTCGCCTCCAAAATTTCACCCTGTTCGCTGATGGTGAAATAGCCGACCGGGGCAAACTCGTAGAGATCCGAGTACTTCTCCAGCGCCATCTCAATCTCTTCCCGGCCTGTCTGGAGCTCCGCGTTCTGCATCTCCAACTCAATCTGGTGGACCTGCAATTCATGGAGCAACCGCCGATTATCGGCGGCTGACGCCTTCACGGCGGCCTCTGGACCCTGTGTTTTTTTCCGATTTCGCAACTGGCGTTCAGCAAGGCGGCGCAATTTCGTGGCAACGGGTGAAGTCATGACGTCCTCCTCCTGGGTTTGGCGAGCTTCGCGGATTGGACTGCGAATCGCTTTTCCAAGCCGGAGTGCTGGTCACGCAATTTTCCCTCCAGGGTCTTGGAAATACTGATGTCCGAGAAGGTAATCACCACTCCGTCAATCCGGTCATCCAGCGTACGGTAGGGCATGATGCGCACCGTAAACCAGCGTCCGTCGCAGGCGGTCACCGGTTTTTCCGCCGGGGTGAGCGTCCGCAACACTTCGCACACGTCTTCTGCCAGCGCCGGGTACTTCAGGTCCGAGACCAGATCGGTGATGGGCCGGCCCACGTCGCCGGGAATGAGCTTGACGATGCGTGTGGCCTGGGGTGTATACCGTCGCACATTGAGATCCTTGTCCAGAAACAGGGTGGCGATATCCGTGCTGTCGAGCAGGTTCTTCATGTCGTTACTGGACCGCGACAGTTCATCCACCTTGGCCTGCAACTCGGCATTGAGCGTCTGAAGCTCCTCGTTCAGCGATTGCATCTCTTCTTTTGAGGTGGTGAGTTCCTCGTTGGTGGACTGCAACTCCTCGTTGGTGGACTGCAATTCCTCATTGGTAGACCGGAGTTCCTCCTGCGACGTCTGCATTTCTTCATGCGTGGCCCGTGCCTCGGCGCGGGCGCGCAGCAATTCCTGCTCCACTTCCGTCAACCGCGCGCTCCGGGCATGAGTCGCGGGTTTCCCCGCCATTACCGGAACCACCTCGGGCACGGCGACCATGTCGGTGAAAATAATCAGGACCAAACCCTGCAGCGGCCCGGCTTCGTCAAGTCTCCTGACGGTCACATCCACGCCCTGCCCGACGCCACCGGCCACAACCTTGAGCCCTCTGAGCACGACACAGTCTTTTTGGCGGAGCGCTTTCTGGAAGGCGCCGGCCAGTTCGTGCTGCAACCCTTCGCGAGCCATGGCAAAGATATTCCAGTTGGCTTTTCCCGCGGCGGGTTCCAGGTACTTCCCGGTCCGCCCGCTGATGTAGAGGATATCGCCCTTGTCATTGGCCAGCACGGCGGGCGGCGAAAACTGCTGTAAAATCAATTGATCCGCGAAAGACTGGAGACTGCCCGGCGGCACCGTCGCCGGACGGATCACAGCCCCGCCCGACTGCCACGCATGAAAAGACGAGGGAAACTCGACCGGCTCCACCCGTAGATCGGCCTCCTTCCGCTGGAACAGCCGTGATTTTCCACCGAGAGGCGTAAACAGATCGGTGAAACCGCCAATCGTCTCCGCACTCCCGAGAAACAGGACCCCTCCGGGATTAAGACTGTAGTGAAACAACGGGATCAGTTTTTTCTGCACTTCCGGGCCCAGGTAGATCAGCAGGTTGCGGCAGGTCAGGAGATCCAGTTTGGTAAAGGGCGGATCCATGATGAGGTTCTGCGCGGCGAAGATCACCATTTCCCGGATTTCCTTGCACAACCGGTAGCCGTGCTCCTCCTCGGCAAAGAACCGGCTGAGCCGCCGGGGCGTAACGTCGGCCGCAATATTATGGGGATAGACGCCCTGGCGGGCTTTTTCGATCGCATCCGGGTCCAGATCGGTGGCAAAGATCTGCAACACGAAATGGTCCTTCGGTTTGACGCGATCCAAGACTTCCTTGAACACGATGGCCAGGGAATAGGCCTCCTCGCCGGTGGAGCAACCGGTCACCCACGCCCGCAGGGCGTGGCCGGACGCCCGCCCCGCCAGCAGCGCCGGGAGGACCTGTTCGCTCAACTGCTCCCACTCGGCGGGATCGCGGAAGAAACTCGTCACCCCGATCAACAATTCCTTGAAAAGCAGATCCAGCTCTTGAGTGTTATTCTGCAAGTAGCGCACATAGGCGGTCATCTTGTGAATCTGATGAATTCCCATACGGCGCTCAATCCGGCGGTACAGGGTATTGTGCTTGTATAGGGAGAAGTCGTGACCGGTGTGGGAACGCAACAGGATGACGACCTTCTCCAGGGCGCTCTGCGCCTTGTCTTCAAGCGGCGCGTCGGCTTTGCCACTCAGCGGTGTGCGCTGAAAATAGGAGATGATCTTTCCGGGTAGTTCCTCCACCGGCGCCACAATATCCGCCAGCCCCGCATCCACCGCGCTACGGGGCATGCTGTCGAACTTGGCCGTCGCCGGATCCTGCACCAGCGCCAGGCCGGCCTTCTCCTTGATGGCCCGCAGCCCCAGCGTGCCGTCGGAGCCCATGCCGGACAGGATCACGCCGATACCTCGCTCCTGCCGGTCCTGGGCCAGGGAGCGGAGGAAGAAATCGATCGGCAGGCGCAAGCCGCGGGGCGCCGTCGGTTCAAGCAGGTGCAGAACCCCGTTCAAGATGGACATGTTTTTGTTTGGCGGGATCACATAAACGCAATCCGGCCGGACCGGGGTGCGATCTTTGACTTGGATGACCTTCATGCCGGTGGCGCGTTGCAACAGTTCGGGCATGATCCCCTTTCGCGTCGGGTCAAGGTGCTGGACAATGACAAACGCCATGCCGCTGTCAACCGGGACCCGCCCCAGAAACTGCTCCAACGCCTCCAGCCCTCCTGCGGAGGCGCCGATGCCGACAATGGGGAAGGCGACACCGGCCGGAAAGGTGGCGGCCGCCTGGCGGACAGCGTGGGCCGGCTTTTTCATCCGCCGTTTCGTCACAGCTTTCATTCTCACACCCCGCTATTTGCGTTTGCCCTCAATACCGCATTCATGGGCAAACAAATGGACTTTCTTGGTGGATTCTCTCACAAGCCGTTGCGCGCTGCCAATCTCCTTCTTCAGACTGTCCGAGCTCGCCTTCATGGCCTTCTTCAAGGTCAGCAGCCGGACGTGAATACCCAGCAAATCCTGGGCGACATCGTCATGAAGCAGACAACTGACGCTCTTCCGGTCATCCTCCTGAGCCGACAGGCAGGCATGGGTCAGATGCTGCAAATGATTCACGAGGCGATATGACTCAGCCAACAGTTCAGCATGATGCTGGCCGCTCTTCTTCATTGTCCTTGAATGACCCTGACCAGCACCACGACAATAGCAATGACCAACAGAACGTGAATGAACCCGCCCATTGTGTTACTGCTCACGAGCCCCAGCACCCAGAGAATCAGCAAGATGACAGCAATCGTCCACAACATATGACGTTCCTTCCGGTGTCCCCCGCCTGGTGGGGGCGCCCTGCACTGCAAACACAATTTCTCTTATCCCGAGCTATAGGGTACTCGATAGGGAAAAGTTTCGCAGTGGGGTATTACCCTACCCGATGCGTCCGCCGGGTGAATCCTGGATCACGGTGTCGTGGACGCCATTCACCGTGTCCCGGTCGGGATAATCGAGCGTGTAATGGAGGCCCCGGCTTTCCTTGCGAAGCTGTGCGGAACGGATGATCAACTCCCCCACATCGGCGATGTTGCGCAACTCCAGGATGTCGGGAGTGACGAGATAATCGAGGTAATATTGCCGGATCTCCTGACGCAGGTTCCGGATGCGGCGGGCGGCGCGCTCAAGACGTTTGTCCGACCGCACAATCCCCACGTAGTCCCACATGCAGGTCCGGACTTCATTCCAGTTGTGCTCGAGCACGATGCTCTCGTCGCTCGGAACCGCTGACCCGTATTCCCACTCGGGAATGGCGATGGCCTTCGTCTCCCGGCGGGGCTCCGAGCCAAGACGATCGGCCAGTTGGGCCGCGCACACCAAGGCCTCCAGCAGAGAGTTGCTGGCCAGGCGGTTCGCCCCGTGGAGACCGGTACAGGCCACCTCGCCGCAGGCAAACAGACCGGGCAGGGCGGTGCGGCCGGCGACATCGGCCTCGACCCCGCCGCAGAAGTAGTGGGCGGCGGGCACGACGGGGATCGGGTCGCGCGCCATGTTGATGCCGAACTCCAGGCAGCGCGCGTAGATGTTGGGAAAGCGTTTGCGCAGGAACTTGGCGGAGTGCTGCGTGATGTCCAGCAGCACGCAGTCGTCGCCGCGCGTCTTCATCTCGCGGTCGATGGCGCGGGCGACGATGTCGCGCGGCGCGAGCGAGCCGCGCGGGTCGTAGCGCTCCATGAACGGCGCGCCGTCGCGGGTCTTGAGCACGCCGCCCTCGCCGCGCACGGCCTCGCTGATGAGAAAGCTCTTGGCGGAGGGGTGATAGAGGCACGTCGGGTGGAACTGGACGAACTCCATGTTCAGGACCGGCAGCCCGGCGCGCCACGCCATGGCGACGCCGTCGCCGGTGGCGACGTCCGGGTTGCTCGTGTAGGCGTAGACCTTGCCCGCGCCGCCGGTTGCCAGCACGGTGGTGCCGGCGCGGATGCCGAGCAGTTCGCCCGTGGCGCCGTCCAAGAACCAAGCGCCGAGGCAACACCGCCGGGGGCCCTCGCCGCCGACGGCCAGGTCGACCGCCATCAGGTGCGGACGCAGGGTGATGCGCGGCTGTTCATGGCAGCGGTCGAGCAGCACGCGGACGATTTCCTGGCCGGTGAAGTCGCCGGCGTGCAGCACACGGCGCTTGGTG
>Ga0118677_10005194_pt1 | contig 22970 bp, 14 predicted proteins | sample AliMusrvi5mmetaG_FD_86154 | JGI IMG/M metagenome (GOLD analysis project Ga0118677, IMG submission 86154)
CCGGACACGGCCGCGGGGCACCTGTGCCGATGTCGGCGCCTATGAGGTCACCCCCGACAGCACCGCGCCGGGCCAGGTCATGGGGCTGAGCGCCACTGGCCTGTTGGACGCCATCCGGCTGGACTGGACCAACCCGTCCAGCGGGCTGGACGGCGTCATGATCGTGCGGCAGCGCGAAACATTGCCGGTGCAGGCGCCAGAGGCCACTAATCGCTATCAAACCGGTGATTTTTTGGGAGCCGGCAAAATTGTTTATATCGGAACGGGTATTTCGTTGGAACCTGGTGCGGCATCACAGTGGACGGATAATGTTCTGCCAAGCACCAGTCGGTGGGGGTATGCGGTGTATGCTTATGACGCGGTGCCGAACTATGCGGTCGGCGCGACGGTCACGGGTGTGGTGCTGGTTGATAATGTGGCGCCGCAGCCGGTGACAAACGCCACTGCGGTCAGCGGCGTGAAACAAATCAACCTGACATGGCAGAATTCTGGCAGCTTGGATTTGCAGGGTGTGCTGATTGTGCGGCGCAAAGACGAGGCGCCGATTGGTGCCCCATCAAACGGAATGCAGTATCAGGCGGGTGACAGTCTGGGGCGTGATGGTGTGGTGATATATGCAGACAAACAAGCTCCCGGTACAGCCGGCAGTTGGCTTGATCAAGGATTGAATGACGGCACGCTCTATTATTATCATTTGTATGCTTACGACGAGGCGTTTCAATACTCCACAGTGGCGGAAGTATATAACTATACCCGGTTGCCCGGCGTCTGGTTTGTGGATCATGCGGCAACAGGCGGTAATACCGGCGTCAATTGGGAGAATGCCTATACAAATCTGGCTGCGGCAATTGCGGCGGCGCAGACTGGCGAGCAGTTATGGGTGGCTAAAGGCACCTATTATCCTGACTCCAAGGCCGCGACGTTCACTATGCGTGCGGACGTGGCGGTGTATGGCGGTTTTGCGGGGACTGAAGTAGCCCGTATTCAACGGAACTGGACGACGAATGTGACCATATTAAGTGGGGATATTGGCGTGAAAGATGATCCCTCGGATAATTGTCCGCGGGTGGTGACGGCACCTGCAACGGCGGTTAATGCCGTGTTGGATGGATTTACGGTTGAGCGTGCCTATGGCTCGCTAACCGGCGCCAACATGCTGATCCAATGTGTGATGGTGGTTGATCACTGTATTTTTCAGGATGGCACCGGCTATGAGGCTGGAGCTATTCATGTTGATGCAAGTGCCACTATTCGGAACTGTATTTTCAGGCGCAACACTTCCACTCATCGTGCCGGTGCTGTTCAGTGTTACACATCCAGTCATGTGTTTGAGAATTGTATGTTTTATGATAATTATTGCGCTGACAGAGGCGGGGCGATGAACGTTTATGCTCAGCCAACAACATTGAAAAACTGTGTATTTCTTGGCAATAGTAGCGCGGGAGGTGGCAATAGTATGTACCTTTCAAATAACGGATCGATAACAGCTTACAGTTGTGTTTTCTGGGATTCTGGAGAGCAAGGAAGAGGCGGCTCGGGGATTTGGGCTAAAGTGTATACGGCGGATGAAAAAAATGAGTCCGGGACATCATATTTTTATTATGATTTACTGCGCGAGGATTTTGTGACGGATGTTGCTTCGCATTTGGGCGCCAAGGAAAATTGTTTGATTGGTGCAGATCCGCTGTTTGTTAACGAATCCATGCGTGATCTGCATCTGCTGGCCGCCAGTCCTTGTATCGGCGCAGGCGATAGCGCCAATTCGACGCCGTATGATTTTGACGGTGTTGCGCGGGATAACAAGCCGGACATCGGGCCGTATGAAGGCGCGGGTGGGTCGGTGGTGTCGGGCGGTTTGATCTTCATGGTGAAGTAAATCTGAAATATATCCATCTCCATGCGCAAGCTGTTTTTTTATTGCTAATCTTGCGCAGTATATCCCTGAAAATCGCATTATAAAAACGTGGATATCTGCTGCTATAACGTATAGTTTTTGCTATAATTTAATGTAAAGCGGTTGACACCCTGTATCTGCTGAACGGATGTGGATAGAAGAAGCGAGTGTTCCATGTGTGCTTGTCGGACATGGGCTTTAGGGTTTATGCTTTTCAGTTGTTTTTTAAGGTGCGCCGGGGTGCAGGCGGGACTTTTTGGCGCTATGCCTGAAATTCACAACTCATCACCGGGCGTAGGGGTTTCTGATCCGTGGGGTGGTTCTAAAAATAACGGATTGACAAAGCTGGATCAGGTCGTAACATCGGCGACAGAGTTCTGTGCATCTTGGACATGGACGGGCCCAACCCAGATATTGGATCAAGCCCAGGTGATTCTGTCATTTCCGGTGACGAATATTCCCCCAAGTGCGGTGGTTACAAATGTTGTTGTGTCGTATGTGATCCAGCATCAGAATGCCGCTGATCTAAAAGTGTTTGTGTATGACACCAACCGTGCATGGGTTGTTCGCAACGGCGAGAGCGCTCCGGGTCCGCTGATTGACGAAACGCGCATGGAGGAGACATTTTTTGGAGGTGAGCATCCGACGCCTTATTGGTTTTACTGTGTGCGAGACATGGCCGCCGGTAGCACCGGCGTGTTGCAGTCAGTGTCGTTGTCCGTCTATTACGAAATCGCCAAGCCGGAGATGCGGATCATGCCGGCGATGGTGTCATGTGCAAGGGATGATGCGGGTACAAATCGTCTGGATGCGACGGCAGGCGCGCCTGCCGAATATTTAATCATTACTTCCACAAATCTCATGCAGGCTTTTCAGCCGCTGGCAGACTACCGGGCGCGCTGGAATGGCATGACCACGGTGGTGCTCGCCAAGGAATGGATTGTAACCGAATATCCCGGGGTTGATGAGCAGGCGAAAATCCGCGCTTGTATCCAGGATTATGTCAACAACCGCGGCACGCTTTATGTCGTGCTGGGTGGTGATTCGACGATCATCCCGGTGCGGGAGTGTTACACCAGAAACACGGCGGATGACAACAGTGTTTTGACCGACATCCCAGCTGATTGTTATTATGCCGACACCACGGGAGATTGGGACCGCAATCATAACGGGGTTTACGGTGAAGCCGATACGGCGGTGGGGGATGAGGGCAATTTGATTCCGGACGTTCTTGTGGGCCGTATTCCCGTCCGTACCGAATCGCATGCGGCAAATTACATTCAGAAAGTGATTAACTATGAAGCCACCCGCCGTGCGCCGGGTCGGATGTTGATGTTCGGCAACCAGATGAGTCCTGTCGGGCTCTATACATCCACCAATCGACCCACAGACATGTTGAATGACGGATACAGCGGTTTTTTGAGTCATGATCCCGTCAGCGATTCGGAGATGTGGTCGCGTCGCCTTTATCGTGATGCCATCGCGCCTTCCTCGAACCCGCCGCCGCTTTCCTGCTTTTTTGATACGCTGACAAGCTGGGATGGCGCAACGGCCGGGCAATATCAGTTGGACAGCACGAACCTCACCACAGTGTTCAATCAAGGATGGGATCATGTTTTTGTTGTGACGCATGGCTCGGTTAACGCATGGACATTGGAGCAAGGTCTTTTCGGGGTCAGCAAAGTCGCTTCAGTGACCGGGGGGATGGGGGTTGTTTATGCGGTGGCCTGCTTGACCGGCATGTTTGATTCGACCAATGATCCCGCGCTGAGCGAAGCCTTCTTGCGCAGCTCATCCGGGCCTGTGGCGTACATTGGATACAGCCGTCCCGGTTGGTATGAAGAAGATCCGCCTCCGGCCAGCCCAACGTCCCGTGGCGGGTCCTCATTTGAATATGCCTACGATTTCTATGAACAGCTTTTTCAGGGAAACTGGCACAGCCTGGGCGAGGTTTTTTACCGGCACAAGGCGATGCATGCAACGGCTGCGGGAACCGGCAACACGATGCGGTGGATGTATCTTACCATGAATTACCTGGGGGATCCCGCGCTTTTTTCGGCCGAAGCCAGCGGCGTGCGCGAATTTCGTGTCTATAACGATGGATATGCGGATCTGCATGTCAGCGCCATTACATTAGACCATCCTGCCGCCTATATTCAATGGACACCGGTCGTGCCTTTTATGGTGGCGGCTGGGTCCAATGTGCTGATGCATGTCATGATCGATACGAATGCATTGCCTGCCGGAACCGTGGTGCGGCAGCTGTTGATTGCGTCAGATGATGCGGGCCTGCCGTCTTCCGTCAAGACAGTCTATATTCAAACAACAAGCCCGCTGATCCGGATCCAGCCGCAGGCGCTTGATTTTGGGGTGATTCCGTTGGGAACCAATGCGGCTTTGCATGTGAATGTGGAAAATATTGGCGGGGGACTGTTGCAGGGGAATGTGACCGCGTCTGAGCCATTTAGCATCATCACTAATCATCCGTATTCTTTATCCTCAGGCGAAGTTTATCAGGTAACGGTTGTGTTTGCCCCTGTAACGCCAGGTGTTTATACAGGGGCGCTTGCCTTTGCTGGTGGCGGTGGTGCGACTTGCCCTGTGACGGGAACTGCTATCGGATATGGTGACCGCGACGGTGATGGATATACGGATTGGCAGGAATATGTGAGCGGTAGCAACCCTGACGATCCCAGCAATAGATTTGCCATAACCGGTATGCAAACCCTGCCATGGCAGGGAATCAGTTGGCCTTCTCTCACAGGGCGCGTTTACCGGGTGTATGATGCGGATGAAGGCATGGCGGCGTGGAGCAATGTTTTTGAGACGGTTGGCAATGGTACGATTCAAATGTATTCCAATCGTAACCCGTCTGCGACGCTCATTTTGTTGCGGCTGACCGTTGATTTGGAGCCAGCACAGCCTTAGGCATGCAAGCGGATGCACCTCGTTTTTTACTGATTAAACTCATTGCATTCAACGTCCTTTTTCGGGTAATTTACAGCCTCTAACTTTTTTGAAATCAAGCGGTTGAATATGGTGTTTATCAAGAAGGACGATATGGGCAAGCTGAAGTTTACCGTTTCAAAGGAAACCCGGCTGTTGGTCAAAAAGACCTCCATTCCGCTGGCGCGCGTGGTGAAAACCGGACAGGCTATTCTGGATGTGTGCGCGAAGCATGGCATTGATCTTTCTAAAAATATCGCAGTGGGGATTGATGTCAACGGTCCCATGGTGGCGGTGGATAATAATGATCTGGTGCCGATGCCTTTCACCCGTGATTGTTTGGAGTACCTGATGCAGGATGCGGCCGTCAAACCCGCCCTGATGACCGGCTGGGATATGTCATCCATGACTTATTTCCGCGACCAGCTTTTGAAAATCCCCTCGGTGGGTGTTGTTTGTGAATATGGCATGCTGTTCAAGAACGGCGGCAAAGTCGTCAACCTTTATCCTTCGGATGAAAAAGAAGCGCTGGATTTCTTGAGCGTGGCCATTGATGTATGCGCTGCGGATGGGCTTAAATTTGCGATTCAGGGCAACTACTCAACTGCGGTCGGACCCCTTGTTGTGGAGGCGGATGGGAATGGCAACCTGCTGTCGCACCCGCTGGTGAAAGGCCGGATTCCGAAAATGGATGATGTGTATGCCGTCATCAAAAAAGACACGGTTTGCGAATGGGTGGATGGCCGGGTGTGTTTTGAGAACAAGCCGGAAAATCTCCGTGGTATCTATCAGGCGTTTGCACGTAAATATCCGCTGATTTCCGCCCGCTATCGCCGGGAGCCGCAGCGGGGTGCGAACTGGGTTTCCTGTGTGCTTGACTCCACGGATAAACCCGGATTTGGTGTGACGGAACTGCGGCAGTTGGGCGAGCAGCTCAAAGCGCGCACTGGCCGGCGGGTGATGGTGTATGAGGATTTTGGCGTTGATTCCTTCACGCGCCAGGCGGATGAGGGCAACTATTTCAAGCAGTCAGGGCTGCACGCTTTTGGCAAAGATGTTTTTGGTGGTGATAATTTCGTGGAAATCATCATCGGCGACAAGCCCAATGATGCGCCAAAGGTTTTCCAGCAGACGCTGTTCTGTTCGCTGGCTGGCTCGGAGGCAAGTGAGTATGCGAAGGAAAAGAAGATTGTGCATTGTGATGTGGGTGACATGCGGGATTTTGCGCTGGCGATGCGTGATATCCGGCGCCAGGCAGGTAAAGGAGTGAAGCTTATGATCAAGGGAAATGTGATTGTCGGGCAATCCGGCGGGCCGACATCGGTGATCAATGCCAGCCTGGCGGGTGTGGTGACGGAATGCCGCCGCCAGAAGAAATGCATCAACAATGTGTATGGAATGCATTTTGCGATCGAAGGATTTATGAAGGGCGACCTTCTGGATCTGGGCGCGGAATCAGCGGCCACGATCAGGCAGCTGGTGGGCACGCCGGGTTCGGCGCTGGGCTCCTGCCGCTATAAGCTTCAGGACAAGGACTTGCCGTATATCCTTGAAATGTTCAGGCGTTATGACATTCGCTATTTTTTCCTCGCGGGTGGTAATGACACGATGGACACCATCCATCGTGTCGAAAAATACTGTCGTCAAAACGGCTATGAACTGTGCGGGGTCGGTATCCCGAAGACGGTCGATAATGACCTCTTTGGCACCGATCACACCCCGGGTTATCCCTCTGCGGCACGCTATACTGCTTTGACGGTTCTGCATTCCGGCATTCTGGCGCGCGACATGAAAAAGGTGGATCAGTTTGTGGTGTATCAGTCCATCGGCCGTGATGCTGGCTGGCTGACAGCATCGGCTGCTCTGGCCAGGACCAAGGATTTGGCAAGCGCCCCGCATATCATCCTCCTGCCTGAAATCCCCTTTGAAACGGAAAAATTCCTGGCGGAAGTCAGGCGTGTGTATGACCGGGTGGGGTGGGTCAGCATTGTCTGCGGCGAAGGCGTTAAATATGCGGACGGCACGCCGCTCAGCGCGACCACGGTCAAGGATAAGTTCGGCAATATGGAGCTGGGCGCCATGGGCGGCGGCAGTGTCGGCTTGACCGTGCACCGCATTATCCGTGAGGCGTTCGGCTGGCGCGGTGAATTCCAGATCACGGAGTCGCTGCCCATGTCGGCGGCCGACCGCGTCGTGAAAATGGACCTTGATGAGGCTTTCAAGTTGGGTTGCGAGGCTGTAAAGTTGGCAGTCAAGGGCGTTACCGGTAAGATGGTGAATATCATCCGCAAGAAAGGTAAAACGTATGGGGCCACGATCGGGATGGTGGACCTTGCCGAGGTGGCGGTGCATGCCAAGCCCATGCCGCGTGATTTCATCACGGAGGACGGTTTCTTTGTGACGAAGAAATTTTATGATTATGCCGCGCCGCTGGTGGGCAAAATGCCTGAATATGCCAGGCTGAAGGCCAAGCCGGTCAAAGCGCCGAAGGCGAAAAACTGAAAACACGGAAGGTGACACATCATATGAGCAGCGCCATGTTGGATTTGTTAAATCTCGCCGACAGCGAAAAGAAACGCCAGGGTGTCGAATTCACGCCGCGCGAGATCGCGCAGCAGCCATCCACCTGGGCCAAGGCCGTGGAGATCATGCGCAAGCAGAAGGATCAGATACTCCGCTTCATGGCGGATGCGGGCATGGCGGGCGAGCGGCAGGCGACCATCTATCTGACCGGCGCGGGCACGTCGGAGTTTGTCGGCACCGCTGTGGCGAATGTGCTCCGCAAGGGGTTCAAGCGCAACGTTCAGTCCGTGCCCACCACCCACTTTGTGACGCATGCGGCGGACTATTTTGTATCCGGCCAGCCTTATGTGCTGGTCTCTTTTGCCCGGTCGGGCAATTCGCCTGAATCCATGGCGACGTTCAACTTTGTGAAAAAAGTTGCACCGCAGGCGCGGCATTTGGTGATCACCTGTAATAAGAACGGCAAGCTGGCCAAAGCGGCCCAGGCGGATCCTTCGTCGTTGTATATCCAGTTGCCCGACGAGACGAATGACGAATCGCTGGTGATGACCAGTTCGTTTTCCACCATGGCATTCACCGCCATCGGGTTGACGCTGATCCATGACCTTGACAAGCTGGCTGGAATCACGCAGCAGATCGGCAAGGCGGGTCGCCGCGTGGTGGAGATCTACAGCACCCAGTTGAAGGATTTTGCGCAAAAGCCGTTCAAGCGCGCCTGCTACCTTGGCAGCGGGGTGCTGTTTGGCACGGCACAGGAATGCATGCTGAAGCTGCAGGAGATGACTGAAGGCCGTGTGGCCTCCAAGCACGATTCGTTCCTTGGCTTGCGGCATGGCCCGCAGGTTTTCGTGGATGACTCCTGTGTGGTGGTTGGCCTGCTTTCCTCCGAGGCCTATGCTCGCCGGTATGAACTGGACATGCTCAAGGAGCTCAAGGCGAAGAAGCAGGGCTGCGGGGTGCTGGTGGTGTGCGACAAGGTGACCCCGGAAATCCGGGAGTTGGCCAATGAAGTGGTTGAGCTCTTCCCTGATACGCCCGCCGTGTCGGATGATTTCCGTGTGATGACCGATGTCATGGTGGGCCAGACCCTGGGCGTCTTCAAATCCATGAGCGTGGGGCTCAAGCCGGACAACCCGAGCACCAGCGGCACGATCAACCGCGTGGTGCAGGGTGTTGTGATTTACGACATGTAAGCGCGAAAGGCATTATGGCCAGGCATCCGCTCCGCAAAATTGTTGATGCGCAGGCGCAGCATAAGGCGTTGGGTACATACGCCATCTGTTCCGCCAATCCGTTTGTACTGGAGGCCGCCATGAAACAGGCGCGGGCGGACGGCACTGCAGTGCTGATCGAGTCCACCTCAAACCAGGTGGACCAGTTCGGCGGTTACACGGGCATGACACCGGACCGGTTCGTGACATTTGTGGGTGAATTGGCCAGATGGGTGGGGTTGCCATCTCAACAGATTATCCTTGGGGGTGACCATCTGGGTCCTAATTCTTGGCAAAAAGAGCCAGCGGCGGAGGCCATGCGCAAGGCGTGTGATCTGGTCGCGGCCTGTGTCAAGGCGGGTTACACCAAAATTCATCTGGATGCCAGCATGCGGTTGGGTGATGATCCTGGCGATGTGCATACCCCGCCGCCGCCGGATGTGGTGGCGGCACGGGCGGCTGATCTGTGTGCGGTGGCTGAACAGTTCTCGAAAAAAGCGGCCGTAAAGCCGGTCTATGTGATCGGCACGGAAGTGCCGATTCCCGGCGGTGCGCAGGAGGTGTTGCATGTGTTGCAGGCCACGCGTGTGGCCGATGCCAGGCAGACCATACAGCTTGCCCGGGATGCATTCCGAGCCCGCGGCCTTGATGCGGCATGGGATCGTGTTGTAGCGCTGGTCGTCCAGCCGGCGGTGGAATTTGGCGATGCCACGGTGGTGGACTACGATCGTTCAAAGGCCAAGCCGTTGGCGGCATTTCTCAAAAAACGCGGTGGCATGGTCTATGAGGCGCATTCCACGGATTACCAGCCGCGTGAGGCGTTGCGTCAAATGGTCGAAGATGGTTTTGCCATTCTTAAAGTTGGTCCGCAGCTGACCTATGCGTTCCGCGAGGCGCTCTTTGCGCTTGAGGCTATGGAGGTGGAATGGCTCGGGCATCGCGCCGATGTCACGCCTTCCGGTTTGCGTGACACGCTGGAACGCGTCATGCTGGTGCAGCCCGGACATTGGCAGAAGCATTACCATGGTGATGCGGCTGCGCTGTGTCACGCGCGCAAGTATAGCTATAGCGACCGCTCCCGCTATTATTGGCCGAATGCTGAGCTGCAGCTTTCATTGGAACGGCTTATCCGGAACTTGACGATGAATCCTGTGCCCATGACGTTGATCAGCCAGTACATGCCGGCGCAATATTGGGCTATCCGCGAGGGTCGCCTGTCGGCCGACCCCCTGAATTTGATTCATGATAAGATAATGGAAGTCACATCCTTGTACGCTCATGCCTGCGGTGTATTGAAACGCAAGTGAGTCCAGTCTGGCGTGTGCAATGGCGTCACGGCAAAACAGGAAACATCATGCAATTAATGTGCGATTCAGTCAGCGTGTTGGGTTCACGGCATGGGGTGCTCTTCAATCCCGTTGCCAGACGATGTGGGATTGTACGGTTTGACCGTTTTGAGTCGATGCCGAAGTTGGACCTGAGGGTTGGGATCCGCCTGAGTGGCCGGGAAATTCTGCTGCCGCTTTGTGAAGGCGGTGAGTTTTTTTCCTTTTGCGACCAGCGCATGACCCCTTGTTCAATGACCATCATGGGGATTGATCCTGCCACGGGTTTGAAGCTGAAGTTGAGCGTGGTGACGCCTTTCCGGCCGCGGGATGCGGCGTTTTCCACGATCCCTGTGCTGGGGCTGCGGTTGGAGCTTTCCGCTATTACCGGTCCGTTCCGTTGGGAGGAACGAAAAACCACACCGGCTGATGCGGAGGTTTTTATTGAATTCGGCGGACCGGATGTGCAGGCCGGTCGCTTGGACGACCATCAGCTTGCCCTGTGTTTCAATAGCACACGTGCTTCAACCGAGGATCGTGATCGGGAAGCGCCTTGGCAACCGGCCGAGGATTTGACCGAGTCCTTGATCAAAACCCGGACGGTCTTGCCGCAATCTGACCGTATTGTGGGGCGGAATGTGACGGCAAGCGGGCATGGTTTTGCCAAACGGGTGCAGGCAAATGGCGGGGGCTTTGACCTGGCGTGGTGCGCTTATAGCGATGCGGTGCTTTCCGTGAAAGGCGAACGCTGCCCGTTTCGGTATGCCCGTCGGTTTAAGAATCTGGATGCGGTTGCGGCTTGGGCCATGGAAAACTTGGAGACGTTGTTTGAGAATGCGCATCGCGTGGATGGCATTATTGCGCAAAACAGCGGAGCGCCCAGCTTGCAGCATCTGTTGGCTTACACGCTGCACTCCTGGCTGATGGACACCTGGTGGGTGGATCGTGGCGCTGGCGAATGGTTCAGTGTGTGGGAAGGCAATTGTTATTTTCATTCCACGGTGGATGTGGAATTCACGCAGTCGCCGTTTTATCTTTCCGTGTGGCCGGAACTATTGGGCATTGAGCTCGACAACTGGCCGGAGTTTTCCAAGGATGGCCGCCGCTGCCTTGGGGCGGCCGGAGAGGGGACGTTGTTCCTCTCTCACGATGCCGGCAGCCATGCCTCGGCCTGCGGTCAGGACTACCAGCATGAGATGGAGGTCGAGGAGACCGTCAACTACGTGATTCTGGGTTATTGTCACTACAAGCGCACCGGCAATCTAAGCATCATGCGCCGCCATGAGGAGACACTGCGGAAGTATCTCGCGTTTTTACGGCAGGCGGGCAGTGCGGTTAGCGGTGTTCCGGTCAAAGGCGTGGCCAACACCATTGACGATGCCTCGCCCGCAGTCCAGTTCGGACGCGGACAGATTTATCTGGCGGTTGCTCTGTAGAAACCTTCTTGCATTTATTTAAGAAACGGATAAGATTCATGGAATGAAATCCAAAATTGAAACGGTGGCCGATCTGGCCATGAAGGTCGGGCGTCCGTATCTGGCCGAATACGGGGCGACACGCAGCCGGCACGACTTTACGCAGCGCCAGTTGATGGCCTGCCTGGTGTTGCGCGCCTACCTGAAGACAACGTATCGGGGTTTTGTAGACATATTGACGGGACATGCCGGCCTGCGGGAGGTGCTGGGCATGAACGACAAAGTGCCGCACTACACCACGTTGCAGAAGTTCAGCGCCCGCAGCCAGGTGCTGGAGATCGCCGACCAAATCATTGCGCACATTGGGCGGGCGGCTTTGCGGTTGGTGAAGCGCAGCCACCCCCGCCCGGCGGTGGCGATGGATGCCACCGGTTTGGAGACTACGATAGCCAGCGCGCACTTTATGAGTCGGGCCGGCAGAGAACGGCGCAAATGGTTGAAAGTGTCGCTGACCGTTGTTTGTGGCGCCTTGTTTCCCTTGGGATTGGTCGTGGACTGGGGACCGAACAACGACAAATGTCAAGCGGCTGAGTTGTTGGCGAAGAGTGAGATGGCGGCTGGCAGCCTGCGTCCCGCCCGTTTGTACGCCGATGCCGGATACGATGCCGATTGGATTCATACGTGGTGTCGGGAACAATGGGGCGTGGAAAGCCTGATCAAACCGGTGCAACATCGTGCGGATGGCACGCTGGGTGGCACTTACCGTGCGGCCATGACCCCGGAGCATTTGCAGCGTTGTCGATACGGACAACGCTGGCATATCGAAAGTTTTATCAGCGGCCTGAAGCGCATGACCGGCGCGGCACTTGGCGCCCGCAAAGCCGCCAATCAAGCCAAAGAGGCGGCCATTCGAGTCCTGGCCTATGCCCTTCATCGTTAGGGTGGTCAATGTCGTCATAATGTTTTCAACAAGGCAGGATAGGCTCTAAAGATTCATTTGCTTTCTTGCGCTTTACTTTCCGTGTCGGGCGTCATATTGTAGCGCAGTTTCGATTTAAAAAGAGGGGTGCCCGACTGTGTCACAGTTTTTTATGAGCCTGCCGCTGGCCTCCATGTCGGCAACATCGGTCATGAATGCATTCCTGCTTGCTGGTCGAGTGTCGTGGTGCTGAAGATTTTGCACGATGCCAACATCACCAAAATGGCGCTGGTGGCGCAGCCTGGGGACGAACCGGTGAAAAAATGAAGCCGAAGACGGTGCGTTTTTCCTATCATTTGAAATATGTCACGGTGATCCACGTTCTGCTGATCCTGGCATTGGCCTGGGGCAGTCTGAATATCATAAAAAAAGCGGCCGACCTGTCCAAGGATGCCACATTTGAGGTGGCCGTTGATGAGGCGGACCAGCAGGAGGTGACGGCGGCCAAAGATACGCCGAAGGAGGACGAGTTTTTTGATGTCGCCTCCAAGCCGCGGCTGGTGCCGGTTCCCAAGCAGCAGGTCATCGCGCAGGAGGAGAAGGAAGCCGTTCCGGAAGTGGCACAAAAAGAGAAAGACCATAAGCCGGACAAGAAAAACAAGAAAAGTAAAATACCCGGGGTGAAGGGGTTTAAGCTGCCGCCCGGCACCAAGAAGCTGTCGGCGGAGGAAATTCAGCGGATGCTGCGCATGGGCGCCAAGGCGGGTACGCAAAACATCATTCCCGAAGAAGATGTTATGATGTTGATCAAGATCAAGGACGCTTTCTATGATGCCTGGACGCAGCCGCCGGCGGCGGCGGCCGGCAATGCCGAAGTGCTGGTGCAGGTCCGGTTCAAGACGGATGGCACGGTCCTTGGGTTTGATGTGGTGCAGAAGTCAGGACTGGCGGAGATGGATGATTCCGTGCGGCGGGCCGCTGCTTCGGTCGACCGTGTGTATGGTCTTTCCCCGTCGTTCCTGGCAAGGAAATCTACAATAACCATTAGTTTCAAAGTGGAGTAAAGGAGACGGCATGAAAAGAATGATGGCGGGTGTGCTGATAGGTCTGGTGGCATCGGTGGTGATGGGGCAGCAGGTGGATGTCCGCATCGTCAAGCAAGGCAGTCTGCGCAAAGGGATCAGCGTGGACGGTCTGGCGGCGTCCGGCGGGATGGCCTCGCTTTTTCGCAAGACGCTGGAAGGTGATCTGGGCCGTTCCGGTTATTTTGAAATCGTCCCGTCTGGCCGTGGCATGGTCAGCGTGGCGGGGAACTGCCAGGACCTCGGCGGCTCGCTGTCGCTGGTGTGCCAGGTGCGCGGGGTGGCGGACAATCGTGTGTATCTTGAGAAAAACACCCGGCAGGCCTCGGACACGGCCCGGTATCAGGCGCACATTCTGGCGGATGAAATCATCAAGGCGGTGCTGGGCAAGACCGGCCTTTCCGGAACGCGCATTGTGTTTATCGGCAATATCGGCGGGCGCAAGAACCTTTATGTGTGCGATGCGGATGGACAGGGCGTGCAGCAGATCACCCGCGATGGCGTGCCCTGCCTGGCGCCCGCATGGGGGCGTGATGCCAGGACTGTTTTCTACACATCGTTCGTGGGTGGTTATCCGGACCTTTACCGCATTAACCTCGGCAATTACAGCCGCACGCGGCTGCTCAGTTTTCCCGGCGTGAATGTGGGTGCGGCCATTTCGCCGGACGGCGGCAGGCTGGCGCTGACGCTTTCCAAGGACGGCAATCCCGACATTTATGTGGTGGATGCCTCCAGCCGGCAGACCACCCGGGTCACGCGCACGCCGACTTGCGCCGAGGCCAGTCCGTCCTGGTCGCCCAATGGCCAGCAGCTGGTCTATGTGTCTAATAAAGCGCGTCTGCCGCATTTGTATATCGCCTCAGCTTCTGGCGGACCCGAGCGGCGTTTGACCTATCAGGGGTCGGAAAACGTTGAGCCGGACTGGGGCAGCGACGGCCGGATCGTATACAGCAGCAAGCGCGGCGGGCGTTACCAGCTTTGCCTGGCCACGACAGGCGGGGAGGGTGAACAGTTGACCTCCGACGGCTATGACCATGAGGATCCTTCCTGGGCGCCGGATAACCGGCATGTGGTGTACACGAAGACAGGCGGATACCAGTCAAGCCTGTACGTTTTTGACACGGAGGAAAAAACAGAAGTAAAGTTGACGGGCTTGGGTGGGAATTGTTACTCTGCAAGCTGGTCACCACGTTAATGTGGTTCAGGGCATCATTTGGATTTCGGGTGAAGTTTAACATAAAGGAGTCATCAATGAGAGCAGAGCAGTGGATGAGAGTCGCGGTTATGTGTGTATTGTGCGTGGCGGTGTTCGCCGGTTGCCGTAGCAAGAAGAACGTGGCCACAAACGGCGATGTGCTGGCGCCCACGGATGTGGCGCAGGGTGATGTGGCAATGCAAGGCCAGCGCTTTGGCGAAGGGCAGCGGATCACGGACCCCGAGGCTCAGATTGAGACCGTCAAATTCGCCTATGACAGCTACAGCGTCGAAAAGGGCGAGATGGCCAAGGTTGAAAAGGCGGCGGCGTTCCTTAAGAAATATCCGGAAGTGCATCTGGTTGCCGAAGGCAACTGCGATGAGCGTGGCAGCAACGAGTATAACATGACCCTTGGCGAGCAGCGTGCCCTTGCGGTTCGCGCCTGCCTGGTGGGCATGGGCGTTGACGGCACCCGCATCCAGACCCGCAGCTTTGGTGAGGAAAAGCCCGCGAATCCCGCGCACAATGATGCCGCTTGGGCGGAAAACCGTCGCGTCGAGTTTGCATTTTTTCGCTAAGGGACCATGAATCAGTATTTCCCTCTTGCCTTTTTGGCGGGGTCCCTCGGGGCCGGGGAAATTATGCTGGTTCTGTTGTTGGCGTTGGTTCTGTTCGGACCGAAACGTCTACCGGAGCTCATGCGGTCGCTGGGAAAAGCGGTCGGTGAGCTCCGTCGCATTTCCAAAGGGTTTCAGGATCAGCTGGCGACGCTGGACCAGCCGTTGCCTCCGGTGAATGAAATCCTGGTGAAACCGGACGTAAAGCCTGCTGTGGACGGAAAGCCGTCTCTGTCTGGTGAAACATCTGTGCCCGGATCAGCCCCTCTGCTGGCGGAACAGACGTCTGTCCCGGCAAACGATAGCCAGATAACTCAATCAAAGCCTGCTGCGGGCGAAAAGCCATCCATTCCCGGAGACGGTCCCCATGACATCGCCGGCTGATGATACACCACATGATACCCGGCGGCCGTTTATGGCGCATCTGGAGGATTTCCGGCGCACCTTGATCGGCTGTATGGTGGCCTTGGCGGCCGGCATGGCGGTGGCGTTGCCGTTGGCGCCCCATATTTACAAGTGGGTGACGCTTCCTTTGTTGAATGCCGGCCGCTCGCCGGACCAGTATCTCAAGGTTTTCCAGTTGACCGGCGGCCTGTCGCTGGCGATGAGCATCATCCTGTGGAGCGGCTTGCTGATCAGCGCGCCGTTCATGCTGTTGATTATCGCTCGTTTCGTTTTCCCCGCGCTGACCCTCAAGGAGCGCCGTGCGGTTCTGCATTTGTCCGGACTGGCGGTCGTCCTGTTCATGGCGGGTGTTGCCGTGTGCTATTTCTGGATTCTCGGCGTGACCCTGCAATGGATGTTCGGCATCAGCGCGTGGATGGGCGTGAGCATGGATTTCATCCAGGCGCCCGATTATGTGGCATTTGTGGTCAAGCTGCTTCTGGCGTTCGGCCTGGCCTTCGAGTTCCCGGTGGTGCTTTTGTTCTTTGCCCATATAGGGCTGGTCACCGTATCCACCTTGGCGAAATACCGCCGTCATGTGGTGCTGGTGATTTTCCTGATCGCCGCGATTGTCACGCCGACGGTTGACCCCTTCACGCAGACCCTGGTGGCGCTGCCGCTTTACCTGCTCTATGAATTCTGCATTGCCGCGATTTGGTTCATGGAGCGGCGGCGCAGGCAGTCTGAAGTATCATGATCCGGGCATGGGGTTGTGCGGAATCCTGCCCGTTCACACGTAAAGCGGTCCGAGCTTTTCACAAACCCGGAAATCATCGCCGCCAAAACGGTCCCATATCGTTGGCCGGAATATCTGGTCCTTGGCCACATTGTGCATGTCCACCGGGATGCGGAGCATGGCGTTGATCGTGATCATGTCGGCGCCGATCAGCCCGAAGCTGTTGGCGTCATGGTTGGGTCCGATGCGGGACATGTATTCGAATGACGTCATATCCCTTGGGGTCCAGTAGGTTTCAGGCCATGTGGCGTCCGTCACCCGGCTGATGTGGTCGGCCACGTCTTTCGGCAGTTCCACCGTCTCGCCTTCTGCGATCGAGCAGGTCAGCTGTTCGCCGGCCATGTTATAGCGGTAGGCGGTCATGGGGATTCCGCCGGGTGTGCGGTAGTGGCTGGACAGCCCGTCGCCGGGGAAGTACGTCAGGTTGGCGCCCATGTAATGGGTTGCCGCGATGGACGCCTTGATGCATTGTTTTTGCAAAGAGGCCGAGTTGCGGATTTTGCGCATGACCTCATGGATGGGCGTTGTATAGGCGCATCCTGTGATTTGGTAGGGGTCTGTGCCGTACTCCAGCGCGCCCGCGCCTGAATTGCGCTTGTCGATGATGCCGCGCGGACAGATGGCTTCCACATCCTGGCCGGTGGCGGCCTTGATGCTGGCCGGTGTCCAGTTGGTGCGGATGTCGGCGAAAAGTTGCGGGGCCCCGGTCAGTTGCAGGGCCAGCATCATGCCGATCGCGTTCTTGCTGTCGTTTTCGGTCGCCACGGTCATGGGCGCGCGGAATCCGTTCCAGTCAAACGCGCTGCACAGCATGGATTCCGTCATGTCGAAGTTGGGATAAAGATCGGTCCATTGCCGTTGGCCCTGCGTGCCGGCGGCGATGGCGTTGGCGCCCTGTGCGTATTCCACATCCGCGCGGAACCCCTGCTGGCGGCCCACCGATGATGCGGCCAGCCGGGGGTTGCCGTGCATCAGGTCGCGGGTGATCAGGGTCATGCGCAGGCATTCGCGGATCAGCTCATCCGGCGGCAGCGGGCGTTGGCCCTGTCCGAAATCGAAGCGGTAGTTGTTTTTGACATGGCGGAAGGCTTTTTCCAGCTCGTCATGGTCATAGTACTGCCGGTCAATCCGTCCGCGGATGGCCACCATGTCCACCGACACCGTGCCCATGCCCAGATAGTGCAGGAAGGTGTTGCGCCGCGCGTCGGAGCCGATGATGCCCATGGACACGTTTCCGATGCTCAGGTAGTTTTTGCCGCGGATTTCGCCCACTGCGGCCGCGCATCGGGCGAAGCGCAGGAGCCGTTCGGACACGAACTCGTTCAGCGGCTGGGTTTCATCCTCTAGGTTCGGGCTGTAAATGCAGAAAATCGGCCGCATTTTCTCGTCCATGGCCGCTGTGAACGCCTTCAGCCAGACGGCGCCGGGCCGGTCGGTCTGGTTCAGTCCATAGGCCGCCTGTTGCCACTCGGTGGATCCCATGCCCATGCAGGCGCCCATCAGTTCATCGCTATATGACCAGGAGCGGCTGATCCAGATATTGGCGGTCACGCCTTCCTTGATGTAATGGGCCTGTGCCAGCGCGGCGGTGCGGGGCCCGTAAACGATTTCCGGCGCCACGACTACGCGGACCGGCGTGCCGTCTGGCAGCATGATGTTTTTGGTGATGAGCTCGTGCACCTTTTCAACCAGACCCCATGTCTTTTCCGCATTCGACTCATATGCGCCGGTCCGTCCATCGGCCACCGGGGTCAGGGCGATCGTGGGGATGTGGCCGACCAGCGGCCGTGGCGATGTCTTGAAAGTGCGTGGCTTTGCGGCTTTGGATTTAAAGGGTGAGGCGGTGTTTTTTGACATGGCAGATCCTTTCCATATTGAATCAAAACGATACCCGATCAATTTATGCATTTATCCGGGGATTGGCAAATGTTGTTTTAGGGTGTGATGATGCGACCATGCAGGAGGTATGTTTTTGCCCTGCATTTTCCCCTGTTTCATGCGTCGGTGTTTTTGGATGAAACAGAGCTTGGGAATGCTTGTGAAAACGTGAGGTCCATCAAAGATTGGAGCGGGAGACGGGGATCGAACCCGCGACGTTCAGCTTGGGAAGCTGACATTCTACCACTGAATTACTCCCGCCTGTGCGATATCAAAAAACTGGAGGTACTTTAGCGGGATGGGGTTGCTTTGTCTATAGGTAAGTTGCTGCCGTGCTGTTTTAGGGGCCGGATGCCGAAGTTGTGTTAAAAGTCTGGTAATTCAGTTTGAGGTCCACCCCGTTTTGTGCGGCACAAACGATTTTCGGGACATTCGCAGACTCCGGGCTTCGCCATAATCCACGGTAGGGTTTTAACCCATGGTGAATCCGCCGCTGCCGGTGCAATATAGAAAAATATAGATCGCAGTGAACCCATTTTGTCAAACATGCTGCCGGCTGGACGCCAGCAGCGAACAAACATAAGGCGCAAGGAACGAAAGGACTATCATGCTAAACAAAGCCAAAACACTAAAGGGTTACACATTAAAGGGCCTTGACGGAGAGATCGGGAAGGTCAAGGAATTCTACTTCGACGACCAGCACTGGACGATTCGTTATCTGGTCGCCGATACAGGAAACTGGCTTACGGGCCGGCAGGTGTTGATTTCCCCGCATGCGCTGCGCACCGTGATCAGGGAAGACCAACAGATCGCCATCGACCTGACCAAAAAGCAGATCGAGGACAGCCCGTCCCTGGACAGCGACAAACCCGTCTCGCGACAATTCGAGGAGAACTACTACGAGTATTATAGATGGCCGATGTATTGGGGCGGCCAATACATGTGGGGGGCTTATCCCTATATTGTGCGCGGGTCTGACAAATGGAAAGAATGCACCCAGGACAAGAAAAAGTATGATCACCATCTGCGCAGCACGCACGATGTGAGCGGCCACCACATCCAAGCCGCCGATGGCGAAATCGGCCATGTCGACGATTTCATCATCGATGACGAGACGTGGGCGATCCGCTATCTAGTCGTCGATACACGAAACTGGTGGCCCGGGAAAAAAGTGCTGATTTCGCCGCGATGGATCGAGCGCGTCAGCTGGAGCGAGCTGAAAGTCTTCGTCAATCTTCGCCGCGAGACGATCAAGCAGTCACCGGAATACACGGAGGAGTCGCAGCTGACGCGGGATTACGAGACCGGGCTGCATCGACATTACAGCCGTCAAGGCTATTGGGTCGATGAACCGGCGGCCAAGCCGCATTCCCGTTGAAGCAAACACGCGAAAGAATTTTCCTGCCTGCGCGACCTGTCCGGCCGCGAGGCCGCGAAGCGCAGGATGTGCGACAGAGCTTTTCCTGTTGCGACACACTATCGCGTGAACGGGTTGACCGCAGCACAGCACCCGTCCGGAATGCCATGGGGTATAATCCCGCCACTGACGCATCCCGCCTGTTTTTATGCTTTCCAGTTTTGATTTTCTTCTGCATATGGTTATAAGTAACATTCAGGCAATCATGAAAACAGAAAAAAATCAAACGTGGCATGAAAAGCGGCCCATTCTGGTGACCTGCGGCAGGGGGATCGCGCCTTATCTGCGGGCGGAACTAGAGATGCTGGGCTTCCCGGTGCGCGCGGAACGGCTCACGGGCGTGGAAACGGAGGGCACGCTGACCGACACCTTCCGGCTCAACCTGCAGGTGCGGACCGGGCTACGCGTGATGTGGCAGGTGGCGGCGTTCCGGGCGGCCTCGCCGGATGCGCTTCATGCCGCGGTGACGGCCCTGCCATGGGAGGCGTTCCTCGACTCGCAAGGCTATGTGTGCATCAACAGCTTCGTGCATACCGAATGCATCCGCGACACGCGCTTTGCCGGGCTGAAATGCAAGGACGCCATCATGGACCGGATGCGCCAGGCCTGCGGGCAGCGGCCGGACAGCGGCAACCGGCAGGACCAGGCGGTGGTGTTCCTGTACTGGAACAACGAGGACGCGGCGGTCTACCTCGACACCTCCGGCGAGCCGCTCTGCCGGCGCGGGTACCGCAAGATCCCCGGCAAGGCGCCGATGCAGGAGACCCTGGCCGCGGCCGTGGTGCAGGCGACCCGGTGGGTAAGCAACGGCGGCGCGTTCGTGAATCCCATGTGCGGCAGCGGCACGCTGGCCATCGAGGCGGCGCTGGTGGCCGAGGGGCGCGCACCGGGGCTGCTGCGGGAACGGTTCGGATTCATGGCCCTGCGCGGGTTTCCGTCCGATGCATGGCGGACCGCGCGCGAGCAGGCCCTGCAGGCCAAGGGGCCACGCCGGGAGGGGGCCATCATCGCGACCGACCACGACCCCAAGGCTGTGGAAGGGGCCCGGCACAACGCGCAGCTGGCCGGCGTGGCGGACCGCATCCAGTTCGGCGTGTGCGACTTTGCCGCCACGGACCTGCCGGCCAGCGGCGGCGTGATCATGCTGAACCCCGCCTACGGCGACCGCATGGGGGATACCGTGGAACTGGAGCCGGTCTACAGGCAGATCGGCGATTTTTTCAAGCAGCGCGGGCAGGGCTACACCGGATATGTGTTCACGGGCAACCTCGACCTGGCCAAGCGGGTGGGGCTGCGCACCCGGCGGCGCATCATCTTCTTCAACAGCGAGATTGAATGCCGCCTGCTGGAGTTTGAACTGTACACCGGCACCCGCCGCACGTTCGGCGGCCCGGATGAACTTCCAACTTTACCGTAGCGGCTGTGCCGGGCCGGCCAGAGGCCGGAATCACATGGTATTTTTTCATACATGAAGTTTTCCCAACTCAATCCTCGACAAGGTCAGCACTGATTGAAACAATTTCCAGACAGGTTATGTTTTTTTGCACATGTATTCGTGCGGGAATATGAAGCATTCTGCCCGCAAGGAAAAAGACGCCGGGGGTCATGGGGTCAGGCGAAAAGGACAAAGTGAAAGCATCCGAAGCGCCGGGCGGCGCCACACCTACTGATACGCAGGAAGCGCTGAGGGAGAACAACGAGCTATTCGCGCTGTTCATGCGCCACTCGCCCATCTACACCTACATCAAAGAGGTGTCATCCACTGAGAGCCGCGTGCTGCAGGCCAGCGAGAATTTTGAGCAGATGACCGGAATCCCGGGATCGGCAATGGTAGGCAAGACCATGGCGGAACTGTTCCCGCCTGAATTCGCGGCAAAGATCACCGCCGACGACTGGGCCGTCGCCTCCCAGGGCAAGGTGCTGAAGTTGGACGAGGATCTCAATGGCCGCCACTACACCACGATCAAGTTCCCGCTTGCCCTAGGCAACAAGACCCTGCTGGCGGGCTACACGATCGACATCACCGAGCGCAAGCAGGCGGAGGAAGCGCTGAAGCAAACCGAGCGGAATTACCGGGAGATATTCAACGCGGCCAACGATGCCATTTTCATCCATGACGCGGATACCGGCGCCGTCCTCGATGTGAACGACTCCATGTGCCATCTTTATGGATTCAGCCGTGAGGAGGCCTTGCGGCTGTTCCCGAATGACAGCAGCCTGGGCGCCAGCCCCTTCTCGGAGGTGGAAGCACGGCAGCGGATGGCAAAAGCCATGGCGGAGGGCCCGCAGGTTTTTGAATGGCAGGCCCGGAAGAAAGGCGGCGGGCTTTTCTGGGTGGAGGTGGCCATGAAGAGCGCCTGCATCAACGGGCAACGCCGCATTCTTGCCATGGTTCGTGACATCACCGAGCGCAAGCAGGCGGAGGAGACTCTGCGGATAAGCGAAGCGCACCTGAAGTATGCGCAGGAAGTCGCCCGGATGGGCAGCTATATATTGAACATTCCCGACGGCCTCTGGAAAAGTTCGGCCAGCCTCGACGAGATTTTCGGGATCGACGCCGCGTATGTCCGCTCCGTGGAGGGGTGGACGCGGCTGATCCATCCCGAATGGCGGCAGACCATGGCGAATTACTTCGCCCATGATGTCCTGGGCAAGCGCGGCCGATTCGACAAGGAATACAAAATCATCCAGAAAAGCGACAGCGCCGAACGCTGGGTGCACGGGCTGGGCGAACTTGAATTTGATGCGCAGAACCAGCCCGTCAGGATGGTCGGAACGATCCAGGACATCACCGAGCGTATGCAGGTGGAGGCGTCGCTGCGGGCGAGCGAGGAGAAGTACAGGAGCCTCTTCAACAACGCCGAGGCGGGGATGTTCCGGTCGTGCCTCGACGGGTCGGAACTGCTGGATTTGAACAAAAAGTACCTGTCCATCCTCGGCAGGACGCGCGAGGAGTGTGTGGGCAATCCCTCCCAGATCCTCTGGGCCGATTCGAAAGAGCGGGATGAAATGGTCAAAACGCTCAGGGCAAAGGGCCACGTCGACGACCTGGAGTGCCAACTGGTAAAAAAAGACGGCAAGATCATCCACTGCATCACATCTGTACGGCTCTATCCGGAGCAGGGAATCCTGGAAGGCTCGATCATCGACATCACCGAGCGCAAGCAGGCCGAGGCGGAAAAGGCCCGGCTTGAAGCCCAGCTGATGCAGGCGCAGAAGATGGAATCCGTGGGGCGGCTGGCGGGCGGCGTGGCCCACGACTTCAACAACATGCTGGGGGTGATCCTCGGACGTGTGGAAATGGCGATGGAGCAGGTGGACCCGGAGCATCCGCTGTATGCCGACCTGGCGGAAATCCGCAAGGCGGC
>Ga0118677_10005196_pt1 | contig 22954 bp, 17 predicted proteins | sample AliMusrvi5mmetaG_FD_86154 | JGI IMG/M metagenome (GOLD analysis project Ga0118677, IMG submission 86154)
ATCCTCGTTCCGCCTCCGCTCCAACAGCGCAAGCCGCCTGAACTGGATCGAGTTCCCGGGCAAACCATAAGCCCAAGGAACGGCGGTTTGAAACCGCCAGGCCGAAAGTCTGGGCGATTCTAAATCGCCCCTCCTTAAGAGCTTCTCCTACGGATTTCCTGTTTCATGAGGCCATCGGGGTTCCCCACTGTTTGGAATCGCTGACATTTGTCCCGCAAAAAGCCCCAATATCCAGTTGACTCGGCGGGAGCCAATGTGGATGCTGGATCACAGTGCATAATATTGCAAGGTCGAACAATTCTAAAAACCCATCCCAGAATATGAAGCATCATACTTGCTTATCCATTTTGTTCCCGCTTTTCCTGCTGCTCTCTGCCGCATCGGCCTTTGCCGGAACTTCGATCTACAAGCTGGATTTCGGGACCGCGACAAGCCCGGTAGCCGAGGGGTTCCAGGCGGGAGAAGTCGCCCTGCTTCAGGAGACGATTGACCCGACATTTGGTATCACGGACGAGAAGGGCGCTCACCCGATCGACATCAGCTTCAAGGGTGCGGTCGGCGCATTTACGCTCGGCAATGCGGAGAACCCGAACGGCGATCCGGCGAACCCCCTCACGACCGATTATATTTACACATTTCAAAACAACCCGGATGAGCCGACAAACGTTGGGTTTACCATCAGCGGATTGCCGCCCGGTTCGCTCGTGACGCTCTACGCCATTGGCGCCTTGAACGGCGAGGGGCGTGCGGGGTTCCTGTCGCTGGGGAATTCCGGCTTGGTGGATATCCAAGGGGGGACCGAGCCGGAAGCAAAATCCAAATCGTTTGGTTCCTTTACCCAGATTGCGGCGAAGCTGAAGGTGGGCGCCGACGGCAAGCTGGGCGGGATCTTTTCCAACTCGGACGGCGCGAAGCCACGGCCCGAAGGGCAGTTGGCCGGGCTGGTCCTGATCGTTGAAACTCCCTGACGGCATCAGCCGCTGGATCTGGATCACCGGACCGGAACTGTTTCCAAGGTCCTCGGCGGGATGGAGGCGCTTTTCTCGGGCTTGTCGCCGTGCATGATCCGGACTTCTACGGGCTTGTCGCCGGGGTTCCAGATTACGGCGTTGATTTTTTCTCCGTTCTGAAAAACGGTGCTGGTGGGAATGTCCGCGTGCCAGCCCCATGCGGCCGTTCCAATCTGCGCGCCGGAATGCGCCATGAAATACGGGACCCCCGCATCGTCTGACAGCGCGACCGGATCGTTTGTGGCGAGCAGCCTGGCATATTCTTCGCAGACGGTGGCGGGCTCGCCGAACTGGAGCGCGCCGAGAAGGACGTTCCCCCAGTCCGGGCCGATCGACGTGAGGGCCGACGGCTTTTTATCCTCGGCCATCTCCTTGATGACCGCGTCATACTGGTAGCGCATGAACGCCGGATCGCGCCCCAGATACATCAGGGAAGGCGAGAGCGGAAGCCACTGGATGCCCATGACATGCTGCGGTGCGCCGCTAAAAAATGTGGCGTAGGCACCGCCGCTGTCGCCGAGAATGCTGATGAGCGTCCTGGCATAGGCCGGCTGCCAGGACGAGTTTTCTTTGTCACCTTTCCAGGCGTAGTAGTTGTTCCAGTAAGAGCGCACGGCTTCATTTTCCACCGCCCAGCCCATGGCTCCGCAGGCGACCATTTCCTTGTCGTCCAGCGCGGTGCCGAGCATGACGAGGCCGCCCCACGAGTTCATGGCCTCGGAGGTGGATTCCTGGTTGTTGCCGTCGCCGGAACTGGACCCGCCGGCATAGGAGTGCCCGTTCCAAGGATCGAATGTCCGCAGGTAGGGCAGAAATTTGTCGCGGCGATCCCAGCTCGCGTATTGCCTGGCGACAAGCCGGGCCATCGCGCCGTAATCTTTCAGGAATCCGGGATCCATGGTCCCGTAAATGCCAGCCGACATGGTGAAGTATCCATAGTGAAAATGGTTGTCGGTAAAGAACTCCGAGCCGTAGCTGGGGGCGAAGCCGACGAGGGCTTTCCACGCGGGATAATACGCGAAATAATGTTTGTCGCCGGGCCCGTCGTAAGTCAGCCAGTCCGCCAAATATCCGCGCAATTTTTGCCGCAAGCCCTTGGCGGACGGATCGTTTGTCTGCGAGGCGATCGCCGCGAACTGCGCCACTTTCTGGATGTCCTTGCCTCCCCAGTAGGTGTCGTTCGCGGGCGCCTTGTTTGTGCGGGCGTCGTCCAGCTCCTTCAGGTAGCCCGACATGCGGGCCGGATCGAAGGGGGCTTTTTCCGAGGCGACCGCTTTCGGGACCGGGTAAAAAGGGAGAAGGCCTGGAAACGAGTATTCCAGATGGAACACCGAGCCCTCGGCCAGGCGCAGCGGGCCGCGCGGGGTGACGTAGGGCGTGCCGACCGGCCTGATGTCGTTGCTGACCGTGCGGAAATGATGGGGGATCCAGCCTTGCAGGGGCGCGCCCGCATCTTTGCGCAGAGCCTGGGTTTTGAGCTCGAAGGTGGTGGTGACCGTGCCCTTGCCCGGATCGTATTTCCACGTGTAGATGCTGTCGCGCGGGATCGCACCGGCGGCCTTTTTCAATAGCGGGGCCATCGAGGGATCGGGCAGCATGCCCACCGCAATCCAGCCGCTTGCAGGGTCGGGGAATTTGATGTCCACGGAGCCGGCAGCGCAGGTGATCGACATGCCAACCGGGCCGAATACGCCATAGGCTTGGCCATCGACCTTGACGATCAGCGCATCAGCCGCGCCCCCGCTCAAGGCTGCGCCGTTCAGGTCCTGGACCTCGATGTTTTTGCCGCGCAGGCTGGGCTGCAGCCCGGCGCACTCCAGCCAGACGAACGGCAGGCCGTGGCCGAAGGTGACATCCCAATGGGCGTTCTCCCGCTCCTGCCTGGCGACGACCGTCCAGTCGCCCCAGTCCAGCACGCTGGTTTTCAAAGCGCCCTCGGGGCCGGTGCCAGTGGGTGCCGGCGAACCGACAGGACGAATCTCCAGCGGCGAGCTGGTGTTGACCCCGGAGCCTTTGTCGCCGCGGCCGGTGTTCCAGGAGGTCGGATAGGAAACCGCCACGCCCTCATCAACGAATTTCACCAATGCGGGATTTGCCCAGAGCCTCCCCCCTGGGCCATCCATCACAAGGTGTGTCCACCAATCGTTCGTCGGCACCGGCCGCCCGGCCTGCGAGGGATGGATAAACGGCTGCTTGAGGTATCTAGCTGCAAACTTGGGATCCTTGAGCGGCGGGTTATCGGCATACGAACCTTGGCCGACCGCCACAGGTTTTTGCTCCGGCTGCTGTGCGGACAAGGGATGTGCCGCCATCGCGAAGGCGAGGAAAGCGAGGGACACCGCAGCGAGGATCTTGGTTGTTCTCAGCATAGCGGGAGCCTGAGGAAACGTGCATAATAGTGCAAGACTTTTCCGGGTGGGTTAATCGCAATGGTGTTCACCTCAGGCGGCTGCGCCACTCCGCGTCAAGGGAATAGCGTTGCGGTTAACCGGTAACCCTCCGGGCGCTTGAAAAGTCTGGCAGGCATTTGCTATGGGTAACAAGTCCGCTCCGATTTCCGCCATGACCCGCGATCGCATCAGCCGTTTTCTTGGAGCCCTGGAATCGGGGAGGGATTTCCTTCCTCATGCGGTGAAGGGCGCTCTTCGCCGGGCGCGCCCCACGACCGCCGGCTTCACCCTCGTCGAGCTTCTGGTCGTGATCGCGATCGTCGGCATCCTCGTCGCGATGCTGGTTCCGGCGTTGGGCCGGATGCGCAACGCGGCGCTGACCACCGCGTCGCTCAGCAACCTCCGCCAGATCCACGTCCTCATGCAGAATTACCTGAACCAAAACAGCTGCGTTTATCCCCCCGCCGTTTCCTCGAGTTCGATCTTTCCCGACCAAGGCGGAAACGTGGTCTATTGGAGACGCGCCATCTGGGAGGCGAGCTACCCGTCGAGCGGGTTCTGGGATCCGAATTTCCCGAGCGCCGCCTACAACAAGGCCATGTGGTGCCCGCTCATGAAATCGAAATACGGCTCCTGCTCTTTCAAGGAGGGTCACGGAAGCTACGCCATGCACAAGTATTTCCACTACTGGGAATGGCCGCCCGGCGACACCACCCGCACCAGGAATTCCCTGAACATGCAGGGCATGGGCAAGCGGGTCCCCTACATCTTCGCGGGCAACGCGGCGACCGACACGCCTGCCATCGGCACCTACTGCTACGCGGAATCCTCGGCGTATCCCTACGACACCCGCTGGTATAACCTCGCCTACGAATACGGCGCCAAAGGCAACATGGCCCTGGGCCTTTTCCTCGACGGAAGCATCCGCCTGATCGACCAGACCAACGGGGTCCAGATGAACGCCCTGTTCAGCCAGCAGACCAACCTGCCGTGAGAGTGGCCTCCCCGGCTTGCATCCTGCCGATCCGCGTGGGACTTCCTCACGCGACCGCCCGTTCGCCCGCAGGCACACATCGGCGGGTTAACTGGTAACCTTTTTTCCGGTTGACCCGTCGCCCATCCTGCCGGACAGTGCCATCGTCAAGTCTTCCCACCACCACTCAAAGGCTAGAACCATGAAAACCCTCCTCCGCATCATAGCTGTCCTTGCAGTCGCCGCCGCCACAGCCCACGCCCAGACGTGGCTGATCAACCTGAACAACGACACCGGCTACCGGGGCGCGAGCCAGACCGGTGCGGATACCAACGGCAACCTCTGGAACAACGTTGACCCGTGGTATTGGAGCGCGATCACGACCGTTACCGGAACGAGCTCCGGCGGTTTTCGTGGCAATATTTTAAGCACGACCAGCGGAGTGGACAGCTGGAACGGCCCCTTGGGCACGAATGTGAGCAACCCGCTGACCCAGCCCCAGATCGACTCCGTCGTCATCGATTCGGCGGCCCTTGGCGCGCTGGGGGGATCGAAGGCCGCCGCCGCAGGGTATGCGACCTCTGCCGACATGAAATTTTATCTGTCGGTCACCAACACCAACCTCACCTACGATGTCTCCTTCTACGGGGCATATAAATACGCCGCCGGGAACTCGACCTATACGGCTTATTCGGACGCGGCCTACACCACGGTGGCGCAATCGACCTCGCTCAATGTGGGTGGCGGTGGAAATTACAACACCAACCAAACCGCCACGCTGACAGGGTTGACGGCCGTGACGACGCCGGACGCCAGCCAGGGGATCAACCTCCAGCTTTCTGGTGTGGGAGGGGTTGCCGGCTACCTCAACGCCATCGAACTCTACGGCTACATCGGCTACCTCGGCGGTAGCACCACCACCCTCAGCGGCGCCCCGGCTGCAGGCTACGTGGCCAACGGCACCTACCCGAACACCGACGCCCGCTCGGTGGACACGGTCATCGGCGGTGGCTCCACGGTGAACGTCAACAACGCCAACGGCATCTACTACAACTCCACGCTGGTGATGCGCGCCGGGGGAGGCACCATCAACGCGGGCGCGAACTTCAGCGCGTATGCCCTCACTGGCTCGGGCAACCTGACCGTGGGCGGAGCCAGCACCTTTTCTATCACGCATGCCGGCACCTACTCCGGCACGCTCAATCTGAGCGGGGGAAGTTTGTCCCTCACGGCCGCGGGCGCGCTCGGGACCGGCAACCTGACACTCAACGGCGGCACCTTGAGCGTCGGCAACGCCACCGCCCTTGGCACCGGAGCCTTCACGGTAGCCAGCGGCACCACGACGCTCAACAACTACAACGCCCTCACCGCGCTCACCGGCAACAACGCGATCAACCTGAACGGCGGCTCGGCGATCTTTCAGGTCAACGGCTACGGCCAGATCTTGAACCTCGGCACCGGCAACGTGACGGTGGCCGGCACCAACAGCCTCAACGCCTGGGCCGGCGGCATGCGGTTCGACGGGGTGATTTCCGGAAGCGGCACGCTGGACTGGTATGGCGGCGGAACCCTGACCCTGGGCGGAGCCAACACCTTCACTGGCACTGTTTACCCCAGCGGGAACAACGGCACGCTCTCGCTGGCCAACGTCAACGCCCTGCAAAATGCCACCCTGAACATGGGGGCCAACCAGACGCTGGCCTTCGGAGTTGCCGGAACGAACACCTACAACGTCGGGGCGCTCACCGGCAGCAACGCAGCCGCCGCGATCGACCTCGGGGCCAACACCATCAACGCCGGCAGCAGCAACGCCACCACTACCTATGCGGGCTCCATTGCAGGATCAACCGGCGGCGGGCTCACCAAGAGCGGCTCGGGATCCCTCACCCTCAGCGGCACCAACACCTACACCGGCACGACGACGATCGCTGCAGGCACGCTTATTCTGGCTGCGGGCGGCGATATCGCTTCCAGTTCCGGCGTCAATCTCGGAACTGCCGGCTCTCAGGGCACGCTCGATCTCACCGCGAAATCGGGTTACACGTTTGCCTCTGGAGTGACGGTCAACGGCTACGGGACGATCGACATCGGCGCAGGAAAAACGGTTACAATCGCTGGGAACTACCAGCCCGGAAACAGTCCGGGCCAAGTCAATGTCACCGGCAATCTTGCGCTATCATCGACCGCTGCGACCACGATGGAGCTCGCCGGAAACGGCGGCGTGAAGGGAACGGATTTCGACAATTCGACAAGCACCGGCACAACGACCTACGGCGGCACTCTCTCGATCGTCAGCTTCGGTGGCTACGATATCAATGCCAACCACGGCGTGACCTACAGCCTCTTCGACTTCGCGGCCTACGCCGGCGACTTCACATCGGTCGCGGTTGCAGGCACATCCCTCTCGGAGAGCGGCACCCTCTGGACCGGCACGAACGGGGGAACATTCTACAGCTTCGACCTCGCCACGGGCGGCCTGAGGGTGGTCCCGGAACCCGCCACATGGGCGCTCTTGGCCTTCAGCCTGACGACCGTGATGGTTCTTCGCCGCCGGCGGGGCTGAAACGCTATAAGCGGCAGCGGTTCGCTCGCGCGCAAAGCGCGCCCGCCAGAAAATACGGCTTGCGGAGACCGAGGCGGTTCCACGTCCTGTCGCTCATATAGCCGAAGCTCATGTTCCTGATCGGCCAGAAACTCAGGACCGGTTTTCTTTTCAATCAGTTCTGAGCTTTGTAGTCCGTGACGTCCACTTGGAATTGTCCGGCGCTTCCGGTGTGGACCAGCCCGAGCCGGGTGTTTGTGGCATGCAGGCCGGAGACATGCAGGGAGCCGGCGGCATTCAGCTTGATGTCGATCCCGTATTTGCCGGCCCCGTCGATCCAGACATCGCTGAGGTCCACGCGCAGCACCTTCTTGGGGCCGGTGATCGTTATCGCGGAGTCTGGTGCATCCGTGATGCGGAGGCCGGACACGGAAATCGTCGCGACGATGTCGGTGTCCTTGGCGTGGATCCAGAGCCCGCCCACGGTTTCGCCGATGTAGCAATCCCCCCCGGCATCCTTGACGGCGTTGTCCTCGATCCGGATCGTTCCCGCAAACGGCACGGCTTCGAACCCCGAGCTGACCAGGATGCCGCCTCCGGAAGAAACCGTTCCGACAATCTTGTTGCGGGCGACAAGGTGATCGGTTCCGCCGTAGATCGCGATGCCGTTGGCGAGCCACGGGAGCTCGATCGTGTTGTTGAGAAAGCTGTTTTGCACGCAGGGTTGCCGGGACGACCAGCTCCCGGTGGGCGACCATGTGGCGAGCGCGTCGTCGCCGGTGTTTCTGAGGTGGCACTGCTCGACGACCGAATGGCTCGTGCCGTCGCAGAAGTTCAGCCCGTCGGCCATGGTGTTGCGGATCCGGCAGCCCTGCACGCGCATCTCCTCGGTGCCGCGCGTCGTCCAGAACCCGCATTTCAAATGCTCGATCCAGAGGTTCCGGAACAGCGACCCCTTTCCGAAGTTTCCGTCGAACGCGTTGTCCGGCGAAGAATCGGTGCGGTGGTCGATGCCGCCGAAGATCGCGAGGTCGGAAAACTCGACCGGTTCCCCGGTTCCCGCAAACATCGGCGAGGAACCCGCGAGCTGCGAATACCACATGCCTGCGCCACGGACCTTCACGTTTTCCACCGGGATCCGCGCGCCGTCGAGCCGGAATTCGCCCTCCGGTATCCAGACCGATTTTCCCTGTGCCCGCGCGGCCTCGAGGCACTTTAGCAGAGCGGGAGTCGAGTTCTGCCCGCCGTTCGGAACGGCCCCGAAATCCACGATCGATAGGCTGTCCGCCGGGCGCGGCAGCGGCGGGGCGATTTGTTCCAGCTCGATCAGGTCGATGAGGTAATAGGCGGCCTTGTCGGTGGCGGCCTTTTGCAGCCGGATCACATCTCCGGGAGCGACGTTGCCGATGATCGCGTGGACCTCGTCAAAGAAGTGGTGTGCCTCGCCTTTTTTCGGGTCGTTCGACCACGGGAAGTCGCCGTAAACCCACGTGTAGCGCGAGGTGAGGGCCAGCGGGTTTTCCGGCTTTCCGTTCACAGATAGCCCGAGCGTCGCATCGGTCCCGCCGCCGCCTGGCGCATCCGGAGTGCAATACCGGACGACGATCGTGTTCGCGGGTTTGGTGGCTGTGATTTCGACGTATTGGCCGTCCGTATCGAGCTTCACGAAGCTCCTGCCGGACGCCTCGGACTCTGCGGTCAGGGCTGCCCGCGATGGGCCGAGCACGGTGCCGTTCGTTTTTCCCGCTTCCGCCTCGTAGGTGATCCACGGGCAGTCCGCGCCTGTCGCAGTGGGCTTGTTTTTTTGGCAGCCGGCCAGCGAGATCATCAGGAAAAGCAACCCGGACGTAGATTTGAAATTCATCGGGGCGCGCATGCGTTGGCTATTTCCTCCTCAGGGGGCTGCGACCGGCTGCAGGGTGTAGGTGTAGTCTCCGGGAACATGCAGATCGAGAGTCACCTTATAAGTTCCGTCTGCAGGGACGGTGAGGTCTTTGATCTCCGGATGATAGCCGAGAAACGGGTTGTCCACATATTGGAGATGGCCCGCCCCATCGATCCCGAAGTCGATCTTCCATCCGCCGTTGGCGCGGAATTTGAAGGAGCCGTCTTTTTTCAGATCCACGGTGACCGACCAGACCTGCTTTACCGGGTCATAGGCCATCGGGGCATCCTTTTCCCACCCGCCCGGCGTGGCGCTGCCGGCAATACCCCATTCGGTTTTCGTGGCGGTCCACTTGTTGGCATTCAGGTCGGCGGTCAGCTCGTAGTATCCGCCCTCGGGAACCGTCAGACCTGCCGCTTTGCCGTCCGCGTCGAAGGTCCCGCCGCCGCCGTTCCCGTAATTGACGTGCGTCCAATCCGGCGCGCTCGTGAATTTGAAATATTGCAAACCGGCCCCTGAAATATTCACGTAGCCCTCGTATTTCCCGTCCGAATCCGGCACGGGACTCAGGCTCGGAGCTTCCGCAGGCTTCCATCCCTGATATGCGCCCGGCACATACAGGCAGGGAGGGGTTCCGTTTTCTGCCGGAGCGGGAAGGGCTGCCGCAACGGAGAGGGCGGACGCGACCAGTGATCGGGTGATGGTATTCATATCGGCAGGGAATCCGGGCGGGCGTGTGATAAAAGAAGCGGATACCGACACGCTAGCAGGAGCGGAAGCCGGCCCAACCGCGCGGACAGTTACCAGTTAACCTTTCCGCCGGACGGCTTCCGCGCGGCGGCCGCCCGGATCGTTTTCCCGTGCGTCCACGTGCTGCCGATGAGCACGCATTTTTGAAATGGTGGGATTTCCATCTCGTTGCGGTTGATCTGGCCGACGACGACATCCACGGCGGCGGCACCGATATTTTGGTTGTTCTGGAGCATTCCAGCCCACCTGTCTTTATCCAGAACATTGTCCAGATTCACCAGCCCGATGTCCCGGGGAACGCGCATCCCGAGGGCTTCCACCCACTTCTTGATTCCCGGATCGATCGTGAGGATGCCATCGGGGCGGTGCTTTTTCACCCAGCTTTCAAACCGCTTCCTCGCACCGCCATCAATGCTGAAAACGGGAATGGAGTTTCTAATTCCCAGCTTGTCGAGCGCGACATGAAAGCCTCCCGAAAAGCGGTTGTCCACCCGGGCATCAACATTTTCACTCAAGCAAAGAGCCGGACGCCGGTAGCCCAGGCGGAAGAGTTCCTCCACGGCGTAGGCTGCCGTCGAAAACTGGTCGTTGGAAACCCACGAAAGCGGCGGCCTGACGGAATGCGAGCCGATGACCGTTGCCGCATGGTGTTTCCAAAGGAGGTCGAATTTCTTCGGGATGACGTTTCCCTCAAAAAGGCCGAACGCGATCAGCCCCCTGATATTCCGCGCTTCAAGGATTTTCGCGAGGCGTCGCGGCGAAACGCCGGAATCGCCGAGGATAAAATGGTCCAGTCCATACCCCAGGGATTTGGCCCGCGCCTCGCAGCCTGTCACCCAGTCGCGGAATGTGTGGGAATCGTTCAGGAGCGACGGAGAGCCCCCAAAAAACAGCAGCCCCAGTGTGCTTTGGTAGGTGACCGTCCTGCTCAATCTCAACTGGGTGAGAAGGTTCGCGACCAGAGGGTTTCCGGCATAGCCTTCCCGCGAGGCGAGCCGCTGGATTTTGTTCCGCACTTTCGAGCTGATCCGGGGGTGGTTACGGAGCGCCATCGATACCGTGGCTGTGGAAACCCCCGCTTTCTTGGCCAGGGAACGGATGGAGGGCTGCTCAGGCATCTAGGAGAGAATCGTTGCTGCCCGGTGCCCATTCAACCCTAAAACGTTGCTGGGAGCAGAACCGGAGCGGAGTATCTTTTTTCGTGAACGCTGTTTTCGAGAGGAATTCCACGCAAGGGGGATAGCCTGCGAGCCGCGGGGCCTCTTGGGGTCCCGGTAACCAGCCCTACCCGCCGTCCAGCTTGTCGAGTTCACGGCGGGCCTCGTCGCAGTGGCCCCGGTTCAGCAGGCCGGCGATCCGGTCAAGATCCCGGGCGGGAACGGCTCCGGCTTTGCGCAGTTTGAACAAGCGGGCCGGGAGGCGGAGGTCCCCGGCCGTGAACTGAAACAGGTCGCCGAGTTCCTGCTTCCTCGCCTGCTGGATGACCTCGAGAAATTTGTAGCCGAACTCATGGGTCGGCTCGATCATTGTCCCTTCGCCGTAGTCGTTCCACGTGACGAGCTGGATCACGGGCCAGGGGCCCTCCATGCACGCGGCCAGCGCTTCTTTCAAGGTCTGCCCGCCGCGGTGTTCGAGCTCGCGGTGGTGTTGCTCGTAAACATCGTTGAAGCCCGGGCAGGCCGAAACAATCAGCTGCTGCGGGGTGGCTGTCATTTCGGAATAAGTCCCGCTCAAACGCCGCTTGACAGTCTCTTCTTCCGGATACCCGGTCCAAGGGTCCCAGTGGACCCAGGTGTATCCGCCGTCGCCTCCCGCAGCTTTCCACAGGTGGTGAAGCGCGTAAAACGCCGGGCGGTCGTCAGGCACCGAATCGAGCGCCGATTTCCAAACCGAGGGATCCTTCGCATACATCGGGCCAAAATTGAGGAGAAGCGGGCGGCCGCCGAGCCGGAAATACTGCGGCTTCGCGAACCATTCCGTCCCCATCCATTGGATCGTCTTGGACAGCTGGTCCGGCACTTGTTCCGGCGGGAACTGGTCCATGTTGACCATGAGTTCGAGCGAGCGGTCTTCGAAACAGGCCGCAAACTTCATCCCGAGCCTCCCCGCCGCGTCGAACATGTCGCGAGCGGCATCGTGCATCCGCGGATAATCCGCCGTGCCGCTGATGCCATACCAATCGACGATCACGCCATCGATCCCGGCCAGCTTCATCTGGAGCAGATGGCACTCCAGAACCGCCGGGTCGGTCGAGTCGTAGAGGCCGATCAGCGGGTGGTAGTGTGAGTAGATGTCCGGCTGGCCGTCCGCGCCGGTTGTATCCGGGCTGTGCTCGGACTGGTGGCCTTTCCAGTGGCTGCCCCACTGCCCCCGCACCGATGGCGTCTCATACCACGGCATGTAGTGCATCAGCAAAGTCTTCTGCCCCTCCTTTTTCGCCGGCTCCGGCTCGGCGACTTCTTGGGGCTCAGCCTTCTGCGGAGGGGCGCTTGACGGCCCCGGGCTGCAGGAGGCAAGCCCCAGACAGAAGGCCGATGCCAACAACAGCAAACGCGCGCCGGCGTCCCTGCGAAGCGATGGAAGGAATTGCATTTTCCCGGCGGGTCAGGGAATGCGGGACAAATGCTCGTCCACTTCTTTCTTGAGCGCGGGATTCAACTCGACCGCCTTTTTGTAGGATGCCTTTGCCTGTTCCTCGTCATGCAGGTTGTATTGATAGGTGAGGCCGAGGTTGAGAAAGGCGATCGCCTTGATGCCGGCAGGCGCGGACGGCACGGCGGGGATCTTCTGATACGCTTCCAGCGCCTTGTCGAATTTTCCGGAGAACCGGTAGGCGTCGCCCAGCGAAAGATTCAGCGGGGGCTGCGCCCAGTCAACCCCCTGCAGCAGCAGGGCCTGCTCCAGCGTGTCGATCGCTCCCACGTAGTCCTTTTCGTCTTTGAGCTGGCAATCGCCGAGCACCTGCAACGCGATGACACTCGCCACCGGGGCGAGCCCCCGGTATTCCAGCGCCTGCTGCGCGGCCTGCTTGGCCGCGGAATAGTTTTTCTGGTCGAGATAGATGACGCCCTTCTTGCCGAGGGCAAGTGCCTTCATCCCGTCGTTCTGGGAGAGGTCGAACGCCGCCACATACTCGGCCAAGGCCGGTTCGTATTCCTTCTTCACCCGGTGATCGTCTCCCGCCTTGAGCGAAGCGTCGTAGGTGTCGGCCGCCTTCAGGAAGGCGGGCCCGAATGCCAGCGCGGCCACCAGCAGGCCGACGGCGGCCGACCTGGCTTTCGTGGCAGGCGCGGTTTTGTTCAGGGTTCCAAACAGGGGGCGGCTGCCTCCTTGTCCAACGATGGGGTTCCGGGTGGTCTTCATATTTTCAAATTACCATTTTGCGCCGCCAAGCCAACGCGCAACGCGCATTTACGTAAAGCGACCGTTCCTCTCCCGGCGTCAAAAACATCTTATCGCGGTGCGCGGCGCTGTTTGGCGGTGGTTTTTCCGGGCATCCATGTCCCCTCGATCTCGGTGCGGAGCGGATGCTTGGGGAAACCGCGCTGCCCGCGTTGGATCGAGGCCACGAGCATGTCCACGGCGGCGGCGCCAACGAGGGGGGAGTTCTGGTCAATCCCGCTCATGCCCGGGTATCCCTCGGCGTCTCCGTCCAGATCCAGCGAGGCGTAGCCGATTTCTTTCGGGATGCACAATCCTTTGCGCTCGAGGAACCGGAGCCCGAAGCGGTCCACGCTGACGATGGCGTCCGGACGATAATGGTCGAACCACCGGTCGAAGACTTTCTGGCTGGGAGCGGCCAGGATCAGCGGGGGCGGCATCGACTTGATGCCGTGGCGATGGCGGAAATACAGGTAGGCGGCCGACCATTTTCCGTTGACGCGCAGATCCAGCGCCTCCTCAAGAACGAGACCGATCGTCCGGTAGTTCAGGTCCGTCAGCTCCCCGAGCGCCTTCAGCATCGCGGTGTATTGGTCGTGGTTGGATCGGTCCAGGTCCGGCCACTCGACGGTTTCGCTGATCTCCACCGACGAAAAGAGATTGAAATCCAGGTGGACCGCACGGGAGCCGGAACCCGAAAGCTTTCCCTGGAGCGGGGCGATGATCACCCCTTCGATTCCGCGGCTCCAGATGATGTTCCCGAGGCGGGCCGTCGTCATCCCGGGTTCGTTCATCCAGAACTCGTCGATGCGGTAGCCGTATTCCACCGCCCGGGCGCGCGCTCCTTCGACGTATTTTCGCTCGGTCGCGTAGTTCTTCCATGCCCCCGGAGTGGAGCCCGACGTCAAAAGCGCCAGGCAGGCTTTGGTGGCGGAAGGGGCCTTCATCCGGATATGGGCGAGGAGCTTCGCGACCTCCGGATCGGGCTCGTAGCCGAGCCGTTTCGCGGCGGCCATCACCCGCTTGCGCGTCGCCGCCGATACCCCCGGCCTGCCGCGAAGCGCCAGGGACACGGCCATGCGCGAGACGCCGGATTTTTCTGCGATCTCTCGGAGGCTGGTTCGGGATGGGAGGGCCATGGCAGGGCGGCGGTGTTTCCGCTTCCACATACCGCATCGGATGATTTACGTAAAGCCATCCTTTGTTTGGAAGCGGGCGGGCATTCTGGCGGGATGACCCAGCCCGGTTCCACCGGAATCATTTTCCGCCTATGAAAGCCTTCCTCCCTCGCCGAATTTTTCCCGCCCTTCTGGGCCTTCTGGTTCCCTGGCTGGCCTTGGAAGCCGCGCCGGAAGCCGCGAGCGGGGATCAGCGGCACTACAAGACCGCCGAGAACATTCTTTATCGCGAGGAGCCCGGGGCGACGGACGCCATGCGGGAGGCGTGCCGGCTCGACCTCTACTACCCCGAGAACACGAAGGGCTACTCCACGGTGGTTTGGATTCACGGAGGCGGGCTGACGGAGGGGAGCCGTTTTTTTCCCACGAAGCTGAAGAACCAGGGGTTCGCCGTCGCGGCGATCGACTACCGCCTCAGCCCTGGAGCGAAATCGCCAGCCTACGTCGAGGACGCGGCGGCAGCGGTCGCCTGGGTGTTCAAGAACATCGAAAAATTCGGGGGATCGCCCGACAGGATCTTCGTTACCGGCCACTCCGCCGGCGGCTACCTCGCCCTGATGCTGGGCTTGGACAAACACTATCTGGCCGCGCACGGGGTGGATGCCAACCGCATCGCCGGGCTGATTCCGCTCAGCGGCCAGGCGATCACGCATTTTACCGTCAGAAAAGAACGCGGCATCAGCGACAAGCAGCCGTTGATCGACGAGATGGCCCCGCTTTTTCACGTCCGCGCGGATGCCCCGCCGATGCTCCTCATCACCGGGGACCGGGAACTCGAACTGCTGGGGCGCTACGAGGAAAATGCCTACCTCTGGCGGATGATGAAGATCGCCGGGCACAAGTCCACGGAATTGCAGGAGCTCAAAGGGCTGAACCACGGCGGGATGGTCGAGCCGTCGCTCGACCTGCTCATCCCCTTCGTTCAGGAACACGGCAAAGCAACGGCAGCCCCCTGACGGGATCCATTTCGCAGAACAAAAGCGCATGAAACAGGAAGCCGGGATCGAAGCGTGGTATGCATCCGGAGACCCTTGGGTGCTGGCGCAAACCGGATGGGAGCCGGAAAAAAGCTCCTATTATGAAACCATATTTACCCAGTCCAACGGGTATATGGGGATTCGCGGTTATCGCGAGGAGGTGGACACCGCAGCGCCTTCCTGCCGCGAAGGTTACTTGGGTGGAGTTTTCTCCAAGCTGCCTCCGGTGGCCCGCGAACTCGTGGTCCACGACTATCCCTGGGATTCCCGTCAGATGGTCGCCTTGCCCGAACTCTTCGCGGCGTGGATCGTGCTGGACGGCGACGGGTTCTGCCTCACGGCCGGCATCATCGATTCCTACAGGCACTCGCTCGACATGCGCACCGGCATCCTGGATCGCGAGGTGGTCTGGAGCAACAAAGAGAAAGGGCGCACCACAAAAATCCGTTTCACCCGCTTCCTCTCCGCGAAGACCCCCAACCTCGCGGTGCAGAAGATCGAGATCGAGCCGGTGAACTGGTCCGGAGAGGCGGAGATTTTCTGGGATTACGACATCGCCCAGAAAACGCTCTTCCGCTGCGGCGACCCGGCCAAAGCCCATCTGCCCTGCCCGCATTTCGAAATCCTCCAAACCAATTCCAGCGGCAACTCCGCCGGCGGGGTGGTGAAAACCGAAGGCAGCGGCCACAAGATCGCATTCTCCAGCCGGCTCTCCGGCGAGGGAGCGCTCAGTTCCACAAGCAGGGCCGGGATGGTTTCGCAGAGCGGCAGGAGCAAAGTGCTCGAAGGCCGGACGAATTCCTGGGTCCGCACCACCGCCGTCGTGACAACCCGTGACGCGGGCGTGGCCGATCCCGCCGCGGCCGCAGGGAAGATTCTCGACGAAGCGGATGCCGCCGGTTTCGACGGGCTCGTGGCGGCGCAGAAAGAGGTCTGGTCGGCGCGCTGGAAGGATTCCGACATCGAGATCGACGGATCGGCCCACGACCAGGTTCTCGTCCGCTTCGGGATTTTCAGCCTGCTCCAAGTCGCGCCGTTTCACGCGGACAACCTGAGCGTTCCCGCCCGCTGCTTCGCCTACAACCGCTACAACGGCCTCTATTTCTGGGACGGCGAAATTTTCCTGCTCCCGTTCTACCAGTTCTGCGCCCCCGGCGTCGCGCGCAACCTGCTCGCCTTCCGCTGTAAAACGTTGCCCGGTGCCCGAAAGAACGCCGCGCTGGTCGGAGGCAAAGGGGCCGTCTTCCCGTGGCAGGGCGACGCCGACTTCGGCGAAGAGCAGGCGCCTTGGGGCCTGTATAAATACCTCTGGCACCAAAACGCCGACATCGTTTACGCGTTCGACCAGTATGCGCGATCGACCGGCGACGAGACGTTCATGTGCCACGAGGGGCTGGAAGTGCTGGCCGAAACCGCGCGCTTCTGGGTTTCTCAACTCAGGCGCGACGACGCCGGCCTCTGCCACTTGGAAGCCACCGTCGGCCCCGACGAGGCCGCGGAGCACGGTCCCGACAACGGATACACCTGCCTGATGGCGCGCCGCGGCCTCGAGATCAGCAACCGCTGGTGGAACGCGGCTGAGGAAAAGGCCCCCGGTGCGGCGGATGCCACCGCAGCCAAACTCGGGCTTATCGACGGCGAGATCGACGAATGGGCTGCGGTGGCCGCGAAGATCAACATCCCCGAGGTTCCCGGTCACCCGGGCGTCCCGCTGCAGGATGCGTTCTTTCTCAAAAGGAAGTCCGAGGATATTTCCAATATGACCGTCGCCGAGTATTGGAAGAAACGCGGCGAGGTGCAGGTCATCAAGCAGGCCGACATCGTGCTGGCCATGTATCTGCTCGAAGACAACTTCACCCGCGAAGAGATCAAGCGCGGCTACGAGTTCTACGAGCCGAAGACGCTTCACGTCTCCTCGCTGAGCTACAACACGCACTCGATCATCGCTGCCATCATCGGGCACCCCCGCGAAGCCTACGACTATTTCCGCCGCGCGGCGGGGATCGACCTCGACAACCTGCGCAATGCCACCAAAGACGGCCTCCACGCCGCCGCGCTGGGAGCCGTGTGGCAGATGGCGATCCCGGGCTTCATGGGCATGCGCGCGCGGGAAGACCACCTCTACTTCCAGCCCGCCTTGCCGGAAGCGTGGAAGCAGATCCGCTTCCCTCTCCAATACCGCGGGTGGCGGCTGAAGTTCGCGGCCGGCGCAGGCCGCTACCGCGTCGAGGTTTCCGGCAAGGGCCAGGCCGGTGCGCTCATGAAGATCGGCGATAAAGCACACCCGCTGGCGGCGGGAAAGGTCATCGAGGGCAACTACCAAGCATGAGTGCCACCTCACGGAAAGAGTGGTCGGTCTCGTCGGAAGGCTGGTCCGCAGAAAGCGTCACGCACCACGGGAATCTGTTCCTGCTGGGGAATGGCCTCATGGGATATCGCGGCACGCTGGAGGAGTTCGGCCCGGACGAAAAAGCCGGCATCCTTCTGCCCGGCCTCTACGACAGGGTGGGGGACGCCTGGCGCGAGCCGGTCAATGCTCCTAACGGCTTCTACACCCGTGTCGCGGTCAACGGTGCCTGGCTCAATCCGCTCCAGATCGAACCGTCCGCTCACTGCCAGCGTCTCGACATGCGCGCCGCGGTGCATCATCGCGAGACGCGCTTCACCGTCGATGGAGCGGAGGTCTCCATCAGAGCGGAGCGTTTTCTGAGCGCGGCAGACGTGAACCTCATGGCCATGCGCTACACGGTGCAGGTCAACGGAGATGCGGAGATCACGCTGGAATCCGGGATCGACGAGCGCATCTGGGATCTCAACGGCCCGCATCTCGAAAACCTCGCCCCCGCGCAACGTGGTGATGCCGTCCTCCTGACGGCCAAGACTCATGAAAAGGGCAGCGGGGTCGCTGTGGCGGAGGTTTGCGATCTGACAGCATCTGTGCCCGCGCAATCCTCATCCGTGGATGGAACGCTCCGCCGCTGGGCCTTCCGCGTCGCGGGGGAGGCGACTTTCGAACTGCTGAAATATGTTGCGGTTTACTCCTCACTTGACGCCTGCGACAGGCCGCTCGAAGAGGCCGCGTTTGCTTGTGCCTCACATGCGGCCGCCACCGGGTATTCCGGCTTACTTGTCGCCCATGAAGCTGTCTGGAACGGGCGCTGGGAGCGGGCCGATGTCATCATCGAAGGCGATGCAGAGGGCCAGCATGCGCTGCGATACAGCCTGTATCAGCTCCTCTCCGCCGCACCGTTCCATTCCGAGCACCTATCGATTCCGGCACGGGCGCTCTCCGGCCAAGTTTACAAAGGGGCGATCTTTTGGGACACCGAGATTTTCATGTTCCCGTTTTTTCTGGCGGCCTTCCCCGAGGTCGCGCGCAATCTCGTGCGCTACCGCATCCACACGCTCGCGGGGGCGAAAGCGAAAGCCGCCGAGTATGGCTTCGCGGGTGCCTACTACCCGTGGGAAGGCCAGGAGGGCGGATACGATGCCTGCACGCTTTTCAACATCACCGATGTGTTCACCAACCGCCCGATGCGGACCTATTTCCGCGACAAGCAGATTCACATCAGCGGTGACGTCGCCTGGGCGGTCTGGAAATATATTCAAAACACCGGCGACCTCGGCTTGTTGAGGGAGGGCGGCTGGGAGGTCATGCTCGAGTGCGCGCGGTTTTTCTTCTCCTACGCCTACAAGCGGACGACTGCCGACGAGTATGTGCTGCTCGATGTCACCGGGCCCGACGAGTATCACGAGCGCGTCGCCAACAATGCCTACACGAACTACCTGGCCCAATATGCCGTCGAGGCCACGATCGAGGCGGCCAGCCTCCTCCGCGAAGAGGATCCGCAGTCATTTGCCGCGCTCGCGGAGCGGCTCGTATTTTGCGAGGCGGAAGAGGCCCGGCTCGCGGACTTCGCCGCAAAAATCCGCCTTCCGCAGCCTGATCTGGAAACCAAGGTCATCGAACAGTTCGATGGCTACCTGAAACTGGAGGACTGCTCGCTCGAAGATCTCAAGTCGCGCATCCTCGATCCCGCCGAATATCTCGGCGGCGGCAGCGGCCTCGCGACAACCACCCAAATCCTCAAGCAGGCGGACACCGTGCTGCTGACACACCTGCTCGGGGAGCGGTTCAGCAAGGAGGTGAAACGCGCGAACTGGGATTTCTACGAGCCCCGGACGGAGCACGGATCCAGCCTCAGCGCCTGCGTCTATGCGCTCGTGGCGGCGGAAACCGGCCGCATGGACTTCGCCTACAAATATTTTCTCAAAACCGCCACGGTCGATCTCACCGGCGACTCCAAACAGTATGTCGGGACGCTCTATATCGGGGGCACACATCCGGCCGCGAACGGCGGAGCATGGATGGTCGCAGCCCACGGCTTCTGCGGCATCCAGTTCCGCCCCGAGGGACTCGTCGTCGAACCCCGCCTCCCGGCGAAATGGAAATCGGTGTCGCTCCGCGTCGTTTTTCGGGGCTATGTTTTGACATTGACCATCACCCCCGACTCGTGCCGGATGGAAGTGGACGGCTCCCATGCGCAGGGCGGCGCACAGGTCATCCTCAACGGAAAAGCCCACGCGCTGGCCGACAAGCTCAGCGTCACCGCGCCATCCACGATCCCCAGTTGATTGGAACCCAGAAAAATACCCATGAAAAAAATACAAGCTGTCATCTTTGATCTCGATGGAGTGATCGTCTCCACCGACGAGTTCCATTTCCTGGCGTGGAAGCAACTGGCCGACGCCGAGGGGATCCCGTTCACCCGCGAGGACAACGAGCGCCTGCGGGGGGTGAGCCGGATGGAGTCGCTGGACATCCTGTTGGAGAAAGCCTCCCGCGGCTACTCCGCCTCCGAGAAGGAGGAGATGGCGACACGCAAAAACACGATCTACCGCGAATCGCTCAAAGCGCTCTCCCCCGCGGACATCCTGCCCGGCGTGAAGCAAGCGATCGAGGGACTCAGCGACCGCGGCATCAAAATCGCGATCGGCTCCTCCAGCAAAAACGCCGGCCCGATCCTTGTCGCCATCGGCCTGGACAAAACTTTTGACGCGGTTGTTGACGGGACCCACATCTCGAAATCGAAGCCGGATCCCGAAGTGTTCACCCTCGCCGGAAAGCAACTCGGCGTTCCGCCCGACCATTGTCTCGTGGTGGAAGATGCCGATGCCGGCGTTGATGCGGGGCTCGCCGCCGGCATGCCCGTGCTCGCCGTGGGAAGCGCCGCCTCACATCCCGGTGCCGCCCTCAGGGCCGCCGACCTCTCGAAAATTTCCCTCGACGAAATGCTGGGCGTCAATACGCGGGACTGACCCCGAATGTGCGAATGCCGTTAAGCCCCAACGGGGCTGCGTCCAACAGCCCAGGGCAAATCTGCAAAGCAGATGCCGCCCTGGGTATTTGCCACAGCATGTATCCTGCCCTGAATGGGCAGCATCCCAAACCCGCCAGCGCCATTCGGGACCCCGTATTATTGGGGAAACGTCGCCTGTTGTTTTCGGCTTTCGAATGCCGTGCCCGGCGACTATTTTGAGCGGCGACGCCCATTTTTCTCGTGCAGAACAACGACTTTCCGCCGGTTTTTCTCGATCCCTGTTTTCCTTTTGATCGCATCCGGGAGCTCTACCTCTACGAGGAGCCGGCGCTGCTTTCCTCGATCCGGCGCGGGGACCGGAAGGAGGCGACCCGGATCATCAACCTTTTGCTCGTGCATATCTACAGTGCGGGCGCGCAGCGGAGCGAGCTTCTCAAAGGCCTGCTGCTCGAGCTCATCGTCATGATGTCGCGCGCGGCCGTCGAGGCCGGCGCATCCCAGACGGAAGTCCTCGGGCTGCGCTTCCAGCATCTCACCGAGCTGGCGGGTATCGACGATGACGAGCACCTCGCCCGCTGGCTCAGGGCATCGGTTGTCAGGATTTTCGAAACCGTCGAACTCCACCAAAGCGCCGCCCTTCCATCCATCGTCGCACGCGCGCTGCAAATCATCCGCGAGGAATGCGCGGGCCCGCTGGCGAGGGCCGACGTGGCGCGCAAAGCCGGGGTCTCGCCATCGCATCTGGCCGAGCTCCTGCACGAGCGCACCGGGCGATCGTTCACGGAGTTGGTCCGCGAGGCCCGTGTCGGCCGGGCCTGTGAGCTCCTCCGGGGCACTGAACTCTCGATGGCAGAGATCGCCGCCGAATGCGGGTTCTGCGACCAGAGTTACTTCACCCACGTCTTCCAAAAACTGAAAAATGAGACGCCGAAGCAATACCGCGACGGCTTCCTGCGGACACCGAAAACACAAAAGAATCCGCCCTGAACACAAGACCCCGCCGCTCCGGGCCGCTAGGCTGCCCCCCGTTCCAAAACCATACCATGTCCCACCTCGCCGACCTCTCCCTCGCAGTTGAAAAAGGAAAACGCAACGACGCCAAAGCCCTGACCCAGGAGCTTCTGGATGAAGGAATGAAGCCGCTCGACATCGTCGAGAAAGGGCTCGTCCCCGGCATGGGCGCCATCGGCGAAAAATTCAAGAACAACGAGGTGTTCGTCCCGGAGATGCTGATCGCCGCCCGCGCGATGAAAGAGTCGATGGCATTGCTCGAGCCTCTCCTCGCCCAGGCCGGCATCAAGCCCAAGAACACCGTCGTCATCGGCACCGTCCAGGGCGACCTCCACGACATCGGCAAAAACCTGGTCGCCATGATGCTCAAAGGCGCGAATTTCGGCGTCGTGGATGTCGGCACCAATGTTCCCCCGGAAAAATTCATCGCCGCCATCAAGGAAAGCAACGCCTCGGTGGTCGCCCTTTCCGCCCTGCTCACCACGACCATGCCCGCCATGAAATCGACCGTCGAAGCCATCCGCGCCGCCGGCCTCAAGGACGTGAAGATCATCATCGGCGGAGCCCCGGTCACACAGGATTATTCGAACGAGATCGGCGCGGATGGCTACAGCGCCGATGCCGCCAGCGCGGTGGACCTCGCCCTCGGTCTTGTCGGCGAGACCAAGTGAGCAGCAGGATTTTCTGATGAGCTCCTCGCCGCGCCTCGGGCTGATCGCCTGCCGGGTTTTTGAGGATGAGATCACGCTGCACGGCGGAAAGTCCCCGCAAATCCTGGAGACGCGGTATCTGGAAGTCGGCCTCCACGACCATCCGGACAACCTCCGGAAAGCGGTGCAGGCGGAGATCGACGCGTTCGACGCGCGGGACGACATCGATGCGGTGGCCCTCGCCTACGCGCTCTGCGGGCGCGGCACGGCCGGGCTTCGCGCGGGCCGCCACCGCCTTGTGATCCCCCGCGGACACGACTGCATGACGGTCTTCATGGGCACCAAGGAAAAGTTCGCCTGCCAGCAGGCGGCCGCTCCGGATTCGTATTATTATACCCCCGGCTGGATGAAGGCTAACCGCTGCCCCGGCCCCGGCAGGCTGGAGGCGCTGCGCGCCGAATACTCGGAAAAGTTCGAGCCCGACGACGTGGAGTTTCTGGTCGAATCCGCAAAGGCGAACTGGGCGCAGCACGGGCGCGCCGTCTATCTCGACCTCGGCACGCCGGGAGCGGACGGGAAGGCCGCCGAGGCGGAGGCTGCGGCCAGAGCCCTCGGGTGGAAATTTGAACGCCTGCCGGGAGATCCGACTCTCCTCAAAGACCTGCTCTCAGGCCGCTGGGATTCCGAACGCTTTCAGATCATCGAACCCGGCGGAACCCTCGACCACTCGCCGGATGAAAGGATCTTCCGGGCGCGCCCCTAGCCTCCCGGAACATTTATATCGCGGTGCCATCCCTCCAACCCGACCCGCAAAAACAGGCGGTAAATATGCGAAATATTAAAGCTGCACGGCACTGGACGTGTCTGAGTCTGCGACGAGCAGGAC
>Ga0118677_10005024_pt2 | contig 22950 bp, 20 predicted proteins | sample AliMusrvi5mmetaG_FD_86154 | JGI IMG/M metagenome (GOLD analysis project Ga0118677, IMG submission 86154)
GGATTGTTGGTGGGGGAAGCCTCATTGTCGCCTTGGCTAAGGTTGTTAGCTGGGACTGGCTTCGGGTGATCGCCGATCAGATGGAACATGTAAGATGGGAAGGGTTCCATTTTGAAGATCTTATTTTTCCAATGTTTATGTTTATCTCAGGTGTTGCAATCCCATATGCAGTTACGGCAAAAGTAGAACAAGGGGTAAACAGGAAGTTGCTTTTCAATAAGATTCTTAAAAGGGGTATCATTTTAGTTATTTTAGGGATAATCTATAATGGTAACCTGAGACGGGATTTTGATGGTATTTCAGATATGCGATTTGCGAGTGTGCTTGGACAAATCGGCCTGGGATATTTGTTTGCTGCAACGATCGTTTTATATACAAAATCATTTAAAACGAGGGTCGTATGGTTACTTGGCATAATGGCAGGAATTGCAATTCTGCAGCTCGTAATCCCTGTTCCGGGACATGGTGCAGGACAGCTCCTGGATTCACAGTGGTGCATGAATGCCTATCTCGATCGTATTTTGCTTCCAGGGAGATTACATGGACAAATATATGATCCTGAGGGTTTATTGTGTATTGTATCAGCGATCACGGTTACCCTGATGGGTGCTTTGGCAGGATCGGTGCTACGCGATGGAGAACCTGCGTCGAAAAAGAAAGCTGCGACTTTAGCAATTGGCGGAGCACTGCTTGTGACGATTGCTCTGATTCTTTCTCCTTTTTATCCGATAATTAAAGCTTGTTGGACAGTTCCATTTAATATGCTTGCAGCTGGAATCAGCTCGATATTATTATCGCTTTTTTATTTTTCGATAGATGTAAAACAGTGGACAAAAGGAATATTTTCCTATAAGATTCTGTTTTTTAAAGTGATAGGAATGAATTCCATTACCATCTACCTTGGTCATTCAATCATCGACTTTGACCACGCTTCGAATTTTTTCCTTGGTTGCCTTTCCGCACCATTGGGAGCATGGATCGTAATATTAGGCTCTATTGTCATTGAATGGATGTTCCTTTATTACTTGTATCAAAAGAAGATCTTCCTCAGAGTTTGATCACTCAGTGCTGTTGTCGGGAATCTCCGGAGCGAAAATCTTGCCATCCGTTCCGGAGATTGTTTGTTTTTTGTACTTTTGACATGAATAATTCACTGTTGAAACTAAAATTATGTCGGTACAGAAAGAGGTAAAGAGGGTCACTACCCATGTGCTTGCAGAGATGAAACTGCATGGCGAGAAGATTTCGATGCTGACCGCCTACGATTACAGCATGGCCAAACTGGTCGATCAGGCAGGGATTGATGTGATCCTTGTTGGAGATTCAGCATCCAATGTGATGGCTGGAAATGAAACTACATTACCTATCACACTTGAACAGATGATCTATCACGGAAAGTCGGTTGTAAAGGGGGTGACAAGGGCTTTGGTTGTGGTTGACATGCCTTTCGGTACCTATCAGGGAAATTCTCTGGAAGCATTGAATTCTGCCATCCGGATTATGAAAATTACCCATGCGGATGCCGTAAAACTGGAGGGTGGCAAAGAGGTGATCGAATCGGTGGAACGAATTGTTTTAGCCGGGATTCCTGTGATGGGACATCTTGGTCTCATGCCTCAGTCGATTCACAAATATGGCACTTACACTGTAAGAGCAAAGGAGGAGATAGAAGCAAAGAAACTGCTTGAAGATGCCCATCTACTTGAACAGGCGGGATGTTTTGGAATTGTTCTGGAGAAAATACCTGCAAAACTTGGCGGAATTGTGGCTAAGGAGTTGAAGATTCCTATAATCGGTATAGGAGCCGGCGGATATGTCGACGGTCAGGTGCTTGTAATTCATGATATGCTGGGTATGACCCAGGAATTTTCCCCAAGATTTTTGCGTCGCTACCTGAATCTGGCTTCTGAAATCAAAGGCGCTGTCGCTAATTATGTTGCTGATGTCAAGTCGTGTGATTTTCCAAACGAAAAAGAGCAGTACGATTAAGACAGAACCATAGGTGGCTTGCTACTTGTTACATGCAACATGCTTCTTGCTTCTGGTAACTGGCTGTTTAGATGCTAAATAAGTACTAATTCAAGGATGAACACCTATTATCTAAAGAAAGAGATGCCAGCCGCTAACCGCCAGCCACCAGATGGTTAACGTTAGCTGCTAGCCGCCAGCTGCCAGTTGCTAACCTGAACAGGTCAAACATTCAAAATTTTTTAATAATCAATTATTAAATGGTCCAGTTATCCGTTCTTTTCGAAGATAATCACATTATTGCCATCAACAAGCAATGCGGCGATATTGTCCAGGGTGACAAAACCGGCGACCCGACCATGGGGGATGTTGTAAAAAATTATCTGAAGGAACGTTACAACAAACCCGGCAATGTTTTTTTGGGGGTTACTCACCGTCTCGACCGGCCAACAAGTGGAGTGGTTCTTTTCGCAAGAACGTCCAAGGCACTCACGAGATTGAACGAAATGTTCAAAGAGGATCATGCAATCCACAAAACGTACTGGGCAGTTGTGGATAAAAAACCGGAGCCGCTAACCGGACGGTTAGAGCATTGGCTTGTTCGTGACACAAAACAGAATAAGTCGTTTGCCTGGCCGAACGAACGAAAGGAATCAAAAAGAGCGATTCTGAACTATCGATATATGGGCTCTTCTGATAAGTTTCACTTAATTGAAATTGAATTACAAACGGGTCGCCACCATCAGATCAGGGCTCAGCTGGCTGCCATCGGTTTACATATCAAAGGGGATCTCAAATATGGTTTTCCAAGATCAAACAGCGATGGCGGGATCCACCTTCATGCTCGTAAAATAGAATTTACCCATCCGGTAACTGGTGGAGAGGTGACCATTGTTGCATCTCCACCAAACGATCCCATTTGGAATTATTTTATACAGTTAATTGAGAGGTAATTATTCGCTTAGAAAAGTCTGGATAAAGACAGATTTTACGTTGATATTTATGATTTTTTCGTAAATTTGAATAAAAAAATGGAATACGAAGCTTTAAAATCAGAATTGATAGAATGGCTCACTAAGCTTGATGATGATGAAACTATTGCTTATCTCAAATTAGTTAAAGATGCCAATCTTTCGCAAGAAGACTGGTGGTATGAATTGACGCACGACCAGAAGGATGGAATTTCACGTGGACTTAAAGATATTGATGCTTGCAGACTTACTTTACACGACGATGTAAAATCAAAATATGGCCTCTGAATTTAAGGTTTTCTGGACAAATGAAGCAATAAGTAATCTTGAAGATATTTTAGAATATCTAAAAGGGAAATGGACGCAGCGCGAGGTGGATAATTTTAAGAAAAGACTATCAAAACAAATCAGCCTAATAGAACAAACACCAACACTTTTTCCTGTTTCGCAAACCAACCCCAGATTAAGAAAAGCTGTTTTAAGTAAACAAACGACCATCTTTTATGAGGTGTCAGACAAATTTATTTTTCTCGCTTACCTATTTTGCAATATGCAGGATATTAGAAGGGTAGAATAATACTCAAATCCACTTAATTCAGTTAAATTTCCAACCCTTTAAGGTAACCAGGTAAAGTCTCCAGCAAACTGCCCTGATTGATATGCAACACCATCATCCCAATATTCCTGGCGGCTTCGGTATTGATCTCCATATCGTCAATAAACAGGGTCTCGCTCGCTATCAGACCAGCCTCAGTTAAGGCTTGTTTATAAATCTGAGGATCGGGTTTTCGCATACCCATTTCATGCGAATAGAAGTTCCGCTCAAATACATTGTAAAACGAATATCCGAAATCCTTCTCAAAATCGCAGTGAAATTTTAACCGGTGAATTTCGTTGGTGTTGCTCAGTAAGAATAGCCGGTAACTCTTTTTCAGTTCCTCCAGATACCTTATTCTCTCAGCGGGAATATCGAGAATCATGGCTGACCAGGCGCTGTCAATGGCATAATCATCCACGTAGTCTTTAATCATTTTTCTGACTGAATCTCTGAAAACTCCCGGTGACGAATTTCCCTTCTCCAACTGGAAAAACAGATCCTTTACCACCGATTGGTTATTCTCTTTGTAAAACTCTTCCCATCCAAGTTTTCTAAATTCATTCACAGTGAGTTGGGGGTCGATATTAAGGATGACTCCTCCAAGATCAAAAATTATATTGCGAATAGGTGTTAACGACATAGCTTTTTGTTTAGGCTTGCAAATATATTAGTTTCGCCAATAACATATTCTTTTTCAGGTTTTCAAAAAAGGTCCCGGGAACGGATGAACTAATATTTGTGCTGTTTGTAATAATTAATAGTCATTTTACAATTCATATGAGTACCGAACATCACCACCACTCTGTTAATGGGAAAAGCCTGTTTCTTCCTATTCTCCTTAATATAGGAATCACTTTTGCACAGATTGCAGGGGGGATTTTGTCAGGTAGCATCGCCCTTTTGTCTGATGCCGCACATAACTTCAGTGACGTCCTGGCACTTATTTTCAGTTATATTGCAGCCAGGCTTTCAGGGCGGAAAAGAACGCTAAAGCAGACTTTCGGCTACAAACGGGCCGGGATATTTGCCGCCTTTATCAATGCAGGAACTTTGATGATTATTGCAACTATTCTTGTACGTGAGGCGATAGGTCGATTGATGTATCCAAGGCCGATTGAAGGAAATATTGTGATCTGGCTTGCAGCATTGGGCATACTCTTTAATGGGGTGAGTGCATGGATGGTAAAAAAAGGGGCAGACTCCGATATCAATATGCGTTCAGCCTATCTGCATCTGTTCACTGATATGCTCACCTCCGTCGGGGTTTTTGCCGGTGGATTTGCCATCACTTTTCTTGGCTGGTACTGGGTTGATGGTGTAATAACCATTGTAATTTCTATCTATTTGATCTATAGTAGCTGGGAAATTTTCTATGCATCGGTTAGGATTTTTATGCAATTTACCCCTTCTCAAATCAGTATTGAGGAGATTGCTGAGGCGGTTACTCAAATTCATGGTGTTAAGAATATTCATCATGTACATGTGTGGAAACTTGACGATCATGAGATGATGTTTGAGGCACATCTCGATCTTACCGAGGATTATCCGATTTCCTATTTTGAGGTCATCCTCGAAAAGGTGGAAACAACACTTCACCGGTATGATATTCACCACTACAATATTCAGCCCGAATGGGTAAGAGGAGATGAAAAAACATTAATTAATAATCTGAACCACTGATTACTGATTCTTTTTGAGTTGTGAATCAGGAGATAATCACATCCTGATTAAGAAGATAATTCTTTTAGGGTCGTTTTACTGAGAATTTCGAATGTATTGTCTCTAACCGCTTTAAAGGTATTCCTGATTTTACAGATCGCCTCTTCCTTGCAGAATTCGCAGGGCTGATAGGCCTTTTCCGATACACACGAAAGCATGGCAATCGTCCCTTCAAAATGGCGCACTATATCAGAAAGGGTTACCATTTCGGGACTCTTCAGCAAAAAGTAGCCTCCCGATTTCCCAAGTTTGCTTCCCAAATAACCGAGATTTTTCAATTCGAGCAGGATATTCTCCAGAAATCGTTGGGGAATGTTTTCGCTTCTGGCGATTTCACTGATCAGAATTGCACCTTTACCATATTCTTTTGCAAGTTTAATCATGGCAATCATGGCATATCGGGTTTTCTTTGAAAGTAGCATAAATTGAAATTTAACCTATTTTACTGATTCCGTAAAGTTTTTCCAGGTCGTTAATTATTATTTTTTTCCCCTTTAGGGTTATCAGCCCCTCCTTGTTGAATTTCGATAATGTTGTAATTGCATTCTCATGTGAACAGGCAGCAAATTCTGCGATTTCCTTACGCGACAGATTAAATTCGAATTCGCTATCCTTATAAACATGTTCCCAAAGGTAAATCAAAATATCGGCAATCCGGCCATTCACTTGCTTATGGGCCAGACTAATAAAATTAAATATAGACGACTGGAACATCTCTATCGATCTTTCGCACATCGCCAATAATAGATCACCGTGTTTTACGGCTACAGCTAACAACCGCTTTTGATCGATCAAACAAATATCACACTCTTCGATAGCCACGAGGGCGAGCACATTTGTCTCCCTGAAAAATAAATTAGCCGCCCCCAGCAATTTCGGCCCCTTTACGATGGCCAGAATAAAATCTTTGTCAGCATCGACATGGTCTACGAATTTCACAATCCCCCTATGTAAAAAAGCCAGATGAGTGGACATGGTTCCCTGTTTAAAGATGGTTTCACCCTTCTTAAAACGAAGCTGAATGGATGCTTCACGAATAAACCCGAATTCTTCAGGGGTTAAGTATTGACAGGTTAAAAACTTGAATAAGCAATCGTTACAGTTATACAGTGGGGCAACCGGGTCAAACATAGTCTCTTTTAATAGGTCGAAATATGAAATTTTTAATGTTGCAAAATTAATTATCCAATGCAAATGTACACTAAGTTGGTGTGCATTATCGATTATTTTGCTGAAAATATTTGGAGTTAATTAATAGAATGATTTATTTTATGAAAAAACTAATACTTATATTGATTTTTAGTGTTTCTACCTTGATAGGTGTAGCTCAAACAACCAATGATGTGCTTGAATTATTAATAAAGAACAAAACTATTACACAGGAGCAGGCCGATTCAGTACGTGCCGAGTCGGCCATTAAACAGCAGGATCTGGATGCCGGTAAGAGATCATTTTTTGCTACAGCCGGCCGTCTGATTCAATTGTCGGGTTATACCCAATTGCGTTATCGTTTTCTCCAGGAGTCAGGGAAGATAGATGAATTTGATATCCGAAGAGCAAGACTTGATGTTCGTGGTGCAGTCAGCCCCTACTTCGCTTACAGGCTTCAGACCGATTTTGCCGTTTCTCCGAAATTACTCGATGCCTATGCTGAGGTAAAACTCTTTGATTATTTGAATCTTACCGTAGGACAGGCAAAGATCCCTTTCTCTTTTGAAAATCTGGCATCTTCGAATAAGATGGAATCGATCGATCGCTCACAGGTGGTGGAGGCGCTTGTAGCCAGAGGAAAGGATGTCATTGGAAATCAAAATGGCCGGGATATCGGGGTGCAGGTTGGTGGTACGTTCTGGAAATTTGATCACCGTTTTTTATTCGATTACAAGATCGGGGTATTTAACGGTTCGGGAATTAACCAGGACGATAAAAATAAGAATAAAGATATCGTCGGACGGTTGATTGCCCATCCCATTAAAGGTCTCGATTTTGGAGGGTCATATTATACCGGCACAGGAACCTTTGGAACTCCAACAGCAACAAACCAGGACCGAAACCGTTATGGTATTGAGTTAAATTATGAACAACCCCGGTTTTTTGTTAGGGGCGAATTTATTGAGGGGAAAGATGGCACCACCAGTAAGAACGGCTGGTATATCCAAACTGGATATTTTGTCATTCCTGCCCGGCTGCAGTTGATCGCGAAGTATGATACCTATGATCCAAATACTGACATTGCCAGTAATGTTTCGACAGCCTATATGATTGGCGGAAACTATATTTTCAATAACTGGTCACGAATTCAGGCTGGATTTACATTAAATAAAGAGGAAGGACCCCAGATAAACAATAATTATGGGATCATTCAATATCAAATAAGTTTTTAATCAACGCAAGATATTGTAAATATGAAAAGTAAATTATTTTTTTTGGTTTTGATTTTAGTTTGTTTTAATCTTTTGATCACTGCACCGGCATTCAGTCAGACGAAGCTCGAAGGGCGGCTCTCTTTTTCGGGGGCCTTTGCCCTCTATCCCATGGCAGTGAAATGGGCGGAAGAGTTTAAGAAAATTAATCCTGCTGTAAAGATTGATATTTCTGCTGGAGGAGCAGGCAAAGGGATGACAGATGTGTTAAACAATATGGTCGATTTAGGGATGGTTTCGCGTGAAATTTACCCTGAAGAGGTAAAGAAAGGGGCTTTTGGATTTGCCGTTACAAAAGATGCAGTGGTTGCGGTAATGTCGGCTCAGAACCCCGCGATAAACGAGATTTTGGCTGCAGGATTAAAACCTGATGCAGGCAACGACATTTGGATCAGCGGTAAATATAAAACATGGGGACAGGCCTTTAACTCAAAATCAAAAGTTCCGATCCATGTGTACACGCGTTCTGATGCCTGTGGTGCAGCAGAGGTCTGGGCGAAGTATTTTGGGAAAAAGCAGGAAGATCTTCTGGGTAGCGGGGTTTTTGGCGATCCCGGCCTTGCATTGGCAGTCAAGAAAGATCCGATTGGAATTGGTTTTAACAATATTGGTTATGCTTATGATTTCAATACTAAAAAACAGATAGCGGGGATCAGGGTTGTTCCACTGGATCTGAACGAAAACGGTAAAATTGATCCGGAAGAAAATTTTTACGATTCAATGACTGATTTAATCAATGCCATTGCCGCAGGGAAATACCCTTCACCTCCGGCACGTGATCTTTATTTTGTTACGAACGGCAAACCAAAAAATAAATTGGTCATAGAATTTCTAAAATGGGTATTGGTTGATGGTCAAAAATATGTAAATGAAACCGGATATATTAATTTGTCCAATGAGATTATCAATAAAGGGTTGAAAAATTTAAATTAAAATATGCTTAAACGCAGATTGCTTAAAGACAAAATTGCCAGGCATTACATGTTGGCGGCAACTGTTTTGTCAATCTTCATTCTTTTTCTGATCGGTGGCGGCTTACTTTGGAAGTCGCTGCCGATTATGCATGAAAAGAGTCTGTGGACTCTCCTCACAACGAGTAACTGGCGCCCCTTTAAAGGGGATTTTGGTTTTGCATCATACATTTTCAGCACCTTATATGTCACAGCAATTGCTATTGTCATTGCTCTCCCTTTGTCGTTGCTGACTTCTATTTATATCATTGAATATGCTTCCCCACGGATATTAAGGGCATTTAGTGCGGTGGTTGATCTGCTTTCAGGTATCCCACCTGTGATTTATGGTGTCTGGGGGACACTGACCATTGTTCCGTTTATATCGGAGAAGATTGCCCCACATTTTGTCGAATTCTCGACAGGTTACAGCGTTCTGGCTGGCGGAATTGTACTGGCAATTATGATAATTCCTCTAATTATCAGTATATTAATTGAGGTGTTTTCTGCAGTTCCCAAAGAGATGCGGGAGGCGTCGTTATCGTTGGGAGCTACAAAATGGCAGACAGTCAAGAAGGTGGTGCTGCGGAAATCGATCCCCGGAATTGTGGCTGCAACAGTGCTGGCCATTTCCCGTGCTTTTGGTGAAACGATTGCAGTCCTCATGGTTTGCGGTAATTTTACCGATCTTCCCAAATCAATATTCGATGCCTGTTATCCTTTACCGGCCCTGATCGCGAATAACTACGGTGAAATGATGTCGGTTCCGAAATACGAATCGGCCCTGATGTTCGCTGCTTTCCTCCTGTTTTTTATTATTGTCCTTTTTAATGTGATTTCACGTGTGGTGCTGATCCAGATCGATAAAAGATATCAAATATGAAGAAACTCGAAGAAAAGATTTTCAAATGCCTGATGATTGGCTCCACAGTGCTGATATTAAGCGTGCTATTGTATATTTTATATGTCATTATGAAAAAGGGATTGCCATCCCTTTCATGGGAGATGATCTCACAACTTCCAAGCGGCGGATTCTATCTTGGGAAGGGGGGCGGTATATTAAATGCAATTGCTGGATCACTCTATCTGATTTTCTTCTCTGTACTGATAAGTCTGATGATCAGCGTTCCTGTGGTGATGTATTTAAATTTTACCCTTCGGAGGAAGAGCCGTTTTGCCGCTTTTGCCCGTTTGACATTTGATGTTTTGTTTGGAATCCCTTCCATTGTTTATGGCGCTTTCGGTTTCACGGTGATGATTTTTTTCGGATTACAGACCTCACTTCTTGGGGGTATTATCGCTGTGAGTCTGCTGATCATTCCTGTGATGATCCGCTCCATTGATGAAGTCGCTATTTTGATCCCAAACGATCTTGTTGAGGCGACAAAGTCACTGGGAGCAACAAACTACGAAACGATTAAAGTGATCGTCAGGCAACTGTTGCCAGGTATTTCAACGGCGGTTCTCCTCTCCATCGGACGTGGAATAGGTGATGCTGCCACCGTTTTATTTACAGCAGGATATACCGATAGTATCCCGACCTCGCTGGGGCAACCAACAGCAACACTGCCACTGGCCATCTTTTTTCAACTCAGCAGTCCGGTTGAAGAGGTCCAGAACAGGGCTTACGCCGCTGCTGTGGTTTTGACCGTCATTATATTAATACTTAGTTTCTCTGCCCGCTATTTTAGCCGCAGATTTTCAAAGAATAAAATTTAAAATTTATGGAATTGATTGAATCAATTGAAATTATAGAACAACCAAAACGTAAAGTGATGAACGTTTCTCAGGATATAAAACCGCATATCGAAGTTGAGCATCTGAATCTGTACATCCAGGGAAATCATATTCTTAAGGATATCAATCTGTCGATCCCGGATAAGAGTATCACCTGTATCATCGGCCCTTCCGGCTGTGGCAAGACAACTTTACTCCGCACATTCAACCGTCTGCACGACGAATCTGTTGATGTAAAAATCACCGGAAAACTTTATGTTGATGGTGAAGATATTTATGCAAAAGACACTGAGGTAACCCATATCCGCAAGAAAATGGGATTGTTAGCTCAAAGGCCATGTTCACTGCCCATGTCAATTATCGATAATGTCGCCTATGGACCTCGTATTCACGGGGTAAGGGGAAGACGAAAATTATACGCCTTGGCACGTCATCAGCTGAATGCGGTAGGTTTATGGGATGAGGTGAAGGATCGGTTAAAATCACCTGCATCAAAATTATCTATTGGTCAGCAACAAAGACTTTGTCTGGCGCGTGGTCTGGCAGTTGAGCCGGAAATTATCCTGGGCGATGAGGCGACTTCTGCCCTTGATCCCATCTCATCTAAAAAAATAGAGGAGTTATTCCTCTCAATCAAAGACAAATATACCATTGTTCTGGTGACACATACGTTACGTCAGGCAAAGCGCATTGCAGATTATGTAGCTTTTATGTATATGGGTGAACTGATCGAGTTCGGAACCGCCGATCAGCTTTTTAATCATCCAAAACATCAGCTTACAAAAGATTATATTGGTGGTGGATTTAGTTGATAATGAAATCATTTATCTGCGCCGCACATCAGGTGTAAAGTAGCTTGATGCGACAAGAAAACAGTTATTTTGGCATTTCCGGGAATTGCGATAATACTGAGGTGTTTAATTCAGGATATATAAATGTGTTGGAAATATCGCTTCAAAATAATCGCTGTTACATCAATTTGCCGGAAATAGCTATCTTTGCGGCCTATGAGTAATCAGTTCAAATATCTGCTTCTGGTTGTTATTTGTTTTGCCTTTGGTTCTGCCTTTGGGCAAATCAGGTCAGGTGGTGATAATGCTTCCTCAAAAAGCCTTGGTCCGGGAAAGTATTCGCAGGGTAAGAAAAAGTTGGATGGCAAAAAAGATACCGTTGTCTTTAAAATGAAGGTTTATCAGTTTCAGAATGGATATTCCCGATTGAAGGAGACTAAGCTTGATACTGTTTTTGCGGATTACCAGACCTATAATCCGGTATATAAGAAATCGCTGTCTGTCCAATCTTTAGGAAATCTGGGCTCTTCTGTTCAGAGCAACGATTATTTTGAACGTTCGTTCGACCCGAAGGAGTTTCTTTTTCTGCAGAATTATAAATATTTTGGGACTTTCCCCAAAGATATCCGGTTTTTTAATACAACGAAACCGTTTACCCTGCTCGAATACGGACAGTTATTTGCCAATAAACCTAACGGCGAATCGTGGTTGAAGGTTTTTCAGACGCAGAATATTAACCCTTCCCTGAATTTTGGCTTTTCCTATAATTCAATCTCTTCACAGGGGAAATACCTCGTTCAAAAGGCAAAGGATAATGACCTTAACTTTTTCGCAAGTTATAACGTTGACAGATACGATTTGTGGTTTATCATTGGAAAGAACAAATTTACCAATTTGGAGAACGGAGGTCTTCTTTTTCCAAAAGATATCGAAAACCCAGATCTGAAACCGGAAAATCTTCCTGTCTGGTTTACAGGTGTTTCAGCGGAGACAAAAAACTCATTTGGAGTGATTTCGCATCAGTACAAATTTGGGAAATGGATTAAAGTACAGGAGAAAAACGAAGAATTCCAAAAATTTATCCCCCGTTTCTCCCTGATGCATACCTTGGAATTTACCGATAATTCGCGCTATTTTACCGAGGTTGATCCCAATCCTTCGTATAATTATACTGACTCCAGAGGAACCGTTTATTTTTATGGCACCGATCATCTGCCTTACATTAAGTCTACAGCAGGAACCACCTCATTACCTTCAACACAGGATAAGACAGGAATGAAAAGGGTTACTAACCTTTTTTACCTAAGATCAATTGAAGCTCCCGACCGGAAATACACCTTTGGAAAGGAAGCCTATATTGGGAATGACATCATAAAAGTTTACTACCCAAGAGAAAGGTTGATTTATACTCCCGGTATCCTGAAGGCGCCGCTTGGCCTGACCGACGCAAAAAATCTTACCAACAGTTTTGTCGGCGGATCTATTTACCGCTCCACCGGAAAATTCATTACCTGGAATGGAACTGGCAGATATTATATTCAGGGTTATAGGTTTGGGGATTTTGATTTGGAAGGGTATATTGAAAAACCAATAAGGACTTCAAAAGATACCTCTTTTGTTAAGATCAGCGGCAGCATGACCAATACAACTCCCGATTACTTTTATAACCATTATTATTCGAACCATTTTAAATGGCAGAATAGTTTTGATAAAACCTACCAGTTAAAGGCAGGAATATCTTACGATAATCCTTACCACAAATTTCGCCTGGGATTTAAATACTCCATAATAACGAAATATATCTACTGGGATGAATCGTCATTGCCTGCACAGGCAAGTTCTGAATTTTCGGTAGCTCAGCTCTTTCTCCGTAAGGATTTTAAGTTCGGACCGCTAAATTTGGAAAACTCAGTGATCTATCAGAAATCGACTACCGATAAGTATATGCATATTCCTCAGGTTTCAACACGCAATACCATTTTTCTTACCGGAATTCTGTCGAAAGTGCTCTTTTTTCAGTTGGGATTAGATCTGCGGTACGATACCGGTTACTATGCCGATTATTATAACCCTGCCCTGGGAATGTTTTATGTGCAGCACAACGAGAAAATCGGAGAGTATCCCTGGCTTGACACGTTTGTTAACCTGAAAATCAAACGAACGCGTTTCTATGTGAAATACAGCAATGTAGGGACAAAGTTTAAGCGGAACGGTTATTATACCACTCCGGGGTATGCGGCACAGGTTGCAGCATTAGCTTTTGGTTTATCGTGGACTTTTTACAATTGACCGGTAAATATCGTTGAACTCCGAAATGATCATTGCCGTAGCACCCCAAATAAACCAAGAATCAATATAAAATCCAGGGGCTTCAAATTCGCCGAGGGATGTTTTTACTTTTCTTATCTGACAGGCTGTCTGTTCCAGAAATCTATCAAGCGGAACAATCAACAATTCATCGACTTCCCTCGTGTCAATATTGAATTGGGGTAAACCGGCACTCCAGCCAATAAACGGATTGATAATGAAATTACTTACGTTCACGTATAATGGGGTAAGTGCTCCAATTATCTCGAGCTGACTGGCATCCGTACCGATCTCCTCAAATGATTCACGCAGTGCCGTACTGACTAAATCCTTGTCCCCGGTTTCATATCCTCCTCCGGGAAATGCAACCTGACCTCCATGATTTCTCATGTTTGAGGGTCTCCTGATCAGGCATGTATTCAATTTTCCCTTGTTGGGGAAGATCAGCATCAAAACACTACTTTGAATAATCTTCCCTTTGTCTGATATTGGATGCAAATCGCGCCCTGCAGGAAGCATCCGGAGATGGGCTTTTTCACCGGGCAACCCTTTTTTGAGGGAGTCTTTTAAGTTTTCCTTAACGATATGTAATTCAGGCTGTAACACGGCACTTTAATTCCGATTGTATTTTAATTGGTATCGCTCTCTTCGTGACGGTATTTTATATCCCTGACATTCAGTTGCATATAAGTCTTGCCGCGATACTCATTTTCAGTGACAGAGTAACAGATATCGAATGGAAGTGATTTTTTGATCACCTCAAGATGTTCCGATTGAGAGAAAGCTATTCCGGAAAATACAGCCGATGAGCGGTTGGCCTCCATCAAGTCGAGCTTGAGGTGTTCGTTATTTTTACCAACCAGACGGCTGGTGCCATAATCAAAAACATTTTCAGTCAGAAAAATTGGTGTCATATTGTGTGGTCCAAAAGGCTCAAATTGATTGAGCATCTTAAGGAATTTGGGAGAGAGATCAGATAATGAGATTTTTGCATCAATTTCAATCGTCTGTTTTTGCTGATCGTTTGAGATGGTATCTCTTACGATCTGTTCAAACCGTCGTGAAAATTCTGCAACATTTTCCAGTTTCATCGAGAGACCGGCCGCGTACATATGCCCCCCATACGATTCGAGCAGATCTGCACATGCACTAATCGCTTCGTAGAGGTCAAATTCACCTACCGATCTGGCTGAGCCAGTTGCCAATCCATTTGACTCCGTTAAGACAACGGTAGGTCGATAGTAATATTCAGTCAATCTTGAGGCTACAATACCAACAACCCCTTTGTGCCAGTCGCGGTTATAAATAACTGTGGATACTCGCCCTTCGTAGAATTGGCTTTTTTCGATGATATCAAGTGCCTCCTGTGTAATGTCACGATCGAGTGTTTTTCGAATTTCATTGTATGAATTGATCTCAATTCCAAGATCATCCAACTCTTTGGCATCCTCGGCAAGGAGGATTGCGACCGATTTTTTACCGTGTTCTATCCTCCCCGACGCATTTAATCGAGGCCCGATCTTGAATACGATATCATTGATTTTAAATTCACCGGTCATCCCTGAATATTTGATGATTGTCTTAAGCCCGGTGGATGGATTGGAATTTAGTTTTTGTAACCCGTAATAGGCCAAAACACGGTTTTCCCCGGTAATGGGAACAATATCAGATGCAATACTGACAACGACCAGATCCAGAAATTCGAATGCAACCTCCTCAGGGATACCCTGGTTCATGCAAAACGCCTGAATAAGTTTGAATCCGACACCACAACCCGAAAGCTCTTTGTAAGGATAGTTACATCCGGGTTGCTTGGGATCCAGGACAGCGATAGCATCCGGGATGGTCAGGTCGGGATTATGGTGGTCACAAATGATAAAGTCGATCCCCAACTCATTGGCATAGGCAATTTTGTCAACGGCCTTAATTCCGCAGTCAAGAACGATCACCAATGAAAAGTTATTCTTTGCGGCATACTCGATGCTCAAGCGGGATATTCCGTATCCTTCCATATACCGGTCAGGAATGTAATAGTCGATATTGTTAACCCTGTTCTTTAAAAATGAGAACATCAGGGCGACAGATGTCGTTCCGTCAACATCATAATCGCCGTAAATCATTACTTTTTCATTATTGTCTATTGCTTTTTTGATTCGGTCCACCGCCTTATCCATATCTTTCATCAGAAATGGGTCGTGGAGATCAGATAATCGGGGCCGAAAAAATGAACGCGCTTCAGAAAACGTTTTAATCCCGCGTTGAATTAATAAGTTTGCAATTGCAATATCTATATTCAACTCTGCAGATAAGTGCTTAAGGTCGTTGATATCAGCAGGTTTCTTTATTCTCCACGATTTTTGCATACAAACTTCTTAATGGGGGCTTCCGTTCTAAATAATTTCCTCAAATATACTAAAAAACAGATATTCCCAAAAGGATAACTTTTTGTACCTTTGCAGATATTTTTCGAATAATAGCAGGTAAATATCTGAAATGAGCAATATAGATCTAAGTGAGCAGGAACTTATTCGCCGGAGTTCGTTGCAGCGACTCCGTGACCTTGGAATTAATCCATATCCGGCCAATCAATTCAAAATCAACGTCACCGCAAACCAGATACTCACAACTTTTAATCCTGAAATTCCCAATCTTCAGGAAGTTGTTTTTGCCGGAAGGCTGATGAGTCAACGCATAATGGGTAAAGCCTCTTTTGGAGAACTCCAGGATGAAACCGGACGGATTCAAATCTATGTCAGCCGCGATGAAATTTGCCCCGGTGAGGATAAATCCCTCTATAATGAAGTGTTCAAAAAATTGTTGGATATCGGCGATATCATTGGGGTGACGGGATATGTCTTTATAACGCAAATGGGTGAAACGACTATCCATGTGAAGGAGTTTGTGCTACTTAGCAAATCGATCAGGCCGTTACCTATTGTCAAGGAGAAAGACGGTAAGACATTTGATGCATTTACCGATCCGGAACAACGCTATCGTCAGCGCTATCTCGATCTGATTGTAAATCCTCACGTGAAGGATGTTTTTCTTAAGCGGACAAAGATTATCAATGAGATGCGTAATCTGTTTAATGAAAGGGGATATCTGGAGGTCGAGACTCCGATCCTTCAGCCAATACCGGGAGGTGCTGCCGCCCGTCCATTTACTACCCATCACAATGCGCTGAATATACCGCTTTACCTTCGTGTGGCCAATGAATTATATCTGAAACGGTTGATTGTCGGAGGTTTCGAAGGAGTGTATGAATTTTCAAAAGACTTCAGGAACGAAGGGATGGACCGCACCCATAACCCTGAATTTACCGTGATGGAGATCTACGTGGCCTACAAGGACTATAATTGGATGATGGATTTTACCGAGGAGATGATCGAGCGTGTGGCGCTTGCGCTGCATGGCAAGACCATAATTCCTGTTGGCGATAAGGAGATTGATTTTAAACGTCCGTACAAACGGATTACCATGTTTGATTCAATTAAGGAACATACAGGTTTTGATATTTCGGGTATGGACGAAAATGCACTCCGTGAAGTTTGCCAGAAGGTCGGTGTTGAGTTTGACAATACGATGGGGAAGGGAAAACTGATTGATGAAATATTTGGAGAAAAGTGCGAGGGGCATTATATCCAGCCTACTTTTATTACTGATTACCCTGTTGAGATGTCGCCGCTTTGCAAGAAGCACCGCGACAATCCTGATCTCACCGAAAGGTTCGAGCTGATGGTGAACGGGAAAGAGCTTTGCAATGCCTATTCTGAATTAAACGATCCGATAGATCAGCTTGATAGGTTTCAGGAACAGCTCCGTTTATCGCAGAAAGGGGATATCGAGGCAATGTTTATTGATATGGATTTTGTACGAGCACTCGAATACGGGATGCCACCTACCTCAGGGATGGGAATCGGAATCGATCGTCTTGCCATGTTAATGACTAATTCTGCCTCTATTCAGGATGTCCTCCTTTTCCCGCAAATGAAACCCGAAAAAAAGGCAGAAGAAGATCCTGCTGAAAAATATATGGAATTGGGAATCCCTGCCGAATGGGTAGAGGTCCTCATGAAAATGGGATACAAAAAAGTGTCTCAGCTCAAAGAGGTAAAACCAGGTAAATTGTTTAACGACTTATGTGGCTTTAATAAAAAAAACCAGCTTGGGTTATCCAACCCGGCAGCGAACGATGTATCAAATTGGTTAAATTAATTTGTCAGTAAAATGACTGAAATTAGCGAGAAAAGCCGGGTAGGCATTATCGGTAGCGGAAGCTGGGCTACAGCGCTTGCCAAGATACTGATCTATAACTTACCCGAGTTGAATTGGTTTATCCGTAAGGAGGAGAATATCGAACTTTTCAAAAAGTTCAGACACAATCCCAATTATCTACGGTCAGTAGAGTTCGAAATGTCGAGAATTAATTTCTTTACCGACATTAATAAGATTGTGGAGGAATGCGATATACTGGTCTTCGTGACCCCATCTGCCTTCCTGAAGGATACTTTAAGCCATCTTACTGTTGATATCGGAGACAGATATGTGGTTTCTGCCATCAAAGGGATTATTCCCGATGACAACCTCGTAGTTGGCGAATTTTTTCATGAATTTTACGATGTTCCCTTCGATCAGTTTGCTGTAATTGCAGGACCATGTCATGCGGAGGAGGTTGCCCGCGACCTGTTGTCCTACCTTACCATTGCCAGTCCCGATGTGAAAAGGGCACGACAATTTGCAATGCTGCTCGAAAGCCCCTCCATTCGTACCCATATCTCCGACGATATCTGGGGAACAGAATATTCCGCAGTGCTGAAGAATATTATGGCCATTGCTGCCGGTATCTCACACAGTCTGCGTTACGGAGATAATTTTCAGGCGGTGCTCATGTCCAACGCTATTCAGGAGATCAAAAGGTTTGTCGATACCGTTCATCCTATCACTCGCGATATAAAATCTTCGGCTTACCTGGGCGACCTTCTTGTTACGGGCTATTCCCATTTTTCGCGTAACCGTACCTTTGGAACGATGATCGGCAAAGGATATACTGTACGGTCAGCAATGCTGGAAATGGACATGATCGCTGAGGGTTATTATGCCACAAAATGTATTAAAGAACTGAATGCCCAGTATCACATTAATATGCCTATCACCGACTCCATCTATAATATCATTTACGAAAACATCTCACCTGCCATTGAGATACGATTATTAACAGAACATTTGCGTTAAATTTTTATTTTTTATGACGAATATTTCATTGCATCTTGAAAAAGTTTACGACTTTATTTCCCCTGAAGAGATTGTAGCCTATAAAAATGAGGCTGAAAAACAGAATGTTGCACTCCATAATAAAACCGGAAAAGGGAATGATTTCCTGGGTTGGGTCGACCTGCCATCCTCTGTTTCGGAAGCCTTACTTGAAGAGGTTGAGAAAGTAGCACTTAAATTCCAGTCAAAACATCTTGAAGTCTTTGTTGTAATCGGGATTGGCGGTTCTTATCTTGGAAGCAAGGCGGTTATCGATGCATTGTCTGATTCGTTTTCACAAATAAAGGGAAGTTTCGAAGCCCCGATCGTTGTTTTTGCCGGACAGAATATCAGTGAAGATTATCTTTTTGAATTGCGCGATCTGCTCGATTCCAAAGAGTGGGCATGCGCTGTAATTTCGAAGTCCGGAACAACCACCGAACCTGCACTGGCCTTCCGTTTGCTCAAACAGGATCTGGAGGAGAGATATGGCGTCGACGAGGCGCGTAAAAGGATTATTGCCATTACTGATGCCGAACGCGGCGCATTAAAGACCCTTGCAAAAGAGGAGGGTTACAAAACTTTTGTAATTCCTGATGATGTGGGTGGCCGTTATTCGGTTTTAACCCCTGTTGGTCTGATTGCCATAGCCATTGCCGGATTCAATGTCCGCGAATTGGTCAGCGGTGCAAAATCGATGGAGTTGGCTTGCGGAGTTGATGTCCCATTCGGGGAAAATATTGCCGCTCAATATGCTGCTGCCCGTAATGCATTGTATAAAAAAGGGAAAAAGGTTGAGATCATGGTCAACTACAACCCTAAGCTACACTTTTTTGCCGAATGGTGGAAACAACTGTACGGTGAAAGCGAAGGGAAAGAGTTCAAGGGAATCTTTCCAGCGAGTGTTGACTTTTCGAGCGATCTTCATTCAATGGGTCAATATATTCAGGAGGGGGAGCGAATTATATTCGAAACGGTCCTATCCATCGAGAATGTAAATAACGAAGTGCTCGTCCCTGAAGATCAAGCCGATCTGGATAAACTGAACTTTCTGGCCGGACAAAGGGTTGATAATATTAATAAAATGGCTGAATTGGGAACGATGATTGCCCATGTCGACGGAGGTGTGCCCAATATGAGAATAAGCATCCCGCAACTGAACGAATATTATCTCGGACAATTGATCTATTTCTTTGAAATTGCCTGTGGCATAAGTGGTTATTTGCTTGATGTCAACCCGTTTGACCAGCCAGGCGTCGAGGCCTACAAGAAAAATATGTTTGCCCTGCTTGAAAAACCTGGTTTTGAAAAGGAGACCGCGGCAATTAAAGCAAGATTATAGTTTAAATAGTGAGGGCCTGACTCCAAAGTCAGACCCTCACTTCATTATGGGCAGATCCGTTCCGTCCGATTGAAGGGTTATGCAGTACCGGGCTTTTGATCGCGGACGGTTTGCGTTCGTACTTTTTATCCCGGGGTGGCGCGAATCCGGATGTTTTTCATCAGCCCCTGATCTTTGCAGGGATCGCTTACCCCGGATTATTAAGATAGAGCCCCTTCAGTGCATTGTTCACGTTATTGGGAGCCTGACCCAAAGATTCAGAAAGCGGGAGCAGGACCCAAAGTCGGACCCCACTTCTCAAAGGCATGACTCCCCCTTTCGCAAAAGGGGGAACCCAAGGGGGATTTTCATGATGGTTATTAGATAATGCCAGGTCAAACGCTTACTTTTCTTCAATTCAGAATATTCATTATCTTAGTAACCTCGGAAACTCCGGGGTTATTAAGTAATTTTCAGTCTCTGATAACTATTCTGATATGGTAAAATCATTCGCTCTACTTACTGTTTTGGTGTTGTTCTGCTCAACGCTTTTCTCAGCAATACCAAAACCAGGCCCGACCGGTTTAATGATTGAATTTCTACGGAATCCATCGAAGGGATCGGTAAACACACCTGTTCCAAATTTTTCATGGATCGTAAATGGTTCGGGTAAAGAACTACAGCAGCAATATCAGATACTGGTTGCTACTTCCGCAAAGAAACTTGAAGCTGGTGTTGGAGAAGTCTGGAATAGTGGAATGGTAACCTCCAATGAATCTGTCAATATTAAATACGGAGGGCTCCCCCTCAAAAGTACAACTACCTATTACTGGCGTGTCACAATCTGGAAAAGTCAAAAAAGAAGAGCATTAATTTCCGAAATTCAGGAGTTTAAAACCGGAACGTTCGAAAAGGGATACGAGACTTCCGTTATGCCGCTTGTTCAGCATGCTATCCGGCCACAAACGGTCATCGCGCCCAATTCCCGGAAGAACTATTTTGCCGACTTTGGTAAAGCCGTATTTGGAACACTGAAAATTCAGATCGAAAGCAAAAATCCCGATTCGGTGATTGTTCATCTTGGTGAAAAACTGGCCTCCGCCGGATTGATCAATCGTGATCCGGGTGGAACAATCCGCTACAGACGCATTGCTGTTCCGGTCGATAAGGGAACGAAGTGGTATACCATCAACATACCCCATATTCCGCGTAATTCAAAATACCCGGCCATTGTGATGCCTGCTGAAGTGGGAGAAGTGACTCCATTCCGTTATTGTGAAATCGAAAACAGAGCATCAGCAACCGAATGCAAATCAGTCGAACAGATTGCCGTGAATTATTATTGGGATGACAGCGAGAGTAGCTTTACCAGTTCCGATACAATTCTCAATCAGGTGTGGGATTTGTGCAAATACAGCATCAAAGCGACCACCTTCTGCGGAATCTATGTCGACGGCGACAGGGAACGGATTCCATACGAGGCAGATGCTTATATCGATCAGCTGGGACATTATTGTACCGATCGCGAGTACAGCATGGCCCGCAATTCGCAGGAATACCTTATTTTTAATCCAACCTGGCCCACCGAGTGGATCATGCATTCGGTAATGATGGCTTGGGCCGATTATCTATATACCGGCGATTCACGGTCGCTGGCAACCTACTACAAAGATCTGAAATTTAAAACTTTAATCTCCCTTGCCCGTGAAGATGGTTTGATCAGCACCATTTCGGGTCTTTTGAATGAATCCGTTTTGAACACTATTCACATAAAATCGCTGATTAAGGATAACATCGATTGGCCCAGGGTTGAAAGAGATGGAAATGAGATGCCTGCTGTCAATACCGTCATCAACGCGTTTCACTATGAGTCATTGCAACTGATGAGTCGAATTGCAATGACTTTGGGATATACCGAAGATGAACTTTTTTTCAGGAAAAGGGGCGAAATGGTTAAAGCAGCAATTAACCGTCAGCTTTTCGATCCGGCAAAGAAGATCTATACCGATGGCGAAGGGTCGTCGCACTCCTCGCTTCATGCAAATATATTTCCGCTGGCATTCGGTGTGGTTCCGGCTAATTCGGTTAAGGATGTAGCAAAATTTATTACTTCTAAAGGGATGGCATGCAGTGTTTATGCGGCCCAGTTCCTGCTTGAGTCGCTCTATGCAGCAGGTGAAGATAAAGTGGCGCTTGATCTGATGCGCAGTACCAATGAGAGGAGCTGGTGGAATATGGTTAGATCAGGCTCAACAATTACCCTCGAAGCGTGGGATTATAAATTCAAACCTAATCTCGACTGGAATCATGCCTGGGGTGCTGTACCGGCAAATATGGTCACGCGCGGGTTGTGGGGGATCGTCCCGGTTACTCCCGGATTTGGGGTGACTCAGATCAAACCTCAAACGGGTGGTCTCACTTCGTCCTCGATTAAAGTCCCAACCATCAGAGGTTCGGTTAATTGTGAATTTAAAACGGATAATGTCTCCCGATTTGATCTTCAGGTTTCCATCCCTTCAAATATGAAAGCGGTCATCTCCATTCCCGTACGCGATATTGTTCATCCGGAATTGTTCGTTGAAGGCAAAAAGATTGATGGAAAGCGGGAGGGGAAGTTTTTTGTTGCGGAGACGGGAGGGGGAGAGGTTCATTTTTCGGTAAGGGAGGAGAGGAAAGTGAAAAGTGAATAGTGAAAAATGGAAAATGAAGAATGAAAAGGTTAAAAGTAGATTTTCAATCCAGGATAACACTTTTTTCTCCTGCTAACCTCCGAAGTCTCAAATTTTTATTCTTTAACTTCTGGCGTGATTTTTAAATCTCCACCTGTTTACCTTTTTTTCTTGTTTGGTGAAATTTGGTTTTTCAGTGATTTGGTGGCATTTTTTTATCAAGAACCTTTTTACAAAGGAATAAAT
>Ga0118677_10005200_pt1 | contig 22948 bp, 22 predicted proteins | sample AliMusrvi5mmetaG_FD_86154 | JGI IMG/M metagenome (GOLD analysis project Ga0118677, IMG submission 86154)
TACCGCGATTATTATGGGCTTTAAAATTTAGCGGGTTTTTCTTAACCACCGCATCGTAGAGCTCAGCCGCCTCTCTTAGCGTACCGATCGCAGCCGTAATCACTGCCTTGTTATAGAGAGCTTCCTCATTATCTTTTTTTAACTCTAATGATTTGTTAAGACAAACCAAGGCCTCATCATTTTTTCCTAAATCATGCAAAGTCAAACCCAAATTACTATAAACCGCTGCGTCATTAGGTTTAACAGTAATTGCCCTACTAAAATACTCAATTGAACTAGCATGATCTTTATTTTGACCCGCAACCAACCCTAACAAATGCAGGGCATCAAAATTATCAGGGTCTAGCTTTAGCACTTCAAAATAAATTGTGGCGGCAGACATCAAATCACCTTTTTGATGAAATGCGAATGCCTTTTGGACCAATGCATCTACTGAAGTTTGGCTCGAATTCGCCTGTGCTCTGCCGACGACTTTTGGAATTTTTTTAATCAATTTATATTTTGAGATTCTGTATATTCTCTAATTTTGCACCACTCGCAATCTCATTGCCTAAGCCAAGAGTGATTGCGCTCTATTTAAATGCCTTAAAACCCACCAAACTCTCTTTTTACTATCTCAATCATGTATATTAAGTGGTCAAATATTTTGGTTGTTATTAAGCCCTTTGGCCCATGAGTAGTTCGTCGCAATTATAGGAAAACTGGGGTAAACCCTTAAATTACATGAAGATTCTGGGTTTCGACACCAACAGGCTGCCAAGTCCAACTACCCAAGGCGCTATTCCTGTATTAGTCCTTATGATCCTCGTCATGATGCTGGTTCCCCTGCCGGCATTCTTATTAGATGTCCTTTTTACCTTCAATATTGCACTCTCAATCATTGTTTTAATCACTGCGATCAATATCAAGAGCTTTAAAGACTTTGTTGCTTTTCCAACTGTCTTGTTATTAACCACCCTATTACGCCTATCTCTGAACGTTGCATCCACGCGCATTGTGCTGATGGATGGCTATAAAGGCACCGATGCTGCTGGAAAGGTTATCGAGGCTTTTGGCGTCTTTCTGATTGGCAATAATTTTGCCGTGGGTATCGTGATCTTCTTGGTGATTACGATTATTAACTTTGTGGTGATTACCAAGGGCTCTGGCCGCGTAGCTGAAGTATCTGCTCGCTTTGCTTTGGATTCGATGCCAGGCAAACAGATGGCCATTGATGCGGATCTGAATGCAGGTCTGATTCAACAAGCTGAAGCCAAACAGCGCCGCGCTGAAGTCGCGCAAGAGGCAGACTTCTTTGGTTCCATGGACGGTGCGTCCAAGTTCGTGCGTGGCGATGCCATGGCCGGCATCATGATTTTGGTGATCAATCTGGTGGGTGGTTTGATCATTGGCGTTATGCAGCACGATATGGGGTTTATGAAGGCGCTTTCTACCTTTGCCTCTTTGACCATTGGTGATGGTCTAGTAGCTCAAATTCCAGCGCTCGTCATTTCCACTGCTGCTGGTATATTAGTCACCCGTGTTGCCACTGATGACAATTTTTCAGGGCAGGTCTCCAAACAGTTTGAGGCTAACAGTAATGCACTGGGTGTTGTAGGAATCGTGCTGGGGGTCCTAGGGGTCATACCGGGCATGCCGCACTTTATCTTTTTGGGCTTTGCGACCATGTTTGGCGGTTTGGCCTATGCAGCTCATACCAAGACTAAAAAAGAAGAGGCTGATGCGATTGAAGCGGCTAGAACTGGACCCGTTGCCAAAGAGGAGCTGGACTGGAAAGATGTGCCCATTGTCGAGCCCTTGTGTCTTGAGCTCGCCTATCGCCTAATTCCTTTGGTCGACAAAGGCGATGAGAGCGATCTGATTAAACGCATCCGCGCCATTCGTCGCAAGTTTGTCACTGAAATTGGTTTTCTGATTCCCTCAGTACACATTCGCGATAACTTGCAGTTAACAGCCGAGACCTATCGCATCTTGCTGTACGGCGCTGAAATTGGCCGCGGGCAATGCTTGCCTGATCGCCTCTTAGCCATCCAGCCAGCGGGAAGTGAGCCCATGCAGGGCATTGCCGTTAAAGACCCTACTTTTGGGATGCCAGCAGTATGGATAGAGCGCACTCAACGTGACCAAGCTGTAGCGATAGGTTGTACTGTTGTAGAGCCTGCAGTAGTGATCACCACGCATTTAGATCACCTCATTCGCAGTCACGCAGCTGAACTATTAGGTCGTCAAGAAACTCAAGATCTCCTAGATCACTTTAAGATGAGCTACCCCAAACTCGTTGAGGATGTGATTCCAAAGATTGTTCCACTGGGAACCTTACAAAGAATCTTGCAGCTTTTGTTGGAGGAAAATATCCCCATTAAGGATCTGCGCACCATTTTGGAAGTCGCTAGCGAGCACCCCAATCTACTAAACGATCCAGCTGAAATCCTCCCCCATATTCGGTATGCCCTGCGCCGCACCATCATTCAAGAAACTATGGGTGACAGCACCAATTTTGAAGTCTTGGGCATTCAGCCCGAGTTTGAACGTCTCATTGAGCAATCTTTGGGCACCGGAGCCATTGCGGCTGATGGCCTCATTGAGCCATCTCTGGCCAGAATGTTTGGGGAAGAAGTCATTGCAGGGGTAGCCGAGCTGGAGAATAAAAACCTGCCGCCCGTGATTATTAGCGGGACTCGCACCCGGATGACCCTCTCGCGTATCGCCCGCCGCGTTTGCCCTCAGGCGATTGTTTTGGCCCTAAGCGAGCTGCCGCCAACGGCGAATTTGACCTACGCCAAAGTTCTTTGTTCCCAGACTGGCAAAACCGCCTAAAATTACACATAAATTGATTTAACGGAATAGACATGGGTCCCCAAAAATTCACGGCAGCAAATGCGGCAGAAGCCCTGAAATTGGTGCGCCAAAAAATGGGCCCTGAGGCCATGATTTTGTCGACCAATGATGTTGGCGAGGGTGTGGAAGTGGTTGCTATCACCTCAGAAGACCTGAGCACCATGTCGGCAAACTCTGACAACCTCGATCCAGAAGCGCGTAAAACCTTGGATAACTTGGCTGATGGTCGTCGCCTGTTTAGAGCCAATCCGTCTAGGACGAATGCATTACGCGGTGGCAGTAGTAGTGCTAGCAACACCAAACCAGTCAACACGGTTGCTTTTGGACGAGACCTGAGCGTAACCCGTTACTCCGAGTTTTATAGCGATCCCGCTCCATCAGCCAGAGTGGCTGGAGCGCAATCCTTTCGCCCAGCAAGACTAGAAGAATCTGAGCGCATCACCACACCCAATACACCATTTGGCATGACCAATCAGCATTTGCGCCGCGCCCTGCGTGAACCATTAAAGCCAGCACAGCCCAGTCAATCAAACCAGTCAACTCAAGCAGATCAATCTTTCGGGCCAAATCCTTTTATCCAAGCGCCTATCGCATCTGCGCCAGTAAGCCCTGCCCCAGCGCAAGCTCCTGTGCACACTCCAGCAGCTCAAGTGGCTCAACCTGCTCATCAAGAAGCGATGCAAAGCTCTCCTAAGGTGGATAAGTTGCTAGCCGAGATCAATGAAGTCAAGCACCTTTTGCAGTCGCAAGTTGCCAATACCTTATGGACTAATCTGCAAGAGCAAAAAGGTCAGGTCAGCGAAGTGATTAAGCATTTACTCAATGCTGGCTTTTCACCAAAACTGTGTTCAGAAATTGCCCAAAATCTGCCATCCAATTTGGAGCTGCCGTATTTACTGAAAAACGCACGCAATCAAATTCAGCACCAAATTAAAACTTTGCGTCCCTTTGATATCTTTGATCAAGGCGGTATCTATGCCTTTATTGGTCCAACTGGTGTTGGCAAAACAACCACCATCGCCAAAATTGCTGCACGCTGTGTTTTGCGTTACGGACGTAATCAAGTGGCTTTACTCACGACTGATACTTACCGAATTGGCGCGCAAGAGCAGCTCAAAACCTTTGCCAAAATTTTAGGGTTATCTGTCACTGCTCTTAGAGATGGTGATGATTTAGCCAATAAAATTAAAGAGCTCTCTAATCGCAAGATTATTTTGCTAGATACTGCCGGCGTGAGTCAGCGCGACACCTTGATGCTTGAGCAGTCTCAGTTACTTAATCATGGCCCTAGCAAAACCATGCGCATTTTAGTCATGAGCTCTACAACGGATTTGCGCACCCAAGAAGAAGTGATTAATTTGCACAATCAAGCAGCCCAATCAAACAGCTCCAGCAAACTCGATGCTGCCATTATTACGAAAATTGATGAAGCGGCTCACCTGGCCCCGATAGTCGATAGCCTGATTCGTCATGACTTACCTGTTCTCTTTGTCTCCAATGGTCAGCGTGTTCCAGAAGATTTAAGCCTGCCTGATGCAGCCTACTTAAGTCATCGTGCCATGGCAGCCAGAGCATTCTCAAACGACTTTGCCATAAGTGATGAGCAAATCCCCTCACTCTTTTCAGATCACCTCGGTGATTGGATGCGCAAAGTTACTTAATGAATACTGCAACAACCCCCAGTGTTGACCAAGCCGAAGGATTACGTAATATTTTTGGCGCAGAACTATCCAAGGTAGTTTGCTTAGCAAGTACTTTAGATATTGATAGCACCATTCAGTTAGGGCATGGCACTGCGCATGCTCTGAAAAATCTAGGTCACAAGGTGCTACTCGTTGATGAGTTCGCTTTAAGTGATCGCAAAACGATGTCGGGCTTTTTATATCCTACTCGCTATGATCTAGGCCAAGTTTTTAGCAATTCGGTAAGCTTAGATAAAAGCCTGCGTCAAATTGAAGACACCTTTTGGTATGCCACGAGTGCTAAATTGCGTACCCAAATTGATATGCGCTTTGCAAGATACCCTCAGTTAGACGAGCGCTTGATTGCTGCTGGCATGGATCTAGATTACGTACTGTTGCCAACGAATAATCCAACAGCGCAAGTCATTGCCTATTACGGCAGTAATGTAAAACGCATCATCACCACTTCGCCAGATGATGCATCGCTCAGTAAAGCGCTTGCGATCATTCGGCAAATGGCCATACTGCAAATAGATGAACCCATGCAAATTTTGATGGTCGGCGGCGAAGATGAGGAGCAAGGTAATGCTGCTTTTGAAAAACTCAAAGACGCAGCGCACAAAGCATTACATCAAGACATTGAGCTCACTGGATGGATCAATGCGATTACTGCGCAGCGCATTGTGATTGATCCAGACGATTTATCCTTTGAAAGCCCTAAATCTGGTCCTACCCAAGAATTTGTCCTTCCAAATAACTTTTTTAAAACTATTTCTGCCAAAATCACTGTTTAAGTCTTTTTGATCAGATTTTCTTACCTCATCCTATTTTGAAGTCCTCTCCTTATTTTCAGTCGCTGGATCCAAATGAAGCGATTCAAACTTACTTGCCCCTGGTAAAGCGCATTGCTTATCAGATTGGCTCGCGCCTGCCGCCAAATGTAGAAGTAGACGACCTCATTCAAGAGGGATTAACAGGGCTGTTAGATGCCCTTAAACGGTATGAGCCCCAGCCTGGTTTAGAGTTTGAAACCTATGCGCGTACGCGCATTCGTGGCGCTATTTATGACTCTTGTCGCAAAAATGATATTTTGCCCCGCAACCAACGCGATGAGCTCGAGAAATTAGAAAAAGCCACCCGCACTTTGCAGCAAGAGTTAGGCCGCAATCCAACTGATAAAGAAATTGCCGCTGGCGCCAACCTGACGATTACGCAGTACTTTGAAGTGGTCGACACCATGGTTAATCTGATGCCACTCGATGATTTATCCGATGACATGATGCCCAGCGATGCCGATGACTCTGATCCAGTGCGCTCAGCTGCCATGAGTCAGTTTGTAGAGCGCCTAGCCCTTGTGCTTGAAGTCTTGCCCGAGAATGAAAAAATGGTTATGGCCTTGCATTACCAAGAAGATTTGTCTTACCGCGAAATTGCTCAGGTCATGAATCTGACTGCTGGTCGTATTAGTCAGCTCCACACCCAAGGCATGGTTCGGATTCGCTCTAAATTAAAAGTCTAAGAAGCCTCAAGATAGCTTAAGGCGTTTGCCTGAGTGGCGCCGTGATATCACTCAACTCAGCTGTGATCTGTTCTATCACCCCACTCCAATCGCCGCTCGTTTTCTGGCGATAAATTTTCAAGCTCGGATACCATGGGCTATCTTCTCGGTGTAAGAGCCAACGCCAACAAGTATCAAAACGATTCATGAGCCACACCGGTTTTCCTAAGGCAGCAGCCAAATGGGCAGTTGAAGTATCGACTGAAATGACTAAATCTAGATTTTCAATGAGGGCTGCTGTATCTGAAAAATCATGCAGGTCTGCCGCATAGTCAATCAAGTCCGGTCCATCCCAACCGTCTTGCTTTAACAGGGCAAGCTCAGCTTCTGGCCCTGCACCTTTTTGCAAACTATAAAAATGAACGCCATCCATTTTTAAAGCAGCTAATTGTTTTAATTCGATATTGCGCCGACCGTTAACCGCCCAAAGCTCTGGTTGCTCAGGACGAAATCCTCCAGACCACACTACACCAACACGTAACTTTTCTCTAGCACCCAACTTCTTTTCCCAATGAGCCACTTTGCTAGGATCGGCCCTTAAGTAAGCATCTCTTGAGGGAATGGTATTCAGACTGGTTTCAAATGCGAGCGGCAAACTCATGAGCGGGCATTGATAATCAAAATCGGGTAAGGGAGCACCGCGCTCAATCAGATGACTGACCCCATCTATGGTCCTCATCACTTCCATGAGTGGGCGCTCGACTTCCAATAAGACCTTAGCCCCCATTGCCGCAACCAAGCTAACGTATCGCGAAAATTGCAAGGTATCGCCTAGCCCTTGCTCACCATAGAGCAAAATAGTTTTACCAACTAAGAGCTCTTGTCCAAGCCATAGGGGCTGGGTAAATTGGCGTACATGGGCCCTAAAACCTGCAGTCCTCCAACGCCACTCAAAATGCTTCCACCCATTAGTAAGATCGCCGGCAAGTAGCAGCGCTAAAGAGCGGTTCCATTGCGCCGAGACATGTCCAGGATGAAGCTCAATTGCTTTATTAAAACTCTCAATGGCTAAATCTAATTTTTGCAATGACTCCAAAAGATTAGCCCGGTTGTAATAAGCATCTGCATAGTCGGGTTTGAGATCTATCGCCCTTTGGTAGCTTTGCAAAGCCTCTTCTAGGCGCCCAGTTTCTTTGAATAATGCACCCCGGTTGGAGTACACCTCAGCATATGCGGGATTTAGCTCAAGCGCCTTTTCATATTGAACGAGCGCCTCAGGCAAGCGGCCAAGCTCATGCAGGACTACTCCTGCATTGGCATAGGCTTGTGAATATTGTGTGTTAAGTTTTTGCGCTACCCGATATTTTTCAAGGGCTTGCTCTGATTTTCCTGCACCCTTAAGGGCATTCCCGTAACTAAAATAAATGGTGGGATTTTCAAAATCTTGCGCCAAGGCTTTTTCAAAATAAGTAATGGCGCCCTCAAAATCTTGCTCTTCAGTATGCAATACGCCAAGCATGTGCAATGCTTGAGCATTATTTTGATCGGCTTTCAGTATCTCCTGGTATTCGCTTTTTTCTTTCATTGCCTAGACTTTGCGAGAGAGCACTCCGCCTACAGACCCTGGCACACCACCATCGCTACCGTAGGTTGCGCCTGGCGCTTGCTGGGCGATAAAGGATTGCATCGCTGCGCTTCTTTGCATGGCTAGCTTAATGAGCTCACCATTGATTTGGTGATCAATCGAAGCTTGATCTAAGAGTCGCAATAAAGTTTGCTTTTCTTCTTCAGGAAAGCTCTCGATATCTTCTTTGAGTTTTTCCACGCCACCAGGATAGCCATTAATCGACTCCAAAGCTAAACGCGCTTGCTCTAAGGCTTGCGGCATGAGATCCATATCATTGGCCTCTAGCGTAGTGCGTAGTCCACCAACGGCAATCGAGATGGTTTCTAAAAGGACTTTTAGGGAATCAAAATTCATAGATGAACAATAGCAGATTGCGTAGGCAATCAGAAAGTCTTATCTTTAAAAGCGGAGGATTTTTTACTGCAAAAACTCAGTTGAGTACTTATTTTTTGGAAGCAGCTACGCGTTGACCCATCGAGGCCACCACATCACCTAACATCGCCTGAGAAATCTTTTTGTAATCAATCTTAAATTCGCCATTGGTGATTTGATTGCGAATCTTATCGATCAAGGCTTGATCGGTAGACTTGGTTGTCTGGGAATCACCTTGTACTTCAGCTAACTTAGCAGTCAGGCTAATGTCAACGTTTACCGCTGGGCCAGCAACATTTGTTTTGGCATCAGCTGGATTAATATTCGTGCTTGTTAGGGAATTTGGAGTTGAGCCCGCCTTACCCACCGTTGGGTTTGGAACAATTACATTGGCTGAATCATTAATCTTCATCTTCTTCTCCTGTTACTTCCCGTTACCGCTTTTTAAGCTTCCGTAGTCATTCGCCCTGCTTTTTAGTGCTTAGAGCTAATGTACCGCCATTTTACTGCTACTCTAAATTAACCACCACTACCCCAGCACGGATCACCCGCCCCTGGAGCATTTGCCCATCATTTAAGCGAATTTTGACCATATCATTGACCATACCGTCGCTTTGAGCCACTCCTTCACCAGAAACCTGAAAATCCTTGCCCGTGAGCTGGATCCTGACGGGGTCTCCATTTCTTATAACGGCTGTTTGCCTCAAATCGTTTAGCCCAACCGAGGCCCCCATTTGCAAGGAGCGGGTAATGGCTTTATCGATTCCGTCTTTGGGTGTGCGCAAGACATCATCTGAAAGGGTAGTTAAATCCCCATCAATCATCTTTAAATCACCAGAATCGAGCTTTTTACCCATGGGGATGTACTTTGCTGCCACCACATAAGAGCCATAGGCATGGATGTAGACGGGCACATTAATCAGCCAAGCCGCTTTTGCACAGCGCAGCTGAATCCCTACCCGACCCCAGAGTCTGACCCCAGGCGGAACCGTGATTTCAACTGTGCCACCCTGGCAACTGGCGATTCCCATTGCCGGCTCTAAAAATTCAATCTCGGTCTTAAGCCCAAAAACACTGGGGCTTTTCATGACAAACTGCTTAATACCCGCCTCGGTCTCGGGGGGTAATGCCATCGATTGCTGGGCTATTCCCAAAAAAGAGCTTACAAAACAGATACTTACAATCAATTTACACTTGAGGGTTCGCTCCAAGCTGTGCGCTCTGGATTTGCTTGCCTGTGCTGGTGCTGGTACGGCCGCTTGCTTCACGATTAACCCCATCAGCGGGTATGGCGATCTAGCGCAACCCAGGCATGGACCAGGTTTTGACCATCAATCGCAGTGCCACCAAACCAATGCGGGCGCTCTAGCGAAATGGGTAAGTCTTGATGCACATTCATGGTGGCCATCCCCAAAAACTCATGGGCATAAACACTGAAGTCTCGATTACCGGCCCGCAAATACAGGCGCCTTGCTGGCTGAATAATTTGGCCTAGACCATCATTTTTAGAGTCTGTACCACGCTCGGTGGCCTCATCACCTAAATACTGCAAAGCAGAAACAGCATAACGCTCACCATGACGGGTAAAAACAGCCATCGTCATTCGCAGCAAACTCGTAGGGCACGTTAAGCGAATGCCCTTAGCCTGGACTTCGACGGTGCCGGCAATCTCGGCCATCATGTGACTGGCTGCCAGTAAATGTTCATCGGCTAAAGTCAAATCATCTAAATCGATAAAGACCATTTGGTCTTGCTGAACAGCAAAGATGCTCGGGGCGGGCGGCAAAATACTCAAGATGGTGAGTAGCTGCTGCGCAATTGCAGGATCAACATACACTTCCTCAATCAAGAGTGCTTCAGTGAGGTTTTCAAAAGTATGGCGCAAGGACTGCTGACCGACTCGTAGCAATTCATTTTGCTCAAGGTTGAGTAAATGATCGATCTCGCCTTTATTCCAGCCAGAATACTTGGCTGCTAAGGTGCGAATATTTTGCAAGCGATTTAAGCTCACGGTGCGATTTAGGACAAACTGCTTATCCAAATACTTTGCTTCGCTTGAATAATCCAAGCTTTGCTCGCGATCAATCCTAGCAGGCACATTTTCTAATTCTGCTGGCGGCATGGAAGCGGCAATCTCATTGACATTGGTGCGAAACGGCGCCAAGAAAGCATCTAACTCAGTCACCGTGTCTTGGTCTAAAGCTTGATCTAATTCCGATCGGAGTTCATCTTGCGCGAGCGTTTGTGCCATCGCAGTAGACACTGATGGATTGAGTACTTGAGCAGCATGCTGCTGAACCCGCTTGACTTCTTCTACCAATAAATCAACATCATCTAGTGGCTCACTTTGGAGGGGCTCACTTGGGGAGAGCACCGCTGTTGAGTTTGCATCGACAATCGTTTTATTGTCTTTATCGTAAATCGCACCATCGGCTAAAGTCTGACTTGCCGATGCAGCTACAGCAGCCGGCGCATTGCTCACTGGAGTGCTCACTGCAGTGCTTGCTTGGGGCGTGGCGATGGTTGCAGGGCTTGGTGCCGCCTGAGCAGGCGCTGCAGGAGCATGATTTGTTACGGCTGGATTGACTCCCGCTGCACGATTGCGAATCGCCTGAAGCTCTTGCTCAAATAATTTTTTTGCTTGTGCCAAGGCTGCTGCTTGATTGGCGTCAGCATCATTTTCAATACTCACCCGAATTTCCATAGTGACGAGCTCAGCTAATCTTGCAGCTAAACCAATCGCAGCGCGCTGGTTGTTACGCAATAGCTCTGCAAATTGACTGGTATGTCCACTCAAATCATCTAAGCCAGCGCCGTCTAAAGCATTGGCTAGATCAACGCTATGCATGACCATGCGATCTAGCTTGATCGAGTCTTGACCCCGCTCAGGAACAGAACCAAGCAAGCCCTCAAGGGCCTGCTCGATATCAACCTGGAATAAGGGCTTTTCTTCGCTCATCAGAAATGTCTATGCCTTAAGCTAGCGCTGCGCCGCTGTTAAAGAGTTGCCCAACTTATCAAACTCAGACTGCCACTGCTCTAAATCACGCAAAGCCTGATTGGCATCTAACTCCATCATTTCAATGGCTGCAAATTGACTATTGGTAATCTGATTAGCCTCTTGAGCATTCGATACTTTTTGAGCGCCGTCTAACATGGTGGTAAGCGTTCCACGAATTTGCAAGACAGTCGTCTCGACGCGCTCTACTAAAGAATTGAGTTGCTCAGTCTCCATTGCCAATTGACGACTAGAGTGGTTATCCAAAATTGATAGGTATAAACGCACACCTTGCTGCTTGACCGCAAAAAAAGCTTCTAAGAGCTGATCTACTGGACCGGCGTTATCTTTACCGCTAGCAGCGGCGGCAGAGGCGCTCGCCTTAGCGCGAGCAGAGTTACTTTCCAGGCGATCATGATGCAACTCCGAAGCCTTGCTATGGACGCCAATAATTGATTGGCGCAACTTGAGCCCCATTTGGCCTAGGACTCTAAAGTTCGCTTCGATGGCGGCAATCTTCTTTAAGAACTCTGCTTGCAACTGCTCGGAGTCTTCACCCGATAAGTGCGCAGCATTTGCTTTGTATTGTTCTGCTGGAGCAATTGGCGCAGCAGGTGTTGGAATGCTCTGAGCCATTGGCGCAGGCTCAAGCCTAGTCGGCTTAGCCATTTCAGGTGCGGCAAAACCCAAATCAATTGAGCTGAGCAATTTATCCGTCGCATCTGGTTTACGTCTTTGGGCCAGTATGAGATCGGCAGCATTTAAACGATAGGCACGAATCAACATCATCGATGACAGTAAGGCCAAAACACTGCCGCCAATGCTCAGCAACATGTAAAACAAAAAGCCACTCTTAATCGATGGGTCTGATACTTTGAGTAAGCTGCCATTTTTTTGCAATAAATCCGCATAGCTCTCTGGCGCACTGGCTAGTTCACGAATGGTCTGAATACCAGAAGAAAATTGCTTTAGTGCAATCACGGTCTCTTGGGGTAATTTAGTGTGCCAAGCTGACTGATGCAGCTTGGTCATCGCCTCGGTAAATTTGGCCTCAGGCTTATTGGCACTCTTTTTACCAGCAGCAATTTCTAAGAGCACCTTCTGATCAATGAGCTCACCCATGACTTTGAGCAGCTCTTCAGAAGCAGCGTTATCGGTAATATTTTTTTGCCAAGCACTATTGGCTTTATTAAATTGCACCAGACTTTCAGCAAACTTGCGCCCGGGAGCATCCTCAGCCAATTTATCGAGCTCAAACGCAGCCTTAGGCGCTAAGAGGGTGTCAGCTGATTTAGCCAAAATAGCCAAGCCCGCCAAACTTCTCTCCTGAAACAGGACATTGCCTACTGCCTTATCGACCAACTTGGCATTGGCCAAAAAGTCTTGGGCACTCACTTGAACTGGAGCGACTTCAGGAACGCTAGAGCCTGCTTCTTTTTTGTCGCTCGTTTCTACGCCATCTTCGCCTATCAACTCCTCTTTTTTACCAAAGAAGATTTGCGAGACCTTGTTATCCACTTTTTTAAAGAACTTCACAATCGGATTGCTCGATTTATCCGCACTTGACTCGCTGACTTTGACGCCCTCCTTATTGGGCCCCTTCAGCTTTGATCCGAGCACTGGCTTTAAGCTTGCTACCGCCTCTTTATCCGCCTCTACTTTGACTGGCTTATCCGCCTTGGCGGTTTTCTCTGCGACCTTGTCACCTTTAGACAAGGCGGTGGCCGAAATAGCGATACCAGCAACATTATTGACAGCCGATGGCGATGGTAAATCATCCGCCGTTAACTTTAAGGCTTTATCTGCCTTTTTAAGGGCGGCAAAAAAACTAGGGTCAAGCGCAAATGGGCCACCAACCTGAGTTTTGAGATCCTTGAGTAATGGGGCCAAGCGCAGGGCTTCAATCTGTTCAGTCTCAATACTTTGCAAATAGCGGCCCTGATCAACCCAGTTTTTTGCAATCCAAAATGATGCAATTCCCGCCACAATCGCTAAGGCCAAACCCAGATTGGTTAGAACCATCCAAGGAAAAGTAGAGCGCTGAAAAACGTGATTTTTATATGGAGTTGTCATGTGTCGTTTTGAGCATAAAAATTAAAGTGCGCAGCCTAAGCGTGGGTCGGAATGACAAGCTCATAATCTAAGCCATCATGAGAAAGTGAAACGGCCCCCTCTTCAGTTGCGACGTAAAAAGGACCAAGCACATTATTGACTCTAAATCCCAGCCCCGTCTTGCCATCTTCCTTTAAGCGCACCACCCAGGGTGCCTGCGTATTAGATAGGGTCTGCTGCCAATCATTGGAGCCTTTCATTTCTTTTATAAAACTGAGCAATTGAAAGTGGTGGCGCAAATACACGGGCGAGCCCTCATGAACCAATACCCCGCTGATGCGTAAATCCTTGAGATCTTGCTCTTGCTCAGGATGCAAAAAAACCGCATCTACCGATTTTGCAGAAACGGCAAAATACGCATTGTTCACTTGCATGCCCAACCAGTAGTCCGCTGAATTTAATTGGGCCATTATTTTTTCCTACCAACTTTTCTTTGGTACATAAACAGCAATAAGGCCATGGCAAAAATCACGAGGCTTGATACAAAAGCAAGCACGCTATCACCCAAAGAACCCAAAGTCACGACATTACGATTCTCAATTTTTCTTCTCTGAGAAAAATAGGCATCAATATTTTCCAGCATTTTTTTATGCTGCCAAGCCAACAAGTCCGCATAGCGAATCTGCGCGGCATTGCCAGCAGAACTATCAATCACTGATTTAGGCATTAAGGATAGGCGCTTGGCCATCATCATTAAATTATTCGCGGAGGCTTGACGCCAATCGCTAGCAATCCGATTGAGAGAATTCGCTTTGTATTGCTCAGCTAAGCGCTTGATATCGCGCTCGCCCAAGTAGACCGAGTCTGCTGGCACCGAAAATCCAATACCGCAATTATCGGGCGTCAGAGTCGCGCCCCCAGTCGCCCGAAGATTAAAGGTCATTGGATCTTTTTTATTACGCACCAGCTTGAGCACAAGATCAGCGCCTGGCTTCTCGCCCAGCGCCAAATAAAAGCCCATGACCGATTCAATCTTGGCACCACCTACAAAGCTGATGGTATCTCCCGCTTTGATTCCCGCTAGATCTGCCGGAGATCCTGGGGTGACAGCCGAAACAGTGGGTATTACCAAGGTCAATACCGGTGCCGAACGCTTATTTTCAAATTCTGCAAAATACTGAAACGTTTTATTAATCGCATCATCAGCGTTAATGGGAGCCATGGCATCATCGACCAATTTGGGTATATCGCCTGCTTTGAGGCGGCGCGATGGGCCTTTGAGATTAAAGTCAAACTTTTGATTGGTGACGTAATCTTCCAACTTAGGCATCTCTACCGTGAGATTTTTCAACTCCGTCGCTGAACCAGATAACTCACTGGCTGATCCAAACAGAAAAAGAATCGACATCACCAACAACAATGTGGCAGCACACAAGAACCAGTAATACGGGGTTTTTTGAGGGGGCGAAAACTTCATCGTGCGCAGTGCAATCTCAAGATTTATTGGATTTACCGGGTGACGAGATGGACTGTCCGCCAGAATGATTTAAGACAAAACGTTGCTTGAGTATCTCTACTTCACGATGTCCTGCCATGAGTTGTACTTCGGTTTTACGTTTGTCCATCAACAGACGGCAGCTAGCAAGATCATCAATCCAATCGCCCGCCTTCATTTCAATCACGGCTTTTTCTAAAATCTCACGCCCGGTAGTCTCATTGGCCTTAATGCGCACAATAAACAACTTCACCTCATCCACATCTCGCAGAGTCAATTCAACAAAATGGGTGCGCGCAAAACGATGATGGATTGCGCTCAGGGTGTAGGGATAGTTTTGAAGGGTAAAACGAATCAGCACGCCTTCATCAGAAATGAGCGGCTCGACTTTGAGTTCGGTAATGCCAGCTTGCGCATGCCAGTCTAAGTCGGTTTGCTGGGCCTCTACGCTCTTTTTGGGGAAGGCGCGCGTTTCAAAATAGATTTGATAGAGCGTTTCAGGTAAGTGACGCTCAAATGCCAAATTTTTTAAAACCTCGGCCGTCGAGGTAATTCTCAAGCGCTCGGCCATCAAATCGAGTTTTAAGTTAGCAATCTTTTGATTGATCACATCTTCTAACTGGTGTGTTTTTTGCAGACTACCCGCAATCACAGGCTCTAGCGGTGTCATCTCATCCTCTAACTCCTCATGAGATAACTTGCCATAAAAGTCCCGCACGAAATAATAGGCGAGCACGATCAATAGGAGCCCACAAAACAGGACTATCCATTTGCCAGCGGTCATATTCATAAAAAGACTCATGATGAATGGGGCATAAATTGACTGAAGTAGAAGGTTTCCATCTTAACTAAAATAATTAATCGTACCAAGACGCCCCCAAATACCAGCGATTGAGATGGCCTTGTACGCGCGCGTTCTCAATCGCACTGCGGGTGCTCTCAAATTCTTTCAAAACCAACTTTTTGGGCTCATACAACTCGCAACCTGCTCTGATGCGGTCCATGGCAGCGCCAGGACGCACGTTTTTTACCTGCAAATCGATCGGGCCTGAACGCGATTTGAGTCTTTCAAAATAGCCTGAGTGCCAATAGCGCCCCACCTCAACCTCGGTTGCGCCTAGGCGAATATCGAGCAAGATCCCATTATCTGAGATATCAATGACCTTGGTGAGCAATTCCTGACCAGCCCCCAAGCAAAGGATGAAATTAAAGTCTTCATCTACTGCTGGCGCTGGGGTTCTAAAATCTTTGCGCCTTTGGATGAGCATTAAATCGGCAGGCATTGGACAAATCAGATTGCCTTCATCTGTCACCTTCAAATTGCTTGCCACAAACTGCAACTTGCCACCGTCACCGCACAGCACCAAAATACGCTGGCTACCCACCAAAGAAGACAGTCCAGCACTAGGCTTAATCTCGGGCTTGATCAAAATGCCGCCCTGGGCAAAGCCAAGGACAGTGACCGGCAAACCGCTATTCATATTGTCCAAAGCATATAAGGCGGCCAAGGGTTGCTTATGAAATTCACGTTCGAGTGTTTTTCCAATGAGCCGAGCGTCCACATGGAATTTTGGATCAATATTATTGAGTGTCTCGGGCGGGAAAATATTAAATTTCATATGAGTAAGTTAAGACCCACACACTTGCGACTTGATAATAGCCAAAGGGCTAGCGTCGGGTACCGCCTCTTCTTTGAGATCAAAGCCAGTGTCGGTTTGTAAATGAGGCTTACCCATTGCATTGAGTTCGGAGTACCTTACTGTAGCAAGTGTTGAATAAGTGTTTTTAAGGCAATTGAATAAAATATTTCTGCGAATAGACTCAACTTTTTGCTCAGAATCCGGATTCTCTAATGCAGCCTTTCGGTTGGTGATCACCCAAACTTTCTTCCAGTCTGGTGGCAAGTTCTTGATGGAGCTTTTGTAATAGGCAACGCTGATCTGCTGACCATCCAACACCACGACCAAATCCTCATTCGCCTGGGCAAAAACTGAGCTGATGCAAAGCAGGCTAAACCAAGCTAATAGAATGAATTTAAACGGAAAAAGGTGGCCCATAGCGACTTTTGCACAAAAGGGCAATTATACGGACTTCAAGGCGCAAAATGAGCGCTTTGAAGGTAAAAATGGGGTGTAGAAGTTATTTAATGATTATTCCGAGCGACTTGTCACAACAGTCTCACCATTCAAAGATCCAGACTCGTCCAGCACATCGACATGCTCTGATGGCGCCTGTAGGGCTCCAGCCAAATTAGCGGCTTCTTTGACACTAGCAATCGGCTCGCCATGCACGACATGCTTAATCCAATAACGAGCAGCCGCAATATTGGTAGTGTAGAAGTCAATTTTTTGACCCTCACCATGAATGGCATAGAAACGCTCACTGCGAATACGAGATTCTGAAATTTGCGGGTTTTTCATAATATGAAATCTCATTTAGACTGTAGGGATAGTTTAATACGGCCAAACCAGGCAAAGCGATTAGAAGTAAAACGATTTAAAATCCCACTATTAACCTTAAACCTATAATTTATATGGTTATTTTTCATTAGATTGGCTATGATTAGCCCAAGTTACTTTTAATAATTTTCTGACAAGAACAGAGGAATCAATGGTTGAACATGTGCAGGCAGGAACACTAATTGTTGGGGAAGGTGTTGTTATTAAAGGAAGTTTTGCTGTTCCTGACATGGCTTTGGTGGCCGGTTTAGTAGAAGGTGAGCTTACCACCCGTGAAGTCCAAATTCAGGTCAGTGGGGTGATTAATGGCAAAGTAAGAGCCCAATTTGTCGATGTCCACGGTGAAGTGACCCAAGGACTTAGCGTCAGCACACATTTAATTATTCGCTCAACAGGCAGGGTGAGTGGCACGATTGAATACAAAGAAATTACCGTAGAAAAAGGCGCCAAAATCACGGGTGACCTCAAAGTTATGGCCGGCAGTCAATATTGAGCGTAGCCGCCGCTAAAACGCGGCGTTTTAGCAAAAAACATGCGCTTGCATAAGTAAATGGCGATCTCTCTTCATGCTCGGGTTAGTCAGCAAGTTGCACTTACCCCGCAGTTGCAGCAATCTATTCGCTTGCTCCAACTATCCAATACCGAGCTAGAGCAAGAATTAGCTAAAGTTGCTGAAGAGAACCCACTGCTCGAGTTTGAGCCCAATCCAGAGATTGAGTCAAACCATTCGCAGATACAGGCTGGACTAGACAGCCCTCAAATCACCTGGTCGGGAGGCGGGCAGCAATCGGGCGAAGATGATGAGGATTGGACCGAACAATATGAGCGCCTGGCGCATCAGCAAACCTTGCTGGAATATCTTCAAGAACAAATCCATTTATTAAAAGTTGAACCAGAAGAGCAATCCCTGGTCGCCTATCTAGCCGGTTGTTTAGATGATCGAGGCTACCTACCAGAATCCATCGAATCTATTAGCCAAGAAATTAGCCTTGAAATCGGTGCAACGGCTGAGCAGGCTCTATTGAGAGCCTCTAGAGCGCTGGACCAACTTCAGCAGCTAGATCCACCGGGGGTGGGTGCAAAAGATCTTTCACAATGTCTTAGCCTGCAAATTGAGAGGATATTACAAGGCACAGCCCTACATCAGCAGGCTTGGGAATTGGCTCTTGCAATTGCTAAGGACCATCTTCATAAAGTGGGCACTCGCGATTGGCTCAAGCTGAAACAGACGTTCCATAAAACGGAGGCTGAGGTGAGTAAGGCAGTTGCATGCCTACGCTCCTTACAACATAATCCAGGCGCAGAATTTGAGCGCGAAGTGGACCAATGGATCTTGCCCGATGTTGTAGTCAAGCAATCACAAGGGCAATGGGTGGTGAGTGCCAATCAAAATGCAAGACCAAAACTCAGCTTAAACAGTGAATATGCGCGCATCCTAAAAGAGAGCGGCAATGATGAGGCTACTGGGGCTTTAAAACAAAAGATGCTTGAGGCAAGCTGGCTAGTCAAAAACATTATTCAAAGGGAAGAGACAATTCTTAAGGTGGCAAAGGAAATCGTCGCCAGACAGCAAAAGTTCTTTGCTATCGGTGCGCTGGGAATGCGGCCTTTAGTGCTCAGAGAAATTGCCGAAGCAGTCGGTATGCATGAATCGACTATTTCTAGAGTGACCACTCAAAAATATCTTTCATGCCCTCTTGGGATTTTTGAATTCAAGTACTTTTTCAGCAGCCAACTAGGATCAGAACAAGGTGGATCAGTGTCATCCACCGCCATTCAGGCTTTAATTAAACAAATCATTGCCGAAGAGTCCAATAAAAAACCCATTTCTGACAGCAGCATTGCGAGTCTTCTAGCCAGCCAAGGCTACGTGATTGCACGCAGAACAGTTGCAAAATACCGCGAGGCCTTAAGAATTCCTGCAGTGCATCTGCGAAAACATTAAAACCAATCCGCATTAGTAAGGCAATCTACTCAATAGCGTGATATTGATTTCCCCCTTGATTCTTAGCTATATACATCGCGGCATCTGCACGTGTAATTAAGGCCTGGCTACTGAGATCAGACTGTGAATTTGCAATCCCAATACTGATGCCTAAAGAGGCGCGGACATGACCCACTTCAAAGTCAGCTGCAAATAAAGAAATGATCCTGTCTAAGATATTTTTCAGCTGCTCTTGGGAGTGCAGTGAAGTGAGGACGAGAACAAACTCATCGCCACCCCACCTAGCAAGAATATCATTCGCGCGAATAGTCAGGCCAAGGCGCTGCGCTGCTAGCTTTAAAAATGCATCCCCAGCAGGATGGCCGAATTGATCGTTGATACTCTTAAAATGGTCTAAATCAATAAAACACACAGCCAAATGCATGCCAGCTTCACGAGAACTTAAAAGGGCTTGATCTAGCTTACGCATCAAAGTACTTTTATTCAATACGCCAGTAAGCTCATCCAAACCGTCTTGTGGTTGCGCTTGTGAATTCTGTAAAAGTAAATTCAACATGGCCCCCTGTAATGGTGTTGCATGATTAGGGTTACCAAAGTATGTAATCAACTTCTGGGTATCTGAGACACTCACAATCTGCTGTAACTTAGAAATACTGATTTTCAGTTGCTCGGCAGCCGCATCGGTATGCTGTGACAAAAATTCAAGATTGAACTCCTTCGAATGAGCTTGCGGCTCTTTTTTGGAAGTCGACTGCTCAAGACCCATATCTACTCTGGCCTTCTCCACTAGCCGATTAAGCTCATCCTTAGAAAGGTGAAGCCTCTTCGCTTCTGCTTCAATTAACTCTTGCTCATCTGGGGAAAGAATTCCATCTTCCAGCATGATGTAGAGCTCGTTCATCATTGTTTCGCGATCTATACGCAACTGATCGCTTAATGCTGAGGATAAAATCGCAGCGGGGATGGCAAAAATACCAATACCCAATAGAGCCAAAATAATAGTCATGGCACGGCCAGCGGGGGTAATTGGAGAGAGATCGCCGTATCCCACGCTGGCAAGCGTAACAACGGCCCAATAGATCGACTGGGGAATATTTTCAAATTTATCTGGCTGGGCCTCATGCTCAAACAGATAGCCCAAGCATGCAGCCAACATGACTAATAGCATCATGATGAATGCTGAGGCCTTCATGACCGGCCACTCTCTTTTGATCACAATAAATAATGATTGAGTAGCCCCAGAGTAACGAGCCAACTTCAATAAACGCATTAACCTGAAAACTCGTAAGAAACGCAAGTCAAATAGATGATGCAGAATACTCTCTAGGTAAAAAGGAGCAATAGCTAATAAATCAATCACATTTGTCGGATTTTTAGCACTACGTAAGCGCCCAGATAACCAAGCTTTGTACTTAGGATCCTCTGTGCAGCTATAGAGCCTCATCAGATACTCAGTAGAAAATACTGCCACCGCGATGACATCTAAAATAATAAATTCAGTATGAAGGTAATAATTAACACTTTGCACGGACTCTAAAATCACTGCTACTACAGAAATAATGACCCAGAAAACAATAAAAAAATCAAAGAATTGGTGTAAGTGACCGCTAGTTGGCGTGTCGTTCACCAAGGCATAAATTTTGTAACGGAATGATTTACCCTTATTTTTTTCAAGAAACTCGCGCACTGCTGGAGTCAGCGCTCTAAATAACTTAAAGAGTCGTAACAAGCGTAATGCCCTGAGCACACGTAAATCAGCCTCAAAGAATGTCCCCAAATAGAATGGCAAAATTGACACTAAATCAATTAAGGCAAAAGGGCTCTTAAAAAAAGCAAGTCGCGGAATTTTTGCTGACTTAAAAGCGGGATTCTCTGGAGCAACGTAGGCTCGTAAGATGTACTCAATCGTAAAAATGATCAGCGATATAACGTCAAAAAAATGAAAGATATTTTGCCGGGTATCGTAAATAATAGGGATATGCTCAAGCACTAGACCTGCCATATTGAGCACGATTACATAGGTGATGAAATGCTCAAACTGAACGTGCAGATTGTTTTTAATTTGATGGTTAAATAGCAAGTCATAGACCCACTTACGAAGTCTCGTGTTCAATTGAGAAACAGATATGGGATTGATACTCATAACTTAAACTCGCCAATTTTAATGAGGTAATAACCAGTATCGCAAAGACTTAAACGGATATTGATACCCTCCAAAAGCTTCTCGCTTGGCTCCATTGGTCCTGCAGATGGCGGACCGGCTGGATTGGCTGTTAACTTTTCAAAAATAAAAGCCCCGCTAGAGTCAAGCTCATGCTTGTCACATTTAGCTGCATAGGCAGGAGCACTGGGAATCAGTAGATTGGTGTATTGATGAAAGGGTCCATTACTGCCATACAAAGCCTCAACACAGGACTTCCAAGTATTGATTTTGGCGCCCTTTTGGCCAGGCACTTCTTCAGAAAAAGGGATACAGGACTGCGGGCTAATAGTGGAGCCGTCCTGAAGCTTTAAAGCTAAATCCTCAAACCACACCAAGATTTGCTCTCCATTTTGCTGCGAATCAGCAACCAGTCGACCTCTTTGGTAATCACCAAAACCTAGATATCCAACTAACGCTAGGTTAGCTAACACTAGGCAAATAAATAAGAAATCCGGTAATCGAATACCCAACTTAGACGGCTGTATTTTTTTGCTCAAAATAATCTCCAAAAATCTCTATCTCAATCATCGGCTATTCTGCCGCTTTTAATTCCTGTATATTTAACGTCATACCAGCAAGTTTTTTATCTTCAGGAACGGCAATGTTATTTCAAACAATACTTCAAGCTCTTTTAAGAAAAAAAAGGAGTGTAGAAGTGCGCCCTAAAAAAGAACTATCGCCCATGGCTCATAACATCTTACAAAAACTTGCTGACCTTCACAAAACCAAAGCAGAAGATCAGGCCACTATAAATCCTGCAGACAAGTCGCAAAATAAATAAGCTTTATCTTTCAAACTACTTACAAACAACCCCTTGAACGCTTGACTCTAAAGTCGACGCGTCAATCGCCATAACTTCGGACTTGCTTTTTTCAGAGTAAACCTCAGCCAATGTTTTTGACTTAGCATCAAAAAATAAATAGGACATCCTGTAATAGAAGTAAGATTTGGCATCACAATCCATGGCGCCACTCGCGCTCACTAGATTAAATAATTTACCGCTCGGTGAAATCTGATCGTTATTAAAGTGAGTCGAAACAGTAAACCAGGTATAAGGACCGTCTACCTTCCCCCAGCCTGATAACAAGTATTGAGTTGTTAAGGTATTTTTAGCAAGGATAAGATCTTTATCATTCGCAGCTGCATGCGCCTTTCCTGCAGGAGCAGAATGATTTGACTTTTCTTTGACTGGGTGGGATTGCTCTGGCGATGAATTCGCATGAGCAAAACCAGTCTGCAAGAGTACTGCTACACAAAAAAATATGGGTGCCAGAGCTTTGCTCGACAAATGAATGTTCACCTGCTAGCCTCCATCTTTTGAAAGCCATTCCATTTCTCAAATGCTGGGGGAATTGGGCTGCCGTCAACAAGGCCATAATAAATAGGTTTGCCATCTTCTGTAATGGCAGCGTAGACTTTTCCAAGCGTAGGATCAATTACAAAGGCAGCTTGAGTACTTAGGCAATCCTCACTTGCACAGCCAACACCGAGAATTTGTGGCCCCACATAAACCATCTGCTTACTTTTTCCTATCGCGGTAAGAAGGGCTGAGTAATCCTCGCCCATTAAGATTTCAAAAGTGGTTTTTCCATTGCCGGCCTGAATAAATCCCAGGGAGGAAGTTCCCACCATGAGGGGCGCATAAGTTGCTAGATGCCGACTTAAAACTGCAAACCTCTTTTGCTCTTGAGCTTGCAACTCTGCATGGTGCGCATTTTCATCTAACTCGGACTTGTATTCCCAGCCTTTAAACCCAAAATAGGAGATCACCCCAAGAAG
>Ga0118677_10005202_pt1 | contig 22941 bp, 17 predicted proteins | sample AliMusrvi5mmetaG_FD_86154 | JGI IMG/M metagenome (GOLD analysis project Ga0118677, IMG submission 86154)
ACGGTCACCAAGCCAGGCACCGGCACCGCATCGCCCGAAGAAGTGCGGCGGGCCGCCAGTCAATCGGGCGCGTAATCGCCGTCAACCGCGCCGTTCAATTCCGCCCCTGCGTTGCTGTTGAGGTCACGGCTTAGCTCTCACGGTGCGGGAGGACCAAGCCCACGAGCCCGCATACGCCAGGTTCAACGGCAGCGTCCACCACAGCTGTACGGATGATCGCCATAACCGCCTGGCGATGCTGGGGAGCGCATAGAAGCGCAGGTTCGCGTATCGAAATCCGGTGAGCAGCTCTTCTGCGCTCATTTGGTTCGGTTGAAATACAACGTCGGAGCGCCCGTTGTACTTACGCCAGTCCCTGGTCAATATGCGCCCCTGCGCGTCAAGCCGCTTGAACAGTGGTGTGCCTGGGTAGGGCGTCAGGATATTGAATGTCGCGTTCTGAACGCCGGCGTCTTCCAGGAAATCAAGAGTGTCTTTGAAGATCGCTGGAGTGTCGTGGTCAAAGCCAAAGACAATTCCGGCTTGAACCGCAATCCCGTGCGCGTGGACCCGGCCTACGATGCGAGCGTAATCCTCCACTCGATTGAAGCCCTTGTTTGCCGCTTGCATGCTCGACTGGGAGATCGACTCCAGGCCCAGGAACAACTGCTTGCAGCCACTGCGGGCTGCCGCGTCCAGCAGTTCGTCATCCAGCGCCGCCTCGATCGTAGCCTGGCTGCTCCACCACTTGCGATAGGGCGTGATCGCCCGGAACAGCTCCTTCGCATAGACCTTATCCGCAGTCAGGTTGTCGTCCCAGAAGATGATGCGCTTGCCCTGGAACGAGCCGTACTCCGCGGCGACTTCGGCCACCGGCCGCTTGCGGAACCCGTGCCGGTACAGCTCGACGATGCAGCAAAAATCGCAACGGTTCGGGCAACCCCGCGTGGCGAACAGCACGCCGTTCGTGAAGTCGCGCCGATGATAGAGGTCTTTGCGGGCGAAGGGAGCGCCGTCCAGGCAGATCGGGCCGGCTTGCCGGTACACGCGACGGAAGTTCCCCACCCCGAAGTCGCCTAGGAACTCCTCCCACAGACCCTCGGCCTCTCCCACGAAGATCACGTCGGCATGCCGGCCGGCTTCCTCCGGCAGCAGGGTCACATGCGGCCCGCCCATTGCCACGCACGCCCCCAGCGACCGGAAGCGGTCCGCCAGACCGTACGCATGATAGGCGCTGGGCGTGTGAAAGGTTATGCCAACGACGTCCGGCCGAACGGTCCAGTCGAGCTCCTCGGCCTCCTCATCGACGTGCGAAACCTGCCAGCCGGCGGGGACCCGAGAGGCCAGATAAGGCATGGTGATCTGCTGGAAGTTGAGGAAGCGTGACCTTCGCGCCCTGCGAATTCCATCCGAGGAAGCCGTGATCAAGAGCAATTCCGGCATGGCAATCAGAAGGCGTCAGGCACGTGTCGCGGCTGATTATCCGTTACTCACGGACTCCAGCAGCGAGGCGCCCGGAGAGCGCAGCGTGCGAATATCGCGCATCGGCGGTTGTCCGAAGAACCGGCTGTATTCGCGGTTGAACTGGCTGGCGCTTTCGTACCCGACTTCGTACGCCGCACTCGCCGCATCCAGTCCGTCCGTCAGCATGCGTCCGCGCGCCGTTTGCAGCCGGAGCTGTTTCTGATATTGCAGCGGGCTCATGGCGGTCAACGCCCGGAAATGGTGGTGCAGCGTGGACACGCCCATGCCCGCTATTTGCGCGAGATCCTCCACCCGCAGCGGCTTGGCGTAGTTCGTCCTGACCCACGCGATCACCTTCGCCGTCCGGTGGCTTTGATCTCCCAGCGTGGCGATTGCCTGAAGCCGCGCACCCTCCGCTCCGCGCAGGATCCGGTAAATGATCTCGCGTTGAATCAGGCCGCTGAGAAAGGGAATATCCTGCGGCGTGCCCAGCAGATCCACAAGCCGGCAGCAGGCATCAAGCAATTCCACGGTAGTCTCACCGGTTGCCATCGCCGGGCTGTCCGGCGGGGCTTCAGGCACCGGAATCTCTTCCCGGCTGAGCAGTTCACGGACCACGGGCATCTCCAGCTTGAGCGCCAAAGCCAGGAAGGGCGCCGCTTCACTCGCTTCGATCACCTGGCTGACGATCGGCAGATCGACCGAGGTCAGCAGGAAGTGCGATTCGTCGTAGATGAAAGTGGTTCTGCCGAGTTCGACGCGCTTGCGCCCCTGCGCGATGACGGCGACACTCGGTTCATAGGTGGTGCAGGCCGGGCAGCCTAGACCGGTTCGCCGGACGAGTATCAAGCCGGGAATCTCCGTTACGCGCTTCTCCGACGAGCCCATGAACGAGTCAATCTTGCGAGCCAATTGAGACCGCAGTTGGCGTGCCCGTAATTGGGACTGAGAGTTACTGGAGCCGGGTTCGTTCATTCTGATGGGTTGGCACTCCTTGACCCATAGGATATCCCCGTTGGCGTGGATAGCTGCTCAATTCCGCCAGCCGGCGAGAGAAATAGGCAATAAATCGGAAGGATCGGGATACCGCTTCGAGTGCGCTCGTTTCTAGTCTAAAGGGGTACGGGACGGCGCCGCCAACTCGCAGAAACGTTCCTCAGGCGTCATACCGAGATTGCTTGCGAAGGAGAGGTTATGCAGAAACGCAAATTGGGAAACAGCGGCCTGGAAGTCTCGGCTCTCGGACTAGGCTGCATGGGGATGAGTTTTTCCTACGGCCCGCCCAAGGACGTCCAGGAGATGACTGGCGTGCTTCGTGCCGCCGTTGAGCGCGGCATCACGTTCTTCGATACGGCCGAGGTCTACGGGCCCTACCTCAACGAGGAACTCGTCGGCGCAGCCTTGGCTCCATTCCGCGGCCAGGTGGTGATTGCCACCAAATTCGGCTTCAACCTGAATCCCGATGGCAGTCCCGGCTGGGTCGGTCTGAACAGCCGCCCGGAGCGCATCAAGCAAGTTGCCGAGAACTCGCTCAAGCGGCTCCAGGTCGACTCGATCGATCTGTTCTATCAACACCGCGTTGACCCCGAAGTGCCCATCGAAGATGTCGCCGGAGCCGTCAAGGAGCTCATCCAGGCCGGCAAGGTGAAGCACTTCGGCATGTCGGAGGCCGCCGCGAAGACCATCCGTCGCGCCCACGCCGTCCAGCCCGTCACCGCCCTCCAAAGCGAGTACTCTCTCTGGACGCGCGGCCCCGAGGCCGAAATTATCCCGACCCTCGAAGAGTTGGGCATCGGCTTCGTCCCCTATAGCCCGCTCGGCAAGGGTTTCCTCACGGGCAAGATGGACGAGAACACCAAGCTCGAGAGCAACGACTTCCGCAGCAGCCTGCCGCGTTTCACCCCGGAGGCGCTCAAGGCCAACCAGTCGCTCGTCGATCTGCTCGCTCGCGTCGCCCAGGAGAAGAAGGCAACTCCAGCGCAGATCGCGCTGGCCTGGCTGCTAGCGCAGAAGCCGTGGATCGTGCCGATCCCAGGCACGACGAAACTGCATCGCCTGGAGGAAAATATCGGCTCAGTCTCCGTCGAGCTCACGCCCGGCGACCTGCGCGAGATAGACGCCGCGGCGGCCCAGATCACCGTGCTGGGCGCCCGCTATCCGGAGCACATCGAGAAGATGACAGGCCGCTAGGTCGTCGCACGAAGGAACATAGAACATGGAAATCAAGCGAGTTGGCTCACAACCATCCGGCAAGGGGCCGGCGGACTATTTCACCGGCACTGTGCGGGTTGACCCCCTGCTCAACCCACCAGCACCGGCACGCGTTGTCGGCGCCTGTGTCACGTTCGAACCGGGCGCCCGCACGGCCTGGCACACCCACCCTCTGGGACAAAACCTGATCGTAGTTGCCGGCTGTGGCCGGGTATGCCGCTGGGGCGGCCCGGTGGAAGAGATCCGGCCCGGTGATGTGATCTGGATTCCACCCGGAGAAAAGCACTGGCATGGCGCCGCGCCGACGACGGCGATGACGCATTTCGCCATTCAGGAGCATCTGGAAGGCAAGACCGCCGACTGGCTGGAACACGTGAGCGACGAACAGTACACGGCCTGAGGCTGGCAACAAAGGAATCAACGGGAGCATTAATTCATGTACAACTCGAAGGCTTACTCCGCTGCCAGCGCGACATCGCCGCTGGCCCACACGACCATCGCGCGCCGGGATCCAACCGAACACGACGTGCAAATTGAAATCCTGTTCTGCGGCATCTGCCACTCCGACCTCCACACGGTCCGCGACGAGTGGCACAGCATGATGCCCACCGCCTACCCCTGCGTCCCCGGCCACGAGATCGTTGGCCGCGTCACGCGGGTTGGCTCCGCGGTCGCCAGGTTCAAGCCCGGAGATCTCGCCTCGGTCGGCTGCCTGGTCGATTCCGACCGCACCTGTCCCGAGTGCCAGGCCGGCCTCGAGCAATTCTGTCCGAACATGACCCTCACCTACAGCTTCCCCGACAAGCACCTGGGCGGCGTCACCTACGGCGGCTACTCCGATAGCATCGTCGTGGACGAGCACTTCGTCCTGCGCGTGCCTGCGAACCTCGATCTGGCCGGAGCCGCGCCGCTGCTCTGCGCCGGAGTCACAACCTATTCGCCCATGCGCCACTGGGGCGTAACCAAGGGCAAAAAGGTCGGTGTTGTGGGTCTCGGCGGACTGGGACACATGGGGGTCAAATTCGCTCATGCACTGGGAGCGCACGTAGTTGTCTTCACAACTTCGCCCAGCAAGAAGGACGATGCACTGCGCCTGGGGGCGGACGAGGTCGTCGTCTCGCGGAATGCCGACGAAATGCAAAAGCATGCGGGCAGCTTCGATTTCATCCTCGACGCCGTTTCCGCCGATCACGACATCAACGCCTACATCCAGCTACTCCGCCGCGACGGCAACCTCACCCTGGTCGGCGCTCCGGAAAAGCCGCTGGCCGTGAGTTCGTTCGGACTGCTGTTCGCGCGCCGCAGCCTCTCCGGTTCGCTGATCGGCGGCATCGCCGAGACCCAGGAGATGCTCGATTTCTGCGGAGCGCACAACATCACCGCCGATGTCGAAGTCATCCCCATCCAGAAGGTCAACGAGGCCTACGAGAGGCTGCTCAAGTCAGACGTGAAGTACCGCTTCTCGATTGATATGGCCTCACTCAAATCGGAGTAGGACGATCGGCTGACCGGATCCGGCAAGTTCTTCGCTGGAGCAGTGACACGGGCTAGGGCGATCCTAATGCTGGCGCTGATTCGCGTAGAGCTTGTCGAGATCCAATCCTTGCAGTCGGGCGAGTGTTACCTGCCAGCGTGGGTTCGCCGGGTCCAATTCGACTGCGCGCTTCAGGCACTTCTCCGCGAAAGCCTTCGTGGCGTCGCTTTGGACGCGCCCTCGATTGCGTTGTTGGTCGATGAATGATTTTGGAAGCTCTGACGGCCAATCCATTGGGCGAAACATGGACATGGACTGTCCTACCAGGCCGGCAATCCGAGCATCGTTGGTGGACTCCAGAGCCTCGGCCACGTGGGCCGGGAAAGCAGTTCCCGGGCCGTCCCAGGGACCGCCGCCGATTCCGTAAGCGGCCCGCATATAGATCGAGACCAATTCACGAAAGGCCTCATCATCCGGGGTTTCGAGCTCCCGCGCATGAAGCAGCCATCGCTCCGCGAGGAAGGGATCCTGGTACTCGAAGAAGATCGCTGCGTGCAGCAGGATCGGGGCACTGTCGCTGTGCCGTGCGGCTTGGCGCTGCCACAACGCGTGAGCACGCTCAACATCCTGAGTACTGACCATCAGTCCCTCGTCCTGAAACCCCATCGACTTCCTGCACGCAAACTCGGATTCGGGCAAGTTTTCGATCAGCCAGAACACGTGCCGTTTGTAATTCTCAGCATCGGCATTGAGATAGTAATGGGCGATCAGTCTGCCGCGGATGGTCTCGTCTTTTGGCTGCGTCAACAGGGACTCCTCCAACCGCTTGATCTCCTGCGGGTCGAGGCTGACCGGCTGAGGCTCTGCACGGCGGGACATAGCCTCTCTGGGCACCAATTCGTCGTGCGAGCTGATTGGGAGCTTCTCGGGTGCCGGTGTATCGCTGAGTTGCAGCGCTGCCGCCGCGTAAATCAGCGGCAGGGCCAGCAGCAGGGAAAGCGCGACGGCCGAAGCCCGCACGATTCCCCGTCCCGGCAATTCGTCGCGGAGGATTCGATCCAACCGGTGTTTCATGGTCGACCCCCTGACCCCGCTGCGAGCCATGGACATGTCTGCCAACACCATCCGCCCTCGTACCGGAGATGCCACGCGTGCAAACTCCAGCAGGACGCCGGCGTACCGCGCTGGGTCGCCAACGGCGCGCACACCCTCTTCGTCGCAGCAAGTTTCGGCCAGTACGCTCAAGTGCTGCTCCAGCCACCACACCACCGGATGGAACCAGAAAATCGAGCGGGCGGCGAGAGACCAGAGACGAACCCTCCAGTCGCGACGGCGCAAGTGCGCCATCTCGTGGGCCAGCGCGGCGCGCAGGGTCGAATCGTCCCAGCTGCGCCAATCCGCCGGCAGCAGCACGCAACCCGGCGCGTGGCCCAGTGCGAGCGGAACGCTGATGCGCGGAGTCTCCAGAACCGGAGCGTAAGGCGCGGGCATCCCCAGCGCGGCCGCGCTCTCTTCCCGGATTCTCGTGAGCCGGTCGTCGACAATCGTGGAGGCCTCGTCGGCCAGTTTGCGGGCAGCCCAAAGACCGCAAGCCATACGGCCCAATCCGGCGAGTGCCACCAGGATCCACACGATCGCGGCAATCTCGACTGGATCGAAACGCCGTGTGGCCTTAGGCACTTCAGGGGCAAGCGCGGGAAAACTTGGGGCTTCGCGGGGCAACAGCGCAGGGGCCAATACGGGCGTAGCGGTGAACAGGCGCACTGCGTGAGAGCGCGACAATCTGAGGCTCAGCGGCGGCAGCGCCCATTGCAGCAAAGGCAACGCCAGTAGCCCCGCCAACACGATGGCCCAGACGGCATGCCTGACGGCCGGGCGGCGCACCCGGAAGGCTGCCAGTAGACCGGCCGCGAGCAAGGCCAGCGGCACCAGCCGCACCGCCGCGCTGCCGGCATACACCAAGGCCCAACGGGCCGCTTCATGCCACGAGAATGTCGTTGCAGGTTCCATCACATTCCTCCGTTCACTTCGAAGTTCGCTTCTTGCGGTTCTCGATCTTACCGGCCAGTTCGCGCAGCTCTTCCGGGCTGAGGACCTTTTGCTCCGCCAGGCCCAGCACAAGCTCCTCGACCGAGCCTCCGCAGAAGCGGTCGATGATCTGCCGCACGGCATTAACTGCCACGTTCGCACGCCGCGCCAGTCCGGAGTAGACGAACGTGCGCCCGTCCAGCTTGTGCCCGGCGTAGCCCTTCTCCTCCAGGCGGCGCAGTAGCGTGCGCACGGTTGTGTCCTTCAGTGGGTGAGTGCTGTGCAACGCCTCGCGAATCTGATCGGCTGTGGCCGGACCGTTGGCCCACAGGTGGTCCATGACTGTGTGCTCCAGCGGGCTGAGCGGTTTGCTAGGGGTTTGTTTGACGCTACGCATTGTAACGCTACAATATGTAACACTAACGGCCGTGGGACGCAAGCAAGAAATGCGGTGGATCTTTCGCCTGGGATCAGCACGGGCCTCGCGCCGATATCGCACGGGCGCCTGCCGGCCCGGCGTGGTCCCCAGGGCCGGACGCCCGTTGAGTACGACCGCTGCCCGCCACTACCTGCTAGGCAGCGCGCGCATCAACTCGTCCACAGTCCCGGCAACGAGATCCTCCACGGAGGATTGGAATCGCGCGGGCAATCCGTAAGGAACCATGGAGGTATCGCCTTCGTACCCGCCTTCCTGCCAGACGCGGAGCGAGGGGATATACGCGAAGACGTCGTTCGAGTATCCAGCCACCCACAGGTTCCGGAACCCGTACAGGCGCTTGAAGCGGAGCGCGTAATCGGCCACTACTTCGCCGCCCAGCGCGAGCAACGTGAAGTCCGGCCCGATCCGCCACGCCTGCGCCTGCCATGGGTGGGAAGTGGGCAGCCGCCCATCCCGGTCCAACTGCTGGAGCATCATTCGGGCGTATCGCCGCTCCATGTCGCTACCGGCCGACGCGCGCCGCTCCCACTCCTGCCGGGGCGGAGCCGCTTCGAGTGGAAGTTCGACTTCGCGGAATGCTGCTTGAATCGGACCATCGATCTTCCGCGGCTGGCCCTGGACCACTTCGGCCACTGCCGCCGCGATCAGATGGCCGTGTGCGATTGCCAGTTCCTCGGTGCGCCTCGGCAGCGGGTTTGCGTCCGCGCCGCAGTTCTGGACGAACAGAGCCACAGCGCCTGGGAATTGCGACTCGATGGTGGACTGCGCGTATCCCGCCCAATCGCCGCTGACCAGCAAGTCGTCGAGCGTGGTGTTGTGGCACGCATAACCGAACACAATTGCGCGAATCGCTCCGCCGTCGCCACGCACAATCAGCACGGGCAGATCGGGATCAATCACGTTTGGATACTCGGGATTTCCCACTCGCCGCCGGTTCACGGCCAGACCGGCCAGGCCCTGGCCGAACGAGACCTGCGCGGGCTTCAGGTCTCCGATGGAGCGTCCCACCAGTGCTACGAGCTCTGCGCCAAGCCAGGCCGTGTAGCGCGAGATCACCGTCCGGTCGGCGCCGGTCAGCGGGTAGGCCGGGCCGAGTGCAGCGCCAATCACTGGAGCGCTGTGCGTGTGCGAGGCATTGAACAACAGCAGCCGCCTGGGCACCTGGAATCGGCTTTCCACTTGCACTGCAACGGAGGAGACAAGCTCCTGCGTGAACCCCAGGATGTCCGCTGTCACGAGGACCGCCGTCGTGCCATTCTCGTCCCGCAATGCCAGTGCTTTGGCGAAGATCCGCTGCCGGACTCCCTGCGACGGCTTGGTACGCGCCGCGTACCCGCCCAGCCAGACCGACTCCTTGGGCGTGATATCGAGCGTGGCCACTCCGGCCTGCACCGCCGCCGCGACGGGCAGACACAGGGCCCCCAACAGAATTGAAGTCTTGAGCCACGCTGGAAGAGATTTCATAGACAAGTCGATTCTAGCGGCAATTTGCGCCCACCCAGTAAACCGAAAGTGGCCTGCCGCATTGCCGCCCGAGTGAACCCGTTTAACTCGTTCACGCCAGTTCATCAATCTGGGAAGGCTGGGGCATCGGGACAAGCGACCGCCAGAGTGCCATGCGGGCTCGGGAAACGACGGCCGCACTGAGGGCGCGTGATTGGCGTAATAATGGTCGGAGTTTTCCGCGAGCGGAACAGACGAGTTTTGCAATGGGGAGTCAGTGCGGCTGCGCTGTTGAGAACCTGATCGGAGACGCCCCACTGAACCCGTCGCGAATTTCCTGCAGGCAAGAGATCCAGTTCGAATTCGCCCGGTTGAGGGAGCATCGGTTCCGGGAGCGACCTGCTGACCAGCTGTCAGAATTCGCGGTACATGCTCTCGACTGGCCAATCAACAAGAGGAGCGCCCATGTTTGGTTATTTGACTCGCCGTAACTTCCTGGCCGCCGCGCCGTCTGCCGGGCTCGCGCTGCATTCCGCGGCGAGCGCCCTGGCCTCGCCCGCGAGCGAACTGCCCGCACTGCTGGGCGGCCCCAGGGCGAAGCGTGGTTCGTTCGACTCCTGGCCCAAGTTCGACTTGACCGAAGAGCGAGCGCTCCTGGAAGTGCTCCGCAGCGGCCACTGGTATCGCAGTGAAGGACAGGTCGTCAGGAAATTCGAGGCCGCCTTCGCCGAGTTGACTGGCGCGGGGCAGGTGCTCGCCACCTGCAACGGCACCGCGGCATTGATTGTCTCGCTGAACGCGCTCGGCGTGGAGCCTGGCGACGAGGTGATCGTTCCGCCGTACACCTTCATCGCCACGGTCAATGCAGTGCTGCGCTCCTACGCGCTACCGGTCTTCGTGGACACCGACGCGGAGACTTTCCAGATGGACGCCGCCAAGCTGGAAGCAGCGGTCACGCCTGCAACGCGCGCGATCGTGCCGGTTCACCTGGGCGGAAACGTCTGCGATCTTGACGCCATCGGGGCCGTCGCTGCCCGGCACGGGATACGGATCATTGAGGACGCCTGCCAGGCCCACCTCGCGGAGTGGAAGGGCCGCAAGGTGGGGACCTATGGATCGACTGGCTGCTTTAGCTTCCAGGCCAGCAAGAACCTGAACTCCGGCGAGGGCGGGGCGGTGCTGTTCAACGACGAAGACCTGCACGAGCGCGCTTACGCCTTTCACAACAACGGGACCGGGCTCAGAAAGGCCGCTGGCAGCTTCGGCTACTCCAGCACGGGCGCGAACTTCCGGCTCACCGAGTTCCAGGGCGCACTGCTGCTGGCGCAGATGACGCGCCTCAAGGGGCAGACCCGAACGCGCAGCGAAAACGGCCGCTACCTGACGTCGATGTTGCGAGAGATCCCGGGTATCGCACCCGCGCGCGAGTACGCCGGCGCCACCAACAACGCCTATCACCTGTACATGCTGCGCTACGATCCTGCGGCCTTCGCCGGGCTGCCGCGCGAGAAATTCCTGCAGGCGCTCAACGCTGAAGGCGTGCCTGCCTCCAGCGGTTACTCGCCGCTCAACACGCAGGAGTTTCTCACGCGGGCGATCGATTCCCGTACCTACCAGCGGCTGTACCCCGCGGCGCGCCTCAAACAGTGGCACGAGGAAAACCAGTGTCCGCAAAACGACAAGCTCTGCAGCCAGGCCGTCTGGTTCACCCAGAACATGCTGCTCGGATCGCGCGGCGACATGGAGCAGATCGCTGTGGCAATCCGCAAGATCCAGGCTCACGCCGCAGCCATCCTGAAAGCCTGACGCGCGATCGCGTCGCGTTTCAATCCGCCCGGGCCAGCGGTTCCGGAATTCCCTGAGCCGCCAGCGAATGCTCGCCCATCGGCTGCGACGAAAGCAGGTTGTCGAAGTAGCTGATCGTCTTCAACAGGCCTTCGGTCAGTGACACGGCCGGCCTCCAATTCAGCTGCTCCATCGCGAGCGTGATATCGGGTCTGCGCCGGGCGGGATCGTCGTGGGGCAGAGGACGGTGCACGATCGCGGACCGCGAGCCGCAGAGCGAGATGATGGTCTCGGCCAGTTCGCGAATCGTCACCTCGTGCGGATTCCCGAGATTCACAGGTCCGTCGATTCCCTCCGCATTCATCAGTTTCCATACGCCTTCGATCAGATCGGTAACGTAGCAGAAAGAACGCGTCTGGGAGCCTGCTCCGAAGAGGGTCAGCGGTTCATTTCGCAACGCCTGCAGAATCAGGTTGCTGACCACGCGCCCGTCGTCCACCGCCATCCCGGGCCCGTAGGTATTGAAGATCCGGACAATGCGGACTGCGACCCCCTGCTGGCGGTGGTAGTCCATCATCAGCGTCTCGGCCAGGCGTTTCCCCTCGTCGTAGCAGCTGCGCGGACCGATCGGGTTCACGTGGCCCCAGTAGGACTCGACCTGCGGGTGCATCTGCGGATCGCCGTACACTTCCGATGTGGATGCCTGCAGGACGCGCGCGCCCGTGAGCGCGGCCAGCCGGAGCATGTTCCTCGCACCCAGGACATTCGCCTCGATCGTTGCGATCGGATTGAGTTGGTAATGCACCGGCGAGGCCGGGCAGGCCAGGTTGTAGATTTGATCGGCCTGGATCCGGATTGGGTCGATGACGTCGTGCCTGACAATCTCGAACTTCCTGTCGCTCTTCAGGCGTGCCAGATTCTGCTCGCAGCCAGTCGAGAAATTGTCGAGGCAAACCACTTCGCAGCCGGTCCGGAGCAGGTGGGCGCACAGGTGGCTCCCCAGGAACCCCGCCCCGCCTGTCACCAGAATTCGCTTGCCCGTCAATTTCCCTCCACCTGGAAGCGCCCTGCGATAGCCGGAAGCTGACCTGCGCGGGTCCGCGCCCCGGACCGGTCACACTTCGAGCGACGTAAGAATGTGTTGCGCGGCCTCGCCCGGGTCTTCGGCGCGCGTGATCTCGCGGCCAATCACCAGGTAGTCGGCCCCCGCCGCCACGGCTTCGGCCGGAGTGGCGACGCGCTTCTGGTCGCCCTTCGCCGCGCCGGCGGAGCGCACTCCCGGCGTCACCAGGAGCTTGCCCGGCCCGGCCAGCGCCCGCACGCGAGCCACTTCCAGCGGGGAACTGATGAACCCGTCCGCTCCCGCCTCCACGCCCTTGTTGACGAAGTGCTCTACCAGGCTGGCCGCGGTCCGGCCCGTGTAGCCCAGATCCGCCACGTCCCCGTCGTCGAAGCTGGTCAGCACCGTGACCGCGAGGATCTTTAGCCCCGACTCGCCTCGTCCCCGGACAGCCGCGCGAATCACCTGCGGGCTGGAGTGGACCGTCAGGAAACTCGCGCCGAGCGCGGCCACCCGGGCGGCGGCGCGTTCGACGGTCGCCGCGATGTCGTACATCTTCAGATCGACGAACACGCGCTTGCCGCGCGCCGTCAACTCCCGCACCACGGACGGCCCCTCGGCGGTGAAAAGTTCCAGCCCGACCTTGTAGAACCCGACGGCTTCGCCGATGCGATCCACCAGCCGCAGGGCTGCCTCGGCGTCTTCAAGATCCAGCGCGACGATGAGCGGATTCATGGGTCAAACCTCTTGTTCATTGGACCACAACCGGCTTTTCAGCCCGTTCGACGACCCGCCCGATCACGCGGCCCGGAATCAGCGCGGCGGACTCTGGCGGCACGGAGATCAGCAGTCCGCCCGAGGTCTGCGGGTCGTACAGCAGTGCGAGCGCCACGGGGTCGATCCCGTCTCCGACCGCCACCGCGCATTCGGCGAAAGCGCGATTGTTGTTCAGCCCGCCGGGCAGCGCGCCTTGCCGGGCATACTCGACGGCCCCCGGCAAAAACTCAATCGCGGCCGAGTCGATTTCGAGCGTGACCTGGCTGGCCAGCGCCAACTCCCGCGCATGGCCGAGCAGGCCGAAACCCGTCACGTCGGTGCAGCCGTGCGCACCGGCCGCCAGCATGGCCTCGCAGGCGCTCCGGTTCAGCGTGAGCATAGACAGGATGGCGCCTTGCACGTGCTCGTCCCGGGCGATGCCGCGCTTCAGCGCCGTCGCGATCACGCCCGTCCCGATCAGCTTGGTGAACACCAGCGCGTCACCGGCCCGCGCACCGGCGTTCGCCAGAATGCGGCCCGGATGAATCAGCCCCGTCACCGCGTAGCCGAACTTGATCTCGTCGTCGTTCACGCTGTGCCCGCCCAGCACGGCGCATCCGGCCTCGATCATCTTCTCCGCGCCGCCCCGCAGGATCTCCTCCAGATCGTCGAGATCGCCCTTGCCGGGGTAGCACAGGATCGAGAGCGCGGTGATCGGCCGTCCTCCCATCGCATACACGTCGCTGAGCGCGTTGGCGGCTGCAATCGCGCCAAACGTATAGGGATCGTCCACGATCGGCGTGAAAAAGTCCGTTGTCTGCACCAGGGCACACTCCGGGCTTATGCGGTACACGCCCGCATCGTCATTGGTGTCGAAGCCCACCAGCACGTTAGCGTCTTTCAGCCGCGGCACGCGCGGCAGCACAGAGTCCAGGATGGCCGGACTCAGCTTGGACGCTCAACCGGCGGCTTTGACGTGCGCTGTCAACTTCTTCAGCGACATCTCCATTTCATTCTAGGGTCTGGCGCGGACCGGTCCCGCATTGGCTGCTTCCCAGGGCGCTCAAAGGTGGGCGGGCACCATGATAGCCTTACCGCAATTCACCCCTATGGGTGCCCAATGTTGAGGCGATCGGGACACTGTACGATAAGCGCACTTAACAGCCATGTCAGCGGCGCTGGCGTCGAGCGGTGATAGGCTTGGAACGTGAAATTCGGTGCAACGGGCCTGTTGATGTTGACCGCAATGGCAGCGGGCCAGATCGGGAGAGCCGAGTCGGGACCCCAGCGGGACAAAGTTGACCCACCTATCCCAAGTGAGTTCGTACTCGGCCGCCACACCTTCTTCGATGTCGGACCTCCGTTTGATTTTTACGAGGTTCTCTTGGTTAGGTCAGTGGAACAGCGGACCTTGGTCGAACGCCTCCTCGTCACTCCACCGGGCGACCCCTGCACCCAACCTGCGACTGTGGAATTGGCGAGTACAATCCTCAGCGAGCCTATAGAGGAATTACTCGGGGGCCGGAACCCGTGCATGATTCCTGAAAAGGCACTTCGTAAGGAACTGAAACGCTGTAAGCGGTGTTTGGTCTTTAGCGGGGCCGCTGTGACAATGGCCGTTCAGTGCGGTGGGAATCGTCGGCTCATTCATTCTGACATCCTCGACCGCGACATGTTCGATCAACGCCCCAACACACCGGAGTACACATCGCGAACGATGTCTCTGCTGAGCCGACTTGATAAAGGCATCGGTCCTGGTGTGTTAGACAAGCCCATGTTCGCGCTGGATACTCCTGGAGGTTCCCCTCCAGATACGATCCAGCCAGACTACGCGCTTGCGCTGAGTCGTGGAGACTTCGATGAGCTGTTTCAAGGAGCGCCGCACAAGGTCTCGCAGCTGTACGCTGCGGCGAAAATCCGTCCAACAAGCCCGAGTGTCCGGCTTATTTCGATTTTGCCCATTAGCCCCATCTCGCCGCCACTTCTCAAGTATCCACCCCTAGCATGGGCCGCCCGGATTTCGGGCAAAGTCGCATTCACACTCGACATTGGCGCACAGGGAGAAGCGAGCAATATCCGGATTGTAGAAGGTCATCCACTCCTGCGAGCTGCCGTGCGCGACGAACTTGCAACGTGGAGATTTCCGCTCGCGAGTGTTGGGCAGCCTCTCCACGGCGAGATCGAGTTCAAAACGAATTGTACGGGTCAGTAGAGGACGCCCCAATCCGAGTTCTTGACTAGAAAACCCAGGCTATAGTGAAAACCGCCATCTCGGTAAGTGACCCTGCGGGTGAGGTATCCGCCACCGACAGTCCTGCCAATGGACGGGAAGCGCACTTAACGTCCGTGATGGCCTCAGGGCAGTTGGTATCTGGCGCGAACGCGAATTAGGCCCACGACTATAACGATCACGACGTAGCCAGTAGCCCACGCAAGCGCCGTCGCGCTTGATGTTTTGCGAAAGCCCATCAAAGCCATGTGCCATGCTATTGGCCAACCGATGAAAAGCAAGAACGAGACCGGCGCTGTGAATTCGGGCGCTACCCCGTTGAGGACTAACTGACGCGCAACGAGCAACCCAAACGCGAAAGAAACCGGATTGCAGAGCCAAAATGCACTCAGTCGTCCGGCGAAACCAAAACGACGGTTCAATCCAGCAGCCAAGGCGAAGGCGAAGAGTCCAAGGAAGAGTAACTCCAGTCCTCCCGACAAGACCGCGCAACGTGGGTCGATGTAATCAGAGCCGAACCAAGTCTCAGGAGGTACGCCAAGACGCCGCAAAGGATTGGCTATGAGTACAACAGAAGCCAAGAGGCTTGCGAAGCCGATGAGGAATCCGAGGATGATCAGAACCAGAGTCTTCTTGAAGTGCACCTTAAGCTGAGATCCATGCCTCATCTGCAATATTACGCGGTGCTGCGTTCAGCGGCTGTGAAACCGGCATACCGGTAACTTGCCAATCGCCCCAAAACCCAAAACCGTAACTTCTTACGGTTCTTGTTTTCAAGTTATTGATTCTAAGTAGGTTATTTAAGAAAACCGTAAGATCTTACGGTTTTGGTTTTTGGCGTAAGGTCGTTAAGCCGCGCCTCGCACCACGATAATCGCCCAAACAAGTCAGGCGATGCCGCCCCAACCGGAGGGGATACCGGTGCATTCGCGCGCTTCCATCGGCAGTTCGACGGGCGGCAACCGCCGCTGTTTTGAGGGGGAAAACGCACCAGGCCGATGGCCAATCCACCGCAGCTTACCAAATTGCCCCACAATCGGCGGCGTCAAGCGCCAGGAATCATCGTCATTCTGCAGGACGCAGTACCCGAGTGCCTGGACCGCAAGATCTTGTGCTTTATGCAAACGCTCCCTTACTGTCGCGGCTCCAAACCGAAACGGAGCCGCGACAGGGAGCGAGCGGTTGTACGGCATAGGCTCAGGTCTTGAACCGACCTCCGAAGAGGTCATAAAGAGCGCCGGATCATGCGGTCTGGGCGCTAGAAACCCGTCTGCATCCGGGCCTTCCTGGTTCCCTTCTTCTCGACTGTCTCGAAGCCACCTTTGTCGACAAGCTTTACGGGCGGCGCGGCACGAATCCAGTTCAAACCCAGGGCATCCTCCAGGACCTTATCCGCGATCTCCTGCTGGCCCTCGGACACCACACCGGTGACATCCTTGAATGCCCATTTCCCGCCGGCGTTCGACACATACCAGCGAGTCTTGGCGCCGCCAGGCAGCACGAACGTGACGTGCGGGTGCGTCATGGCCGATACGGCCGCCGTTTTCGGCTTGGTGAAATGAATTTCGGCATAATCCGGGCTGGCAGAATCGGTCGGATCGATTTCCTCCAACTTATCGATCCAACTCTCTTCGCCAGCGTAGTCAACTTCCGTGTAATTGTAGTTTGCCATCGCTCCTCCTCGAATCAATCTGACCTAACGTAAGACGGGTCTCCTGGAATCTAGTCCAGCGAGATCCTGTTTGCATTGCACCAGCCCGATTCCTTCCAGTCGATGTCGTACGTCTGTTGCCCCACGTGATAGCCGCAGCCGATGATCTTGAGCACCTCTCCAGGGCGCACGACGTAGAATAGCGTGCATCCCTTCGTGGGCCCCACGCCCGAGGACGCGTGATAAACCGTGAGTGCGTTGTACTTGTAATCGTCGCAGGGCTGCGCCGTGGGATCAGAAATGATCTTATTGATCGCCGTAGTGCAGTTGCTCTTCCATTCCGGTGTCGGTCTGAGGCTGGCCTTTCTGATCACCATGTCTCTGACTTGTTCGACACTCATGATCCCGAACTGGCCGTTGCCGATCTCACCGTGAAAATCCGCCATATGTTCCTCCTTAATCCACCGCGATTCAAACCGGGATTTCCATTTTGCCCGTCCTGGGTGACAAAGTCCAACCCCAAACTCGTTTGCTAATGCTGAAATCCTGAAGAAGTTCAGACCAGAATTCCATCCACGACCGCCGCCTTCTCAACGCCGGTCAGCTTCTGATCCAGACCCTGATACTTGTAGGTGAACTTCTGGTGCTTGATGCCGAACTGATTCAGGATCGTCGCCTGCAGGTCGCGTACGTGCACCGGGTCCTTGGTGATGTTGTAGCTGAACTCGTCGGTCTCGCCGAACACCGTGCCACCCTTAATGCCTCCGCCGGCCAGCCAGATGCTGTAGCAGCGCGGATGGTGATCGCGGCCATAGTCGGTGGCGGTGAGTTTGCCCTGCGAGTAAATGGTGCGGCCGAATTCCCCGCCCCACATGACCAGCGTGTCCTCCAGCATGCCGCGCTGCTTCAGATCCTGTACCAGCGCCCATGCGCCCTGATCAACGTCCTTGCACTGCGACGGGAGCACCTCGGGCAAGTTCCCGTGCACGTCCCAGCCGCGGTGGTAAACCTGGACGAAGCGGACCCCGCGTTCCAGCAGCCGCCGGCCCATCAGGCACGTATAGGCGAAACTGCCTGGTTTCTTGGCGTCGTCGCCGTACATCTTGTAAACGCTCTCGGGTTCCTTCGACAGGTCGGTTAGTTCCGGGACCGAAGTTTGCATGCGGAACGCCATCTCGAACTGCGACATCCGAGTGCGCGTCTCGGGATCGCCAAAGCGGTCCAGCGTCATCTGATTCAGCTCGCCGAGACCGTCCAACATGCGCCGGCGCATTTGCGGCGGCACACCGTCTGGATTGGTGACGTAGAGCACCGGATCGCCCGACGAGCGCAGCGCCACTCCGGAATACTGGCCCGACAGGAATCCCGAACTCCACAATCTCGCCGAGATGGCCTGCACATTGGCTTTCGGATGAGTGTGCCTGGCGTGCATCACCACGAAGGTGGGCAGGTCCTGGTTCATGCTGCCCAGCCCATAGGCCAGCCAGGAACCGATGCAGGGTTTGCCGGGGATCATGAAGCCGGTCTGGAGGAACGTGATGGCGGGCTCATGGTTGATCGCCTCGGTGTGCATCGAGCGGATGATCGCCAGGTCGTCCACCATTTTGGCCGTGTGCGGCAGCAACTCACTCACCCAGGCCCCGCTCTTGCCGTGCTGCGCGAACTTGAAGACGGACGGCGCGATCGGGAAGCGCGTCTGGCCGGAGGTCATCGTAGTGAGCCGCTGGCCCTGCCGGATGGACTCGGGCAGGTCCTTGTCGAACCAGGCAGACATCCCCGGCTTGTAGTCGAAGGTCTCCTGCTGCGGAGGCGCTCCCAGCATGTGCAGGTAGATGGCGCGCTTCACCTTGCCCGGGAAGTGCGGCAGCTCCGGGAGACCGCCGATGCCCTTGCCGTCCTTCATGTCGGCTTGCGCGGTCTCGCCCAGCAGCGACGCCAGCGCGATGCCGCCAAATCCGCTGGCGGCGCGCGAAAAGAAATGACGCCGCGTTTCCATCAGGGCTCGTTCTCTTACCGGGTCCATCTCAGCTCTCCCTTTGCTTCCCTTGAGTGGGGCGGCGCTCCGTGTGCGGCGGCTCTCCAGAGCCGCGCGGGGTCTCCAGGCCCCGCATGTGTGCGCTAACACTCCTGCTGTCCAGCCCCCACATCACTTCACCAGCACTTCGTCCAGGTTCATCACCTGGTTCACGATCATCGTCATCGCCGCGAATTCAGCCGGATTCAGCTTCTCGTCCGCCTTGGATTCACCCACCGCCAGCAGCTTCTTGGCGTCCTGGGGATTGGCGTCGTAGTACTTCAGGAAGTCGTGCCAGGCGCCGCTGAGCACCGTCACTTCCCGCGGCTCAAACGGGCGCGCCAGCAGCTCTTTGCCCACGAACTCGAAGCGTTGTTCCGCCGTCGAGCCGCCCCCCATCAGAGCTCGTTCCGCCAGGTGCCGCGCGGCTTCGACAAACTGCGTGTCGTTCATCGTCACCAAGGCTTGTAGAGGCGTGTTCGTGCGTTCCCGGCGAACCGTGCATATCTCGCGTGTCGGCGCGTTGAAGATGTCCAGCGAAGCGGGCGGCGCGCTCCGCTTCCAGAACCAGTACAGGCTGCGCCGGTACAGCTTGTCGCCCGTGTCTGGCTTGTAAAAGCGCGTGTTCGATTCGTCCATCGCCACGGCTTCCCACAGCCCCGGCGGCTGGTAGGTCTTGACGCTCGGCCCGCCGATCTGCGGGTTCAACAGCCCGCTCGCGGCCAGCGCGTAGTCCCGCACCATCTCGGCGTCCATGCGAAAGCGCGGACCGCGCGAGAGCAGGCGATTCTCCGGGTCTGCCTTCAGTTTCTCCGGCGTCGCCACCGCTGCCTGACGGTACGTCGCGCTGGTCAGCAGCATCCGGAAGAACTGCTTGATGTCCCATCCGGATTCCCGGAATTCCACCGCCATCCAATCCAGCAAGGCCTGGTTGGACGGCAATTCGCCCTGCGACCCGAAGTCCTCGGCCGTACGCACGATCCCAGTGCCGAACACCTCCTGCCAGAACCGGTTTACCGTGACCCGCGCCGTCACCGGGTTCTCCGCCGACACCAGCCACTGCGCCAGTCCCAGCCGGTTGCGCGGCATGTCCGGCTTCAACTGCGGCAGAATGCCCGGTACCGCCGGCTCGACTTTGTCCCGCGGCTGGTCGTACATGCCCCGATAAAGCACGTAATTGAACGGTGTTTGATCGGTTCGTTCCTCCATCACGAAGGTGACCGGACTGTGGCGCGCAATGCCGTCGCGTTCCACGTCCACCGTCCGCAATTGCGCCGTCAGCGCCTGGTATTTCGCGTCGGAATGGAGTGCGTAATACAGGCGCAGCGCACGTGTGTCGTCCGCTCCTAGCTGGTCCACCGGGGTCCGTCGGGCCGACACGATTCGCGGCCATTCGGCCAGCAGCCGGGCCTCGACCTCGTTCACCTCGCGATTGAAGATGCGCAGTTCCCCGATGGCCCCGCCCAGGAAGTGGCTGTCGCCTTCTTTGCCCAGGCGCAGCGGCGCGCTGGTCGTAATCCCGCCCACCAGCGGTTTGCGGTCCCGTTCGCCCTCGGTCGCGATCTGGCGGCCGTTCCAGTACATCTTCAAACCGGCCTGCGCGCGTGAGCCGTCGTACGTGACAGTAATGTGCGTCCACTCGCCGGGTTTCGACTGATCCACCGTGCCGCTCAGGATGTGCAGCGATTTCCCGTCGTCCCCGTTGAGGCGGATGTGGGGCGCGCGCCCTTCCAGGTAGAGACGCCAGCCGCGCTCGTGGTCCTTCGAGTCGTACTGGCCGGCCAGCATCGAGTAGCTCTCGCTCTTCGGGGACTGGTACCAGACCGAGACCGTGAACAGTTTGTCGGCGTCGAATCCGGGGACGTTCGGGAATTCCAAGCCGTTCTTTGCATCGAAATGAACAACCTTGACGCCCGGCAGCGGACCGTCGCCGATCGTCACGCCGGCGGCCAGCGATTCCGGTTTGACGGCTTCGAGCGCGCGGTCCAGCGCAAACGACTCCGACGCCGCATCCAGCGGTTGCGCCTCGATCTTCCTCGCCTTCAGCTTCAACCAGCCGTCGAAATGCTTGTCTTTCCCCGACTCCAGATCCTGCAGGCTCTGCCGCAGGGCCGTCCGGCGCGCCTCCAACTCATTCCAACGCGGCAGGTCTTTCTCGGGAGGCACGGGAATCACCGGCGGGCTGTCGTGGACGTTGCCGTCCATGGCCAGCTGGTTTGCGTTGCGGAAGAAAGCGCCCATGGCGTAAAAATCGCGCTGGGCCAGCGGGTCGAATTTGTGGTCGTGACAGGTGGCGCAGCCGAGCGTCAGCCCCAGGTAGACCGCGGCTGTCGTGTCCACACGGTCCTTGGCCAGGTTGGCCTCCACTTCGGGGACAATCGCTCCGCCCTCATTGGTAGTGGCGCTGCAGCGCTGGAACCCCGTCGCGATCTGCTGATCCAGCGTCCGGTTGGGCAACAGGTCGCCGGCGATCTGATCGATCGTGAACTGGTCGAATTTCAGGTTGCGATTGAAGGCGTTGATCACCCAGTCGCGATAGGCCCACATCTCACGGTAATTGTCGATATGAATCCCGTGCGTGTCGGCGTAGCGGGCGGCGTCCAGCCAGTAGCGGGCCCGGTGCTCGCCGTAGGCCGGCAGGGCCAGATAGCGGTCCACCATCCGCTCATAAGCGTCCGCCGCCTTGTCATCCACGAACGCATCGACGTCGGCGGGCTTCGGCGGCAGGCCGGTCAAATCCAGAGCGACCCGGCGGGCCAGCGTGCGGCGGTCGGCCTCGGGCGCAGGCTTCAGTCCCTCGGCCTCGAGCTTAGCCAGAATGAAGCGGTCAATCGGGCCGCGCGCCCAGCTCTGGTCCCTCACGGCTGGCGGAGTGGGACGCTTGGGCGCGATGTAAACCCAATGCTCCTTCCAGGTTGCGCCCTGCTCGATCCAGCGCTTCAGGGTCTCTTTCTGATCGGCGGTCAAAACCTTATTGGCGTAGGGCGGTGGCATCCGCTTGGCCGGCTTCTCCGCCGAGACGCGCTGCCACAGCAGACTGTGGTCCGGCGAGCCCGGCACGACGGCGATACCGTTTTCCCGCTTTGCCGTCGCAGCCTCACGCAAGTCCAGCCGCAAATCGGCCATGCGCGTCTCCGGGTCATGCCCGTGGCAGCGGAAGCAATTATCAGACAGGATGGGCCGGATGTCGCGCTGGAAATCAATCTTCGCCGGCACGGCGGCCAGCGCGGCACTAGCCGCGAAATAGATCAGGGTGGAGACACGGAAAGGCCACATACGAATCGCCCCTCTGGAAGGCATTTGATTCAAGATACAACCGTTTAGATTCCGGTGGGGGGTTGTTCTCGATTTTGTGATCGATTCAGCCTGCCTTCCAGGAGTGGGTTGCCATGCCGCGACGATGCTGGCCAGTGTACGTGCATCGGACCGGTTCAGGCGGCATCCATAAAATATGGCGGGTTTTAGGCGAACCTGAGAAGTGGCGGTCGGATCAAATTGGCAATTCTGGAATTCACAAACGTCAGCAAGGACTACATCACCGAAGGCCAGAGCGTGCCCGCGCTGCACGAGGTGACGCTCAACGTGGAGGCCGGCCAATTCGTGGCCCTGGTGGGGCGCAGCGGCTGCGGCAAATCCACGCTGCTGAACCTTGCCGGGGCAATGGACTTTCCAACCTCGGGCCAGGTGCGAGTGGGCGGTGCGGTGACGTCCACCCTCGACGACGCGGGCCTGACGCGGCTGCGGCGAACGAAAGTCGGGTTCATTTTCCAATCGTTTCAGCTACTTAACACGCTCAGCGTGGTGGAGAATGTGGAGCTGCCGCTGCTGCTCGCCGGGGTGGGAGGCGCGGCTGAAAAAGCGCTCGAATGCCTGCGCCTGGCGGGCATGGAAGGCTACGCCCGACGGATGCCGTACCAGCTCTCGGGCGGGCAGATGCAGCGCGTCGGCATCGCGCGGGCACTGGTTCACGAGCCGGTGGTGCTGCTGGCCGACGAACCGACCGGGAATCTCGACACCGTCACCGGCGACGGCATGATAGGCTTTCAATGGCGACTCTGGCAGACCAACCTGCCTGGCCAGATAGGGCCCTCCATCAACCGCGCCAACGTGCAAGCCGCCACTGCCGGCGATTACGACGTAGTCGTCAGCAGCCAGTATGGCATGATCACTAGCTCCGTCGCGACGCTCACCGTAGTCCCCTCGGCGCCGTATCTAACCACCCAGCCCATCTCCCGCGTCGTTTCCGTGGGGCAAGCCGTCAGCTTCAGCGTGGCCGCGCGCGGGACCGAGCCATTCAGTTACCAATGGCAGCGTAACGACACCGACCTGCCCGGCGCGACCGGCTTGACCCTAGCGTTATCGGGCCTGCATGGCACCAACGCGGGCGCTTACCGCGCCGCCCTGAGC
>Ga0118677_10005203_pt1 | contig 22938 bp, 21 predicted proteins | sample AliMusrvi5mmetaG_FD_86154 | JGI IMG/M metagenome (GOLD analysis project Ga0118677, IMG submission 86154)
GCGCTGTTTCAGTACCGCCCATTCTGCCGGATCGACAATACACTCAAAAACCGAAAACTGTACTCGCTGGCCGTAGTCTTCACAGGCTTTGGCCACACGGCGCAACCTTCGCTGTCCGCCTTCTTCTGTAACAGCTACATCATACGTAACAATTACAAACACAGAAGCCCTTTCACCCTCTCCCACAACGGAGCAAGGGTAGTTGTTGTTTATTTCCACACAAACGGCGGATAGCCGTCGAGATCACCGCGCAAATAACGCGCCATCAAAAGCGCCTGCACATGTGGCAGCAGGCCAATCGTCACCTTCTCATCAATAAAGGGATGCAGTATGTCATCCTGTTTTCGTGTCTGATACGCCACCAGCACCTGCTTGCGCGTGTCATCGTCCATAATTACACCGCCGCCCTCATTCTTCTTAAAACCGCCTGCCTGAACCTGCCGTAAATTGATAAGCGACAAAGCAAGCCTGTCTGCGAGAAAGGGCCTAAACTCTTCCATAATGTCAAGAGCAAGGCCGGGCCTTCCGGGCCTGTCGCGATGCAGAAACCCGACTGCCGGATCGAGCCCCACAGCCTCAAGCGCAGAACGTACATCATGCATGAGCAGGGTATACAGAAACGATAACAGCGCATTCACATTATCAAGCGGGGGCCTGCGGCTGCGTTCATGAAAAAAGAAATCTTCTTTTTGCGCCACTATCAGATGATCAAATACGCTGAAATACAGCCGCGCCCCTGCTCCTTCATAGCCCCGCACGGCATCAAGAGTAGTTTCGTTCTGCATGCACTCAAGAGTATTACTGAGCCGCATCACCGTATGCTCAATCGCTGCTGTCTCAATCTTATCGCCGTGATCGCGTAGCGCCCGCTGCAACACGGTGCGGCTGTTTGCAATCTTGCCGGTCAGCACTCCTTTTGAAACGGCAATGGATGCCTCGGCATCATCGGCTTTTCGATACTGTTCCCGGCGCAGCAACACATTACCCGACACCGGCCCCTGCACCCGCGCCAGAAACCGGCCATTCTCGGAAAGAAAACTTATGCCAACATCGCGCTCAGCACAAAACGCCATCAGAAATGGGCTGCACGACACCAGCCCGAAACAGACAATGCCGCCAATGGTGTGCACCGGCACGCGGAGCTTTGTTTCATCGCCAACCTTCACGGCAACGGTTTCGCCGTCTTTATGAAGGTAGGCATTCTGCGTAGTCACAAAAAGAGTGTTTAGATGCTTTTTCACCGGCTAATCATCCAGCGCATGTTTTAAATAATCTTTAACGGATCGTTGCTTTTCTATGGTTTTCGGCAAACAAATCTCAAACAACGAACAACTTTCGCACTTTGCTTCATAGGCGACTTTTGGAGTTATTCCCGATTCAATAAGCGCATGGGTCTTTTGGGTAATCTCTTCCGTCTTGCACCGTAACGCTTCATCAAAGGCAACATCAAGCCGCCTCCGTGTTTTGCCATAAAAAATCGCACCCGCAGGAATTGCTGTTTGCAGCATTTCTTCCAGGCACATGGCCTGCGCACACAGTTGCACTTTATCGCTGTCATCAGGCTTGGGCTTGCCGCGCTTATACTCCACCGGATACGGCTGCCAGCTCCCGTCGGCCTGCCGGTGAAACTCCACCACATCGGCCATGCCAGAAAGCCCCAACTGCAAACTGCGCAGGGCAAGCGCCCGCTCTATGCGTACGCTGCCCCGCGACTCGCTGCCTTCTTCATGAACCTTGTCATGCATGATTCTTCCCTCGGCAGTAAGGCGGTTTTCCGCCCATGCCTGCTCCACATGAATCAGTGCACACTGCCGGGGGCAGAACATAGTGTGCTGCAAGGCAGAAAGCATTATTAAATCGTCTTCGGAGAACATATAAGTCTTATGTGTCTTATAAGTCGTATGTTTCTTTTAACCTATTTTATCTTTTTACGCTGTTCTGAGCGCAACCGGTAAAGCCTTTCGGTGAAGCCGCCCTCTTCCAGAAAAGAACTTTCAAGAACGCGCAGTTGCTTATCAAGCAGGTAGTTTGCCTGATGAATCAGGCAGATCATGGCATTGCACGCAACCTCCGAAGGGCTGAATTCAATATAGGGCTTATAAGTCAAATAAGACCTATTTTTTTCATAGCACTTTCCCCGGACTTCTTTTGCCTTCTGGTGCTCTTTGCCCCAGAGCGGCAGCTCGTGCTGACGCAGATAATCCTGGAAATCAAGCAGAAGTTCTTCAAGGCTTGCCCGCGCCACGCCCACAAGTTTCAGCTCGGTTTTCTTGGAGGTGCCGGAGGCCATGCTGCCTTCGGCAATGTTCTGCTTGCCGCTTCGCGCCGCCTGCACCATCTGGTCATGCGTGCGCGAGCGGATATTTATGAAGCGGCTGCAAAATGCCACCGTGGCATCATAAATAATTTCCGACATCTGATACGACTGCAGCTCCCGATATCCGCCGTGAGGTGGAATGAGCTTTGGGGTAGATTGGTCAGGCATTTTACAACCCCTTTTCTTATATTAAAATCCCTCAAGCACTTCGGGCTTGAGCCCTTCAAGATCAACTGTCTTTATTATGTAATCTTCCGCACACTTTGGCTCAGACTTGTCAGTCTCAACCTTAAGTGTTCTGTGAACTTTAGCAGACGGATATTTCCCGGCAGGGCCATTCTGTTCCCACCAAAAAACCTTAACAACCTCCATACTGCCCTCGGGCCGGGCTGAGGATGCATCATTCTCAAAAAGTTTCTTCAAAACCCCTTTAAATGCTTGTGCATCCTCATCGCTGAATCCCGTTATTGAAGCTAACTGTGGATTCATACTGCCATAGAAAACATAGAGGCCATGATCTACACGGTGCTTCATGCCCATCGTGTCAGAACCACGTTTACTTCCATCTCCTTCGCCACTTACACTTTTGGTTATTTGAAGGCTTGTAACCTTATCATTCACAGAAGCAACACTAAAGGCGGGATGAACAGAAACTGGCCCCCGAACACCTACAGACACACCCTTATCGCTTGTTTCTTCATCGGCTTCTTTTTTCTTTCCCTTATTTTTTCCACCGCCCTTAAAGGCGAACACTTGTCCAAATGCCCTGACATCGATCCACTTTTTGCAAGCTTCTTCGCGTAATTTTTTTTCATCTTTCCTAATTTTTTCATCAATTTCTTTCTCGAATCTTTCGCGCAGGCTACCATAATCATCCAACTTGTTATCATCAGACTGCACAAAAACATTGTACTTATGCTTTTCGCCTTCCTTGATTTCCATCAATCTGTTCCTGATTTTTCGTTTTATGCATACATCCGATATTTCGCCAGAACCGTCATAATTAACCCTTGGTCGATTACCATTCAGCGGGTCCCCATTCGGGTTGGCATGCTTAACATTTAACACAACAGCAAAATCAATTTTTTTTGTCAGACTTGCCATAGAACACCTCCATTAATAAAAATATTTTAGTTATTATCCTATTCTTCTATTTGTGCATCCGTTTCCTGCCCCTTAGCGGGTGGAAACAGATTTTTTCTTTGACAATGGTATCCAAGCAAAAATTCACCGCTCAAGGGCTTATCACTCATGTAGTCTTCTCTATCAAAGCGCGCATGAACAGTACTGATAAGGTCTTCATGCTTTCCGGCTTTCGCTCCCAGCCTTGCCTTGTAGGGCGATAGGGCAAGATAAATATTTTTCCAAGTGCTATAAGGGTGACTCGCAAAACGTTGCATCAGTCGAGCGGCGGTTGTTTCTCGTTTCTCCCCTGATTCTTTTAATGCCCACCTTTCAAGGCTATCAGCCAATGCAAGTAATTGACCATAAAGATAATCTCGTGTCCGTCGATCTTCTTCTAGTTCCATGTCGTAACCCCTTTCTTTATGATATTTTTTGTATATCGCACAGGTTATACCCAGCGATTTTTCCCACTCCCATGGTTCCATACATATTCTATTGCATGCATGCCTAACGGCAGACTCCACAATATCTCTCGGTAGTGGCAAGCCATCAACTATGCATGGCAATACTCGCTCAACTGTTGCTTTTAGTAATTTATCGTCAATCCGTTTTCCATAAGCCGCCCAAGCTATATCTCCCGGTGATGGGGCTCCGACAAAGCGGATTGAACTTTTCGTTTCTTTATCCTTTCCATAGTCCTGCCACCATGCGCAGGACTCATGCCAACATTGAACTCTTGCTAAAAATTCAGAGCCAGTCAGTTCACGGTAGTAAGTAACCGCCATGCGACCTGGTGTCGCTGAATCAATACCCATAACAACAATTCCATCAGTGGGGCCAAGTTTAGCGTTATATCCTGCTATCAGCCTTGAAAGATTATTTCCGAAATGCTGGGCTGTAGTGGAGGTTAATATCTCAAGGCGTTCTTCTTCAAAAAGGCCAAGGGTATCTAGCATTGGATCAGGTATTTTTGTTCCAGAAACTGCCCAGGCGACAATTGCCTGATCGCCTCTTTTATACCCCTGCTTAGCAATTAACCAACGAAGTGCATTATGTGCTTTCTGCGTTACTTCAAACCCTACAGTGCAAGCCTGATCAGCATTTTCAAAACGACCTCTAAAGGTAAAACCACTCGTATCGTTTGAAGAAATAATTTTAGCTCTGTCAGCGTTATTCCGAATTTTTGCAGGATGCTGTTCGGTTATTGGTCGATCTTCCCCAGTCACATAACAAACAGCATTAGTATTCTTGGTGCCTAAATAATATTTAATCCAGTTATCCCACAAGGTCCGGTCAGACCAGACATATTCCTGAGGGTCACCCGGTATTTGCACAATCCAACGAACAAGGGCATCTGCTTGCCCCGAGTTACCTTTAAGCAGTTTGAAAATAGAAGGCATTTCGTCTTTTTTATTTTTAGGCCATTCTCTCAACAATTTACCATCTGAGCCTATGTGTAATATTTTATTTTTTATCAAATCACTGACTAAAGTTTCTTTCTCTATATATGATAAAATCAATTTTGCTTTTTTGTTACCATGTATCGAATCGCACCACTTACTAAGCAAAGAGAGAAAGTTATTAAATGGTTCTTTTGGATTTTTTTCAAATCCCACAGTCACTTCTCCCCCATACTTCACAAAATCACCTGCAACATACTGTAATTTATCGCACAGAGGGTGACACTCCGGTTTTTTTCCTGCCCTTCCAGCCGAAGCTTCCGTGCAGGGTATAATGGTGCTATTATTAACTGTAACCACATTTGCCTTTTGAAAAATCCCCTCTCCGTCAATAATGATTTCGATATGTGCATTCTGCGGAGTATGACAAATTGGCAATAATTGCTGTGCATTATTTAAATCACCGCTACTCCCGTTACAGTTTTCATAAGTTTCATAAAGTTTCTGTATCCAACTCATTATTCCATACCCTCCTCTAACAAAAGCTCTTTAAGGCTTTCTTCTTCCAAGCCAATAGAATCCGGAGGCTGAGACTTCATTTTCTTGACAAATTTACGAATACATTCTTCAGGCCGAATAAAATTAACAATGCCATCAATCATCGTAGCGCGCCAGAAACGTGAATTCAGTTTGTCATTTCCGGCTTCATCGGGATAATCAAATCCGTGGAACATAAGACCGTAACCAACCTCTCCGCTTTTATCGTAATGCCCTGCGTCTTCTCCAAACTTACAAGGCTCGACATACCCCTGGCATTCCCGAGCCCCAAGAAAAATATCCCGGCGGCCACCCCGTTCGATCATCCTTTTTGCAACAATCCAGTGCTTGTTCTCATTTCTATCTTTTTCCATATCTTCCCGCTTACTCCATTCGAAATGAGCCTGCACCTGATATTCAACATCCGTCAGATAGGTATAAATGGATAATTCGTTGCCGCCGCCGTATTTGATTGGTTTAACCCCTTTTGTCTGAGTACGGATAGGCTTTATTATGCGCACTTTATCAATGATCCATATAATGGTTGGCTTCCAGTAAACAGAACTCAAAATCCCTTTAAGCGCTTCATAGGTGGGTATGTGATATGAGCACTTTTCTCCACCGATTTTTGTAAGCGGGTCAGTAAAAAGTGCATATCGCCCATAAACTTTAAATTCGACTTTGTTTTCCATAGCATTCTCCCTTTATGCTTCTAAAAATGGTGACTTATTGACTGGTTTCAAACTCAACCCAAAGACTGGGCTATAATATTCCTCATCAACGTAATAAATTCCCGTACCTTGTTGAACTTCGTGGATGGCTTGCTCATCTTCTTCCAGTTTTTTCCAGTCATAAGGAAAGACATTTACTGAATAGCGTTGAGCCTCCCGCAAAAGCCCGTATTGCTTCTCAACATCAAAGGCCGAGCACAACTCGGCTATAATAGTTTTACCTTTCTCGTCGGGAACAATGAGTCCACGAGTCGGGGTGTCAATAGCCTGAAAAGCTTTTGCCGCTGACATAAAGGATTGTTTGAAATATATTGGTGGTGGAGCGTTATTTATTCTCCCATAATCACTTACTACTGCTGAATTAACAGATAGAAGCGAAAGCAGATTATCGTCATGTCCAACGTCAACAGAATATGACATTTCAGATTCCCTCTGGTAAAAATAGTATTGAAAATACAGCGCAATAGCTTTTGGGCTCAGAATATTGTCATCAAAAACATCTGGATTCTTTTTATACTCATCCAGAACTCGCTCAGCTTTTTCTTGTCCAATTTTTATGTCTTTCAATTTATCCAGTTTTTCAAATTTGAGATTAACGACGAAAACCTTACAAGTATGCCTATAGCCATGACGATTACATCTTCCGGCAGCTTGGGCAATAGAATCAAGCCCTGCCAAAGAACGAATAACAGTTCCGAAATCAACATCGACCCCAGCTTCAATAAGCTGAGTGCTTATGCAGATTACAGGAATGGGGTTATCTGGATTAAGACAAACTCGAATTCTTTCTAAAACCTGCAGCCTATGTGCCGGGCACATATTGGTGCTTAAATGAGTAATCTCTGCCTTTGTTCTTGAACGGCATTTTTCATAAAGCTCCATTGCGGCTTTCTTTGTGTTTACAATGACAAGAACACTTCCTGCCTCCTCCAGTTCTTGAACTGTCAATTCCGCCACCTCATCAGAAGACCAGCCACCGACTTTTCTTTCATCCTGTATCTCGACACGTTTGAGGTCTGAAAACAACTGCGCTACATCAGGCATAATTTCCTTATTGGAAGAGAGCGCACCTTTCTCTTTTTTGACTAAATGAAGCAGGGGTTGGGTTGCGGTGCAAAGAACAACAGTTGAACCACAATTTTTCATCAAAAAATTTATCGCATTATTAAACATGTGCACACATCGAACAGGGAGCGTTTGAACCTCATCAAAAATTATGACTGATCGGGCAAGCTGGTGCATTCTGCGGGTGCTGCGTGTTCCGGCACCAAATAATGCCTCAAGAATTTGAACGCTTGTAGTAAAGACGACCGGGGCATCCCAGTCCTGGGCAAGAATTTTTTGCTGCCAAGTTTCTTCTTCGGGGGTCAGATTTGAGTGATGCTCAAGCACAACTCGATTAAGGTAATCTCCATTGGTATCGCGGTCTTCCATAAACTTTCGTACCTCCTCTGCATTTTGGTCAATAATGGAGGTGTATGGAATCACGTAAATTATTCTATCCATGGAATATTTTTTTGCATGGTGAAGCGCAAAACGAAGGCTCGCAAGAGTCTTGCCGCCGCCTGTCGGAACTGTTAAAAAATAAATTCCTTTAGGCTCATTTGCATGATTAAGGCAATGTTCTGAAATTTCGCCACGAAGCGTATCGACATTGTTGCGTTTTTCAAAAGTTTTCAATTTTGTTTCAAGTCGGTCAATGAGTTCACCCCAAGAGCGGTACTTACCGTTGTTGCGAAGTTTGGCAAGCTGTGGCTTTTCAGAATCAGCGGTATCAAGGCGATCAGCATCTATCAGGCAGCTAAAGAGGAAACGAACAAGCAGCCCCTGTTTAAAATATGTGGTTACAGGTGAATTTTCCACCTGGTCATGCACTTCCTTTAGCAACTTGATAAGTTCTTCTATTATCGCCGGAGAGGTAAGCAAATTATCAACCCGATTGAGAACTGACTTATCAACATTTGAAAGAACCTCATCAAAATGTGTTTTGTTTTTTGGCTTATGCATTCTTGCTGTAAACACATCTTTGCTATTTGGGGCAAGACAATCAATAAGGCCGGAATGGTGGGAGGAAATGCTCAAGGAAAGAATCTGTGCAACTAGCTTGGATTCATTCCCGTTATCGGATAACCGTTGAAAAATGAATTGAGCCCCAGCAGTTGAATGATCTATTCTTCCCCGCAAACCCTGAGCATCAACATAATCGTCTTCATCAGGGTTAATAAGTCCTACAGCCGATTTAAGATAACTCTGAAAATCAGCAGAATATTTTCCAAGATCATGCAGCAAGCCCATAAGCTCGCCATGTTTTTCGAGTCCAATCTTTGAGGCAAAGTTTTTGGCTTTTTCAGCAACACCAGTGAGATGTTCTTTAAGACTTTGATTTTCGTGGGCCAGGTACTGCATTAGGACTCCTGAAATTTTTATCTTGTCAGATCAGCCACATTATTTAAATGCTCTTCCAGCCCCTGCCATTTTTCCGGCGGCTCGTTTGGTAAGCTGTGGACATTGAATTTTTTAGACATATGCATCCGTTTATAGCAGGCGTTTTTGTCATATAAGGACAATAACAAAAGAAAATATTTTTTACATATATTGCTTTTGGGATTTATTTAATAGCATTATTTAATAAAAAAGATGGCAAGCCGCCTGACTGTAAAAAAAAATAGTTTGTTTAAATCTTTTACCGACAGGCATGCTGCGTGATGACGGCAGTTTTTTATATGCAGGCTATCCCGTATGGTGTGCCCGGTGCCACCTTACTCCCCGGCCCAGCCGTCAAATATGACTTCGCCAGTTTCTTTTGTTATGCAGATATAGCGGCTGCGACCAACCATTAAAGAGCCTTCACCCCCCGGCACAGAGATGCACCAGCAGTGTTCGCGCTCATTGCTGCCAGTTGTCATATACAGCGGCAGGCCATCGGGAACGCCGTCGCGAATCCCAAGCCTGCCTTCATATTGCTGCTGGGCGATAGCCACAAGATGCCGCAGGGCGATTTTTAGGGCTTCGTCAGATGAAACTTTTTTTGGCTTATTGTTTTGCGCACTCATCAGCGACCCCTTATTTTTACATCATAATATTTTTGATTGCTCCAGTCATATACTTCAAAGCGGCCATCGCCTCGGGGCTTTACATCAAGGTAGTTGCCGTTTTGCCAATCATAGATCTCCCGGCCATTATTTGAAAATGAATAATCCCGGTATTGTCCTTTCGCCCAGTCATACACCTCAACATTGCCGCCGCGCCGCGTAACATCAAAGTCGCCATACTGCCCGGTTTGCCAGTCATAGACCTCAGCATCATCGCTCCAGGCTGCTGTGGCCCAGAAAAACACAAAAGAGAAAATAATTTTTTTCATGGCTCATTCCCGCTATGTTTTTAAACTGGGGCCACCCCAAGTGTGTGGGCACGTAGATGCCGGTATGCTCTACGGCCTGTTTTATCAAAATTGCATCTTGAGCTGCATGCCCTGCCGGCATACGGGAAGCAGGGCGTGCGGGCAGAGATCGGGCGCAATTTTCTCACTTCGGCGCTTTTGTTCGGCTTTTGCCGCTCCTATCTTTTCCGTATCCTTTAGCTCCTCGGCCCCGGTCAGATACCATCCAAGCTGCCAGTCCGACAGAGACTCCGGAGGGCCGAAGGCCTTGAACGCGCGGGCAATATTGGCTGCGTGGTCCTCCTGACTGCCTGTATCGGCGGCAAGCAGCGCCCGCAGCACAAAATTGTCTCCATCATCCTCACGGGCTATGGCCTGGTCAATGGTGGCTATGGCTTCGCGGTGCCGACCGTTTCTTCTCTGCATCATGGCGAGATTGAAAAGCGGCCCTGTCCAGTCTGAGGCTTGTATGGCTTCGCGGTAGAATTTTTCAGCCCGCACAAGGTCGCCAATGTCTTTGCAGTATATACCCAGACGGTTGAGAATGAAGCTGTCGGAAGTTCCCTTAGCATTCAGTGCTTTTTTAAGAATGGCAATGGCCTTTTCCTTATGCCCCAGTTCCGAATAATTTTCCCCGAGCTGCAACATCAGGGATGCGGCATCACCGCCTGCAAGGCCGTGGTTGCGAAGCTGCTCTTCAAGCTCAAGCACCCGCAGCATGGTTTTTTGCGGATTTACCACATTAATCAGGGGATTTTCAAGGGTAGCGCGAAAGCGCTCGCCCGAGTCCTCCAGCAGGAGGGAAATATCGAGCACCTGGTTTTCATCGTAGCGGAATTTGATACTGAGGGGCTCGCCTTTGTTGACCGGCGCTGGTATATGCCATACGGCCCTGTAGAGGCAGCGCTTTTCATCGCCGGCAACGATTTCCACCTTCAGCTCAAGAGGCTCGGTAAGGGATGATTTGGGAACGGCAAGGGCTGGTATGATTTTAAAGGCTTTGCCGCCGGGATAGGGCAGTTCAGCACCACGCGGCACAAGCTCCACCGTGCCGGTTTCAGTGCGCAGGGCAATGCTGTCATAGCAGACCGGCTGCACCAGACCCCTGCCGTAGAGCTCAAGGGTGAGGCCGTGGAAAGCAGCGCCGCGGGCAATGGCCGTCTGAAGCGCCGCGGGATCACCGTAGTTAAGCACAGCCGCCCGGGGCAGAAACTTCCGCACGGCTTCAGCTACTTGCGGTATGCGGCTGCTGCCCCCGAGCAGCAGGCAGCAGTCAATAGCACTTCGGTCAAGGCGGCTTCGGTCAAGAGCGTCCTGCAGGGGCGCAAAAACCGAGGAGACCAAGCGATATTCGGTTTCGCGGGCATAAAGCAGATCCTCATCGAGAAACGGCGCAAGCTGCTTGTCGAACTCCTGAATCGTGAGGCGGGGGCAATTAAGAACCATCTTCGTTCCCCGAACATCAAAGGTGAAAATGCCGGGCTTTGCGCTCGCAAGTTTTGCGCGCCTCTCGGGTGTTAGCGGACCCGCAGCCTCCAAACGGGCAAGATCATTGCACAGTTGTATTTTAAGCTCCTCGGCAATCCCGAGAAGAGCAGGTTCAAGATACTCTTTCTTGTCATCAAAGGTGAAATCAAACTTTGCCAGCTCCTTGACGCTTATTATCTGAGGCAGGAGCACCTCGTGGACGATTGCCCGGTCAATATCGCCTCCCCCAAGCCGGTGATAGCGCGATATGGCAAGGGGCGACACCTTAACCGGCGCGGACATCAGGGGCAGGGAGACGGAGAACAGGGCTACATCGCAGGTGCCGCCACCAAAATCAAAGACAAGAAGGGTCTGCGGTTTTTCGAGCCTGCGGGAAAACTCTTCGCGGTGCAGGATGAGGTAATCAAGGAATGCCGCAAGGGGTTCATCAAGCAGATCGCCGTCCGCGAGGTCCAGGCCGGCAAGCCGCGCAGCCTCAAGGGTGTCTCTGCGCTGCGCCACCTGAAACGATGACGGCACGGTGACCACGGTACGGGAAATCCGCACAGGGCTTTCGGTTGTGACGGCGTTATACAGGAAACCGAGCACCTTGCCGCTGATCTCGGCAGCCGACCTGAAGCCGTCGGGAGCCTGGTCATAGGTTTTGCGGATACCGATATCGTTTTTGCATTCGTAGAAGAGGTCTCTGTCGCGCTGCAGTCCGCAGGCAAGCGAGCGAGAACGCAGCTGGCGGGCTCCTTCGCCGATATACACCTCATCATTGTGTATGGCCACCTCCGACGGCACCAGCGTGCTTCTCACCCACTGCCCGTCGGCGCTGCGCTGCGCAAGCTCAAGAGAGCGGGCTTTTATTGTGCCGGACTGTTCATGGGACCAGAGTATCTCGGATACCGTTGAATTGGTGGTCCCAAGGTCAATTCCGGCAACCCGGATATGGCCGCTTTTTTGGACGCCTGCAATTTCGGGGATAAACAGCGAAAGTTTATTCATTGGTACGACCTCATGATGATGGTTTGGTTAGCCCGCATTATTCTTAACAGATATTTCAGCTGCCAGCCGTGGCGGGCAGCAGTGCTGATCGATCAGAAAACCCTTTTTCATGGATTTTTTTCCTCTTGTGTTCTTCCGCTATTCTGTCTCGTAGCACCCGGTTTTGTCATCCAAGGACAAAAAGGTGGGAAATCTTACGGCAACACAATTTTTTTTCAAAAGCGGCAAGTCCGCCCCGTGCGGATCAGGCAGAGGGCTTTGGTGTGGACACTTGAGCATTTTTCTTAGCCGTTTGCACAGGCAAGCTATTGCTTTGTTAGCCCGTGCTATGATTCTCGCAAAAGAAGCCGGCGATGGTGGAATGCCAATGGCTCGAACCGCACGGGCTGCTTCACCAAAAGCTCACCTGTGCCTGTATTGCTGCAGTATTTTGAAAAATGCTCTAGGTTTTACACAGGAATTTCTATCCCTGCCGATACGATAGAATCAGACATAAAAAATCCTGCTTTATAGTGCCACATGAGAAACCACAAACGGATAGGAGGGGTATAGAAGGGGTATAAAAAGTGCGGGTATGTCTTATTGATAGAAGAGAAGCATGTATTTTTCCAGCTAGTTACGAGACTCTTCACTTCGCTCAGGGTGTCAGTTTCGGACTATGTACGACTTCATCAATTCTTAATCGTTAGATAATGTAACAAAATGTAATAGCCCTATGTACCCCGGGGAGTTTTTGGTGAAGCAGCCCGTGCGGTTCGAGCCACGAGCGTATTTCCCCTCTTAGCCTATCTTGCGAGAATATAGCACGGGCGAATGAATCAAAAACTCCCCGGTGTAAACGGCTACAGAATAAAGTTACTTGCTCTAGAACCTTTATAAATAATGTCTATTTCTTAAAGTAAATACAAGAAAAAGCTTTCCAATATACCGGAAAGCCTTTTCTTATTTGGTGAGTCGCGTGGGACTCGGACCCACGGCCTACGGTTTAAAAGGAGCCCGGGAAGTAAAGGTATTACAGTAATTTCACCAACTTAGCTTCACCAAAACTAACCAAAATTAACGCTAATTCACGGCAGAACGCACCCCATACGCAACCATTTTTTTATGGTTTTACGCAAACTCAAGACGTAATTTTTTTCCGAGAACTGATGCTGCTTTTTTCAAGGTAAAGAGCGTTACCGATTCATTCTCGGGATCGAGCAACCGATTCAATGCTGCCCGGCTCGTGTGCATCTTCGTTGCCATTTCAGACTTGGTTAAATGCTTTTGAAGCATCAAATCCTCAAGCTGCATGGCAAGAACCCTTTTGATGGCGGCTTCGGTGCATTCCTCATACATGCCTTCATCTTTTAGGAAATCATCGAAACGATCCCCTAAGTTTTTTTTGCTTATAGCCATTTTCTGCCTTTGCCTCCCATATTATTGCTACATTCGCTGCCGCGCAGTATCAATATCGCGCTGCGGGGTTTTTTCCGTCTTCTTAATAAATCCGTGCAAAAGTACCATATGCCCTTCATGAATGGTGAAGAATACGCGGGCAATTCTTTTATCCGGTAAATGTGATCGAACCTCATGCAGCCCTTTTCCCAGGGGCCTGACCGTAGGCATGCCAAGGGGCCAGCGGTATTGAACAGTTTTAATATCCTCACCGATTATTTTTCGTACGCCTTTGGGCAAAGTTTTCAACCATTCCTTCACCGGCTGATTGCCCATGGTGTTTTTATAAAACACGACTTCTAAAATCGGTTTGCTGTCTGTCATATTATATATGTACCTATTTTGATACATTATGTCAAGCCATGAATCTTCAAGGGGCCCCTTAGGGGCGGACGGGCATTCTGGAATGTCTGCTTTGGAATCCCTTGGTAAGGTGTTTGCTGGAACAAAGAAAGTAAATGACGGTAAACGTGGGTAGGATTATTTTGGGCAAAATTTGGGCAAAAACACACATAAAAAAAGCACTTAGCGTCTCCAAAAAGCGGCTAAGTGCTTGATTAAACTGGTGAGTCGCGTGGGACTCGGACCCACGACCTACGGATTAAAAGTCCGGTGCTCTACCAACTGAGCTAGCGACTCATAATTTGTCAAAATTCAGCAAAACTTATAGCAAAAACCCGCAGTATTTTCAATGGTTAAAATCAGTTTTTAACTGAAAACGGGTCGATAAGCGTTATGATCTGATCACGGCGGTACCCGACCGATACCATGCCGACCGGTGTTGCGGTCTTCTGCTCAATATAACTTAAATAACGCTTTGCCGCATCAGGCAGTTGCTCGTAGCTGGTAACGCCTGTTAAATCATCCTTCCAGCCCTCAAGTTCATCATACTCGGGCGTGCAGGCGGCAAGCTTTGCAAGATCAGACGGAAAGCCTGGCACCAGTTTGCCCTCGCAGCGGTAGCCGGTGCAGATCTTGATTGTTTCAAGACCGCTCAGCACATCAAGCTTGGTGATCAAGAGATGGCTGATGCTGTTCATGCGAATGGCATGCTGAACCACGGCAAGATCAAGCCAGCCGCAGCGCCGTGGACGGCCAGTGGTTGCGCCGTATTCATCGCCCTTGGCGCGCAGGCTCTCACCAAGCTCATTGTTCTGCTCGGTCGGAAACGGGCCTTCACCCACGCGGGTGGTATAGGCTTTGACGATACCCACGATCACATCAAGATGCCGCGGCCCGACACCGCTGCCGATGGCGGCATTGGCAGCGGCCGTATTTGATGAGGTCACAAAAGGATAGGTGCCGTGATCGATATCAAGCATCGAGCCCTGAGCCCCCTCAAAAAGGACCTTTTTACCTGCAGCAAGCGCTCCGTGCAGCACAAGAGCGGCATTGCCCACGTATTTACGCAAGCTGTCGCGAATTGCGGCATAGGAGGCAATAATTTCTTCGGCGGCAAATTCTTCCTCGCCGAGATAATTTTTCAGATAAAAGTTTTTTTCTTTAAGATTCTGCTCTACTTTTAGGCGGAAGGTTTCGTCGTTGAAGATATCTGAAAACCGGATGCCGTTGCGGCCGACCTTGTCTTCGTAAGCCGGGCCTATGCCGCGGCCGGTGGTGCCGATCTTGCCTTCGCCCTTCATTTTCTCACGGGCGACATCAATACGCTTGTGATAGGGCATGATCAAATGCGCATTTTCGCTGATCAAGAGGGCCGAATCATCGGTAAAATAGCCCTGCTGCTTCACCTCAATGATTTCCCTGATGAGGGTTTCGGCATCCAGTACGACGCCGTTGCCGATAATGCACTGCTTGCCCTGATGCAGTATGCCGGAAGGAACCTGGTGCAGTATCGTTTTGGTAGCACCCACGACAACGGTATGGCCGGCATTGGGTCCGCCTTGAAACCGGACGATCACGTCGGCATGCTCGGTCAGCAGATCGACGATTTTTCCCTTGCCTTCGTCTCCCCACTGGGTACCAATGATGACAACATTTGACATGTGCTTGTTCTTTCCTGGCGTTAGTGCGTTTTTAGAGCCCTGTTTCCAAAAAAACCATTATAATTTACAGGTGAGAAGTTCTGGATTCTAGGCCGGGCTGTTTGAAGGCAATAAATGGTGGCGAGGCACAGAATCGAACTGTGGACACGAAGATTTTCAGTCTTCTGCTCTACCGACTGAGCTACCTCGCCACCTGAATGGCTAATCAAAAAGAGTTATATTAATTAAGGTAGTTGCTCGCATAAGTCAAGCGTTTTTTAGCATTCTTTTCAAGCGCCGTGCAGGCGCTGCCAGCGGCAGCTGATTTTGCTTGTGTTGGTGCAGGGCATGGTGTTAAGGATTTAAAATATTTTTTTTCTACTGGACATCCCAATGATCCTCGGGAATAAAAAAAATATTTTCAGCCTCTTTGCTGCCGCGCTCCTGCTGCTCAGCTGCAGGGGTACTGCGCTCTGCGGAACGGTCATCACCATAGAAATCAATGATCCGATCACCCCGGTCATTTCAGAATATATTATTCAATCAATTGCCGAGGCTGAAAAGATCCGCGCTCAGTGTATCGTCATACAACTTGACACCCCTGGCGGACTTGATACTGCCATGCGCGATATCGTCAAAAAGATACTCTCAGCCGAAGTGCCGGTAGTGGTCTATGTGACGCCGTCGGGGGCCCGGGCCGCATCGGCCGGCGCTATCATTACACTTGCAGCCCATATCGCAGCCATGGCGCCCGGGACTAATATCGGGGCAGCGCATCCGGTTATGCTCGGCATGGGCGAAATCTCGAAGGAAATGGCCGCAAAGACGGAAAATGATTCCGCAGCCTATGCCGAAAGCATAGCTGAAAAAAGAAAACGCAATAAAGATTGGGCTGTTAAGGCGGTTCGGGAGAGCATTTCGGTAAGTGAAACAGAAGCGCTTTCCCGGCAGGTAATTGATGTTATTGCAACGGATTTGGCAGCCCTGCTTACTGCCATTGACGGACGTGAAATTGAAACCGCAAGCGGTAAAACTAAACTTGCAACAAAAGGCGCGCGGGTTGAAAAGCTTGAAATGGGAATGCGGGAAAACGTGCTGAAAACTCTTGCCGATCCAACGATCGCCTATATTCTGCTGCTCATAGGCCTTGCGGGGTTCTACTTTGAATTCTCGACGCCCGGGGCAATACTGCCGGGCACGCTCGGCGGAATCTCGCTCATTCTGGCTTTTTATTCTTTGCAGACCCTGTCGGCAAATTATGCCGGTCTGCTGCTTATCGGGCTCGGGATTATTCTGTTTATCGCCGAGATCAAAATCACCAGCTACGGTCTCCTGTCCATCGGCGGCATCATAGCCGTGGTGCTCGGGTCACTCATGCTGTTTAACTCTTCAGTGCCGTATTTGCGCATATCCTGGAATGTTATTATCGTTTCAACACTCCTGATCTGGGCTTTTTTTGTTTTTGTTGTCGGGCTGGTTATAAAAGCCCAGCGCCGGGGGCCACAGACCGGCATGGAAGGGCTCATCGGCATGACCTGCCAGGCTGTTACCGATATTGACGGGAAAGGCAAGGTTTTCGTGCATGGCGAGCACTGGAACGCCCGCAGTAGCGATATGATACACAAGGGGGCAACAGCCAAAATTACTGCCGTCAGCGGCATGGTGCTCACCATTAAAAAAACAACCAAAGACAAACCATGAGATGAAGAGGAAGCCTTATGTCTACTATGCCATTTTTAATCATTGTGCTGTTTGTGATGTTTCTGGCAAGCGCTGTCAAAATACTCAATGAATATGAACGCGGTGTTATTTTTCGCCTTGGCCGGCTCATCGGCAGCAAGGGGCCGGGACTGATTATCCTTATTCCGCTTGTCGATAAAATGCAGAAAGTAAGCCTGAGGCTTGTGGTCCTTGATGTGCCGCCCCAGGATGTCATCACCCGGGACAATGTCTCGGTAAAGGTCAATGCAGTGGTGTATTTTAGAGTCATTGATCCTAATAAAGCGATAATTGAGGTTGACAACTATCTGTATGCGACTTCACAGCTTTCCCAGACCACGCTTCGCAGCATTTGCGGTGAGGCTGCCCTTGACGAGCTTCTGGCGGAGCGGGAAAAGCTGAATATTAAAATTGCGGAAATACTTGACCGGCACACAGATCCGTGGGGCATAAAAGTAACCAATGTCGAGCTGAAACAGATTGATCTGCCCGATGAAATGAAGCGCGCCATGGCAAAGCAGGCAGAGGCTGAGCGCGAGCGCCGGGCCAAGGTTATTCATGCCGAAGGCGAGGCCCAGGCAGCGGCAAAGCTTGCCGAGGCGGCAGAGGTCATGTCAAATCCCGTTGCGCTGCAGCTTCGGTATCTGCAGACCCTCACCGAGGTGGCCACGGAGAACAACTCGACCACTATATTCCCTCTGCCGATGGAGCTAATTAAACCCTTTTTAAGCCTCGCCGAAAAGAAGGGGGCCTGATAAATCGATAGGCTCGTAAAAAACATGCCGGGGCGGGTTTTGAACCCGACCCGGCGTTATAAACCGGCTCCGCGAAATACTCTTTGGAAATTATTACGAGGGCGTCTAAAAAAACACGGCGGCAGATAGCCTGCCGCCGTGTTTTTTTGCATATCGTTTAAGCTGCAATACATTGCGGCAGCTAGAGCATGTAACTTTATTCTGTAGCCGTTTACACCGGGGAATTTTTGGTTCATTCGCCCGTGCTATATTCTCGCAAGATAGGCCAATAGGGGAAATACGCTAGTGGCTCGAACCGCACGGGCTGCTTCACCAAAAACTCCCCGTTGAACATATGGCTAGAGCATTTTGTTAAATGCTCTAGAAAACCGTGTTTTTGGGCACCACAACGATACCCGAATCCGATATCGTGCCCTTCTGTAAATCTTTCTTCGGATTGTAGCCAATTTCAGTCCCATCGCCAAGCCGGACGCCCTTATCAATAATTGCGCGCTTGATTTTGCAATTTTTGCCAATTTCTACATTATCCAGCAGTATGGAATCCTGAATACTGCTGTATTCGCCCACGTGAATATTGGGCGACATAATGGAATGCTCGACGCGGCCCCGGTTAATCAGACAGCCGCGCGACAGTATGGAATTAAACACAACGCCGAACAGTTCGCCGTTTTTATGCTCGAAGCCGCACACCTTGGCCGGTGCGGAAAGCTTTTCCGAGGTGAAAATCGGCCAGGTAATGTCAAACAGATTTGATTGTGGCTGCTCGTCCAGCAGATCCATATTAGCCTCATAATAGGCCTCGATCGTCCCCACATCTCGCCAGTAGCCGGCTTGTGCCGTTTTCAGATCGGTGAAGGAATAGGACATGACCCTGTCGGTTTTCAGCATTGAGGGAATGACATTTTTGCCGAAGTCATGCTGAGAGTCGGGCTTGCGGGCATTTTCTATCAGGCGCTTGACCAGCACGTCGGTATTGAAAATATAGATGCCCATGTTGATCAATATGGAATCGGGCTTGCCCGGCATGATTATCGGCTTGGACGGCTTTTCCTGAAAGCCTTTCACCTGGCCGGTTTTCGTGGTTTCAACAACGCCGAATTCCCGGGAAAACTGCCGGTCCATCTCCATGGTGGCTATGGTAAGATCGGCCTTTTTCTTCAAGTGCTGCTCGATCATGGGGCGGTAATCCATTTTATAGATATGGTCCCCGGAAAGCACCAGCACGAGGTCAGGCCGCTCCTGCTGCAGGGTATAAAAATTTTGATATATGGCGTCTGCCGTACCCTTGTACCAATTTTCATTCACGCGCTGCTGAGCGTGAATGATATAGACAAATTCGCCAAAGCGGCCGTTCAGGGTATTCCAGGCGCGCTGTATATGCCGGTCAAGAGACAGGGATTTGTACTGGGTCAGGATATAGACCTTCCGGACATCGGAATTAATGCAATTGCTTATAGTAAAATCTATAATGCGATAGGCGCCGCCGAAAGGCACCGAAGGTTTTGCGCGGTCGCGGGTAAGTGGGTACAGTCGCTCGCCTTTCCCGCCGGCAAGTATCATGGCAAGAATCTTCTTCATGTGCGGAGCGTTTTCTTCTTCAAGACGTCTTTAATGGCAGTTTTTAGCGAATCAAGATCATATGATTTCACGACATAGGCATCAGCGGCCCAGCTCATGAAATCATCCTTATAGGTCGAGTAGGCTGAGTTGATGATGATGGGAATGTTTTTATTGATTTCGATAATCTTGCCGATCGCCTCCAGGCCGTCCATGCGCGGCATGCGGATATCAAGAATGATCAAATCAGGGGATTCATTTATTACCTGTTCCAGGCACTCCTTGCCGTCGCGGGCAAGAACCGTTTCATACCCCTCGTCGATGAGCTCCTGCTCGTAGAGGAAGCGGATATTCTCTTCATCGTCGACAATCAGAATTTTAGCCGCCATGACAATGCTTATGATAAAAAATTAATTTTTGAGTGCTGTTCAAATATAGCTACTATGCAGAGACGGTAATAGTCAAGTAAGAAAAATAGTTCCGTCAGCGTTCGCCGCCGAGCTCTTCGAGAGCATGAGCCTGCACATTCTGCGGCGGGCTGATAATGAAACGCTCCTCGGGTATAGCCTGAAAGCTGAGCGATTCAAAATCAAGAGTTACGGCTGCTTTAAAAGTGTAGTGATAAATTTTAATTTTTAAAGGAAAAACAGTGCCATCAATATTTTGAAATTGAAAAAAGCTGTAGGCATATACTGGTGCGCCGTTTTCAAACAGTTCATAGCGACTGATGCGGCGAACCTCAGGATCGACATATATACGCTCGGAAAAATTTCCGCAGGCGACAGTGAACACGAACTTTCCTTCCTTTACAGTGCTAGTGATCCTTTTATCCGGGCAGTCATGCAGCGGCGGCTGCCCCAGAAACGACTCCACAATCTCGGCAAGCTCCTCCTTTTCCTCATCCGCTCCTGCCACATCGTTAAACGTGACGGTGCGCTGGTTGCCTTCCACCATCGAAAATGCGATGGGGCCGCACATCAGCGATCCACGCACGGGCGAGATCCTGGATGCGGACATCCAGATGTACCACAACGTCATGAACCTCAATAAACACTGGTATTTCGTGCAGGTCAGCCCACTCGATCCGCGCGCCCAACAGTTGCCCCTGGCTGATGACATCGCCGGCCGGTTGTTGGAATATGTTGTGACGCACGAAGTCGGCCACTCGCTCGGCTTCCAGCACAACATGAAGGCAAGTTCGATGTATCCGCAGGAAAAAATGCGCGACCGCGAATGGATCAAGAAGATGGGTCACGTTCCGACGCTGATGGACTACTCCCGCTTCAACTACGTCGCGCAGCCGGAAGACAAGATCGACCCCGCGGACCTCGTCCCGCGCATAGGACCTTATGACAAGTGGGCCACCATGTGGGGCTACAAACCGATCCCCGGTGCGAAGACTCCCGACGACGAAAAGAAGACGCTCGACGAATGGGCGCGCGCACAGGATACGACCCCGTGGCTCCGCTTCTCCACCGCCGGTTCGCACGGTGCGGATCCCGGCGAATTGACCGAAGCGGTCGGCGATGCCGATGCGGTTGCCTCCACTGCACTAGGGATGAAGAATTTGGAACGTGTGATGGGCTATCTGCTGAAGGCCACCACAAAGCAAGGTGAGCCCTTCGAAGAGCTGGAGGAAATGTACGCGCAGGTGCTTGGGCAGTGGAGCCGCGAGATGGGCCACGTCGCTGCGATCGTTGGCGGTGTTCACTCGCAACAGAAGCATGGCGGCCAGCAGGGCGTCATCTTCACCACGATCCCAAAGGCCCGCCAAGCCGCCGCTGTCGGCTTCCTGAACGCCAATGCGTTCCGCACACCCAAGTTCCTGATCAATCCGGAAATCGCCCGCCGCATCGAGCCCGATGGGTTGCTCGCCCGATTGCAGACAGCGCAGATGAGCGTGCTGAACAGCGCGCTTTCCAACGCGCGACTGGTCCGCATGTTGGAACAGGAGGCTCTCGACGGAGCCAAGGCGTATAAGCCCGTCGATTTCCTCGAAGACCTGCGCAAAGGAATCTTCAGCGAACTCAGCGCGCCGAAAGTTTCGATCGACGCCTTCCGCCGCAATACGCAACGCGGCTATCTCGAAGCGGTTAATGATCGCTTGAACGGTACGCAGGCCAACGCGCAGATCCGCCCGCTCTACCGCGCCGAACTCCGGGCGCTTGCCGCCGACGTGGCCAAGGCACAGGCAGCCGACCGCACAACCAAAGCTCATTTAGACGATATGCGTGATCAGATCGCCAAGATGCTGGACCCCAAATTCGAGCAGCGCCCATCGTCAACAGTGACCTTTACTGGCCGCCGCGGAGTGGCCGACGACGAACAGGGCTGCTGGCCCGACTACGCCATCCACGGCGCCGAACCGCGCTGAAATGTGCTGGTTTCCCCGACGGCCCCGTGCGGGCTGGGGCATCGGCGTTAAGTTAAGAGTCGCTGAGCGCCGATTCCCGGCGGGAAGGGGTTTCCTTAAAAGCTATCGCATATTGCCGTGGGCCCACTTCCCCGAATGCCGTATCTGACCACTTTTCCGGGATGTCGACTACACGCTGCCCGAGTGGACATAACATTCGATTAGCGGAAGTTGGGCGGGACCCGTCGCGCGCCACGAAGAGGTCCTTTGTTTAATTTGAAAACAAAGGCGGATTCTGCTTCATGCCAGTTCCGCCGGTTCGACCAACGCAGCCTACGCTACTATAATGAAGTTCAGCAGCCCTCAAAACATTATGGTGAAATTACTAGTCTTAATCTTGGTATGGCCTGTATTGAATGCGTTCGCTGGGCCTAACATCCTTGGCATAGTTCAGGATCCCTCCAACTCTCCAATTACAGGCGCTAAGGTAGTCCTTTTCGACGTTCGTGGAAAAGGGGTCCAGACTACCAGTTCGGCGGGAAGCTTCGTTCTGGATGGGATTAGTGATGGCGATTATTTTTTTAAAGTTGAGAGCATTGGAAACAAGCCCGTTTTCGGCGCGCTTCGTGTAAAGGCAGGTGAGCAGCATAACATCACTGTTGTTATGTCGAGCGCTATATCGCGAGAGCCAGAGGCTGTAGCAGCAGGTGCGGCGCTTCGCAATGCGGTCCGTCCACCGCGATCATCGCCGAAGCGACCGAAAGTGAAACCCGCTCAGACTAAAAGGTCGATGAAGCCTGTATACCCAGCGGCCGAGCGAAAGGCGGGGATTAGAGGAACCGCCCACGTTGCAATGATCATCCTCCCTGATGGCACAGTGGATGATCTCGTTGTGCTTTCCGCACCAAACAGCAACTTTGCGATTGCAGCGCTTGCTGCCGTCAGACGATGGGAATACTCCCCAACGTACCTGGACGATCAACCGGTAGAAGCCAGTCTCACCATTGATGTCAATTTTGAGCCATAGCCCACGGCTAGCCGGAGCACCCTTTTCCTTGCATCTTACCCGACAAGCGCCCGGTAGAGCGTCGAGCGGCCTACGTTTAAAAGGTCGGCCACGTACTGGCGGCCTTCGCCCTTGTCGAGCAACTTACGGGCGTGGTCGATC
>Ga0118677_10005206_pt1 | contig 22931 bp, 12 predicted proteins | sample AliMusrvi5mmetaG_FD_86154 | JGI IMG/M metagenome (GOLD analysis project Ga0118677, IMG submission 86154)
ACAGATTCCTAAGTTAATATTTTTAGTGCCTGTAAAAAGTGATACATTATTAATTTCCTTAACGTTAGACAATAATAATCTCGTAGAACTACCTGGACTATTTTTCAAGGAAATTTACAAATGTTATATTCCATTACCCGTAAAATAGGATATGTCAATCTAGAACGTTTTAAATAGATCAATCATCCTATACATAATTGTTATAAGAAAGGGAATCAAATGGCTAGTATGAAATGGAAAAATTTAACTTCTTTTCCCAAGTTCCAATCTTACAGGAATCTTTCTAAAAAAGAACAGTCTCGTATAAAAAGAAGATTGGGGCGAGCGGTTTATACTTTTTTTTCATCCCTTTTTTCGAAAATATTATCCCTGGCTACAAGCCCTTGGGGATATTATATTATCATCACTTTTTCTTTGGTTGTAGCAGTACTTGCAATTGACCGAAAATACTTTATTTTTACAAATACGGATTATAAAAATATTTGGCTTAATATTCATGCTTCTATTTTCGAAGTTTTTATTCTTGGTTTGGTCATAATTATTTTTAATGACTTATCTGCTAAAAGAAAAATTATTAATAAGTATTTAAAAGAAATTGAGGATATAAAACAGGCTAATCCACAAAATGCCGCCAAAAAAATAATTGTACTTGTTTTTAAATTGATCAGAGCCGGTAAAAGTAGGATTGACCTTAATTCAACTCATTTAATTCGTGTAATTTTGACACGAGCTGCATTGAAGAGAGTTAATTTTATGGATGCTAATTTGTCGAATGCTACCTTACGTAAAGCCATTTTAGTGAAGGCGAATTTTCGTAACGCCATCCTAGTTAACACTAATTTTCGATATTCTAACTTAATAAAAGCCGACTTGACATCAGCTAACCTTACAGGTGCTGATCTAAGATTTGCAAAGTTTTATCGTACAAACCTTGAGGGGGTCATCTTAGATGGAGCATTTGTCGATGGCTTAGACTGGCTAATGCAATTAAAGGAGAAAAAGTGCTATGGATGGGAAGAAATTGATCAGAAATATCAAGTGATTGATAGGCACAGTATACCACCAGTCTTCATAATTGAAAATAAAATTGCAGATATTTGAGTTAGTCACCAAGGCTGTTAGATGTCAGATAAAGGATAAAAGTGATTGGGTAAATACTAATTCGTTAATCAGCTGATAACTTTAACCTAATGGATAATCTCATTCGTATCGCTGCTTTTAACTGGTTAAAGGATCAAGTGCAATTCCAGGGAGAAGTATTGCCATGGAAATTGCTTGAGGAGGGTTTTATTTTTGAAGGCAAACAGATCCATCTGGTTGGACAATCCGGGATATGGAAGCCCAAGATCATGCAATATCCACTTTCTATTACTACAAAATTTGAAGGCCCTTATCCGGATAAATTGAACAAGGATGGCCTGATTGAATACAGGTATCGGGGAGATAATCCAAATTATTGGGATAACGTCGGGCTTCGGGAAGTCATGAAATTAAAGAAACCATTAATCTACCTGTATGGGATTTCTCGGGGAAGATATTTTGTTTCCTTTCCGGTTTACATTGTTCATGATGACATTGCGAAACTGACATTTACCGTTCAGGTAGATGAGATCGATGCACTCAATCCACAGTTGGGGGTTGAGGATACGACCGCGTTACATTACCGGAGAGCCTATGCCACCACAAGCGTAAAGATTCGGTTACATCAACAATCCTTTCGAGAAAGAGTTTTGCTGGCCTATAACAATCAGTGTACGTTATGCCGTTTGAAGCATCCTGAGCTTCTGGATGCAGCACATATCATAGGAGATAATGCGGAGTTTGGTGATCCAATCATTTCGAACGGTCTTTCCTTGTGCAAGATTCATCATGCTGCTTTTGATAAAAATATTCTTGGAATCAACCCCGATTATTTTGTCCATGTAAGAAATGACATTCTCGAAGAGACCGACGGTCCCATGCTGAAGTATGGCCTCCAGGCTCTTGATAACCAGAAGATCATTCTCCCATACCATCGACATAATTATCCAGATAGGGAGCGGCTGGAAGAAAGATATGAGATATTTCGCAGAGCGTAGGATAATTTTCAATTCTTCAATTACAACACCCCACCACTGATTTAACATTTTTTTTATGGGTATTACTTTTTGTGATAGTAATCCTTGATGATGGTATTCTAATCAAACCATGTTATGCAAATTGTTTGCAAATAAAAAAGGGTCTCAGCTTTGAAGTTCTGAAACCCTTGTCATTCCTGTCTCCCCGGTAGGACTCGAACCTACGACCCATTGATTAAGAGTCAATTGCTCTACCAACTGAGCTACGAAGAGAATTTGGGACCGCAAAGATAAAGTTTTTTTTGATTTCTGAAAAGTGTTTTCGGATAAATTGAACTGTTTATCAATAAGGTTGTGGAATTTTCCGGAATTTCCCTATGTTTGGCATTGCGATTCTCAATGTTCATTCCCATGAAAAAACTTCTCTTCCTCCTCCTGGTGATCTTCTGCACGGGTGCTGCATTCTGCCAGCAGGAACAACTCATTCCAATCGGATCCGGATGGAAATTCATCCCGGAAGATAAACCTGTTTTCGCACAATCCGATTTCAACGATTCATCCTGGAAACCGATACTGACCGACCAGGCATGGGAAGGCCAGGGATATGAAGGTCATGACGGTTATGCATGGTACCGCATCAGGGTGGTTATTCCCTCTTCCCTCAAAGCGTCTGCCTTCCTGAAAGACAGTCTGCGGATCTGTCTTGGGAAGATCGATGACTACGACCAGACCTGGCTGAACGGGGTGCTCATCGGCACCAATGGCAGGAACCTGCCGTCAGGTTCCAACCCTGACCCTGCTTTCATGAAAGAATCTCCGATACCATGGAATCTTGAACGAAGATATACGCTTGCAGCCACTAACCCCGCCATCCTTTGGGACCATGAAAATGTGATCGCGGTAAGGGTCTATGACCAGGGCGGACCTGGTGGCATCTATTCCGGGCAACAGGAGATCTGCATGACCCTGATCAGTGATTACTTTGCCTTCGGTACCCGGAACTTTCCTTTCGAATTCACAAAGAGCGGATTGTCAAAAAACATAATTGCGGTGAACAATTCTCAGACATTAACGATCAAAGGGAAACTTGTCGCCATTGCAAAAGGGAAGGTTTCGGGAAGGATCCTCTTTCGCCTGGACACGATGATTTCCCTGGCACCGCATGAGAAATTTACCAGGCCTTACCTGCTGAAATATACGGATGAGTCCATCGCCGTTTCCTATTTATTCCGCTTCCAGGAATCACCTGGAATTGCGGTTGAACAGGATGAAACACCTTATCTCCTTACACCACCCGAAAAAGACACGCCCAGGATCAATGGAGCCCTGGTGTATGGTGCCCGTCCGGGACACCCTTTTCTTTATAAGGTTGCCGCTACCGGAAAGGGAACGCTCTCCTACACAGCAGATGAGCTTCCTCCCGGTCTTGTTATCAATCCCCGCACCGGTATAATTAGCGGCAGCGTGAGCGTTTCGGGCGAGTATAAGGTGAATCTGGTGGTAAGCAACAGCCTTGGGAAAGACCAAAAGACACTATTAATAAGGATCGGGCAGGATCTCGCCCTGACCCCACCCATGGGATGGAACAGCTGGAACTGCTGGGGATTATCTGTCGACTCCAGGAAAGTCATCGCCAGCGCCCATGCCTTTACCGGTTCGGGACTGCAAAACCATGGATGGAGCTTTATTAATATCGACGATGGCTGGGAGATCCCTCAAAACAGGGAACCGAAAAGAGACCCCTCAGGCAATATCCTGACCAATGAGAAATTTCCGGATATGAAAGCCCTGGGGGACACTCTTCATAAAATGGGACTGAAATTCGGCATCTACTCCTCACCCGGACCGCTTACCTGCGGACAGCATACAGGCAGTTACCAGCACGAAGCAGATGACGCCCGTTCTTATGCTTCCTGGGGTATAGACTACCTTAAATACGACTGGTGCTCCTATGAAGGCATTGCAAAGGACACCACCCTTCCCGAAAGAAAAAAACCTTACCTCATCATGCATGAGGCCCTGCAGGGGGTAAACCGAGATATTGTGTTCAGTCTTTGCCAGTATGGTATGAGCAATGTCTGGGAATGGGGAATTGCAGTAGGTGGGAATCTCTGGAGAACAACCGGCGATATAAACGATTCATGGGAAAGCATGAGCAGCATCGGCTTCAGCCAGGTTCAGAATGCACCCTATGCCGGTCCGGGTCATTGGAACGACCCGGATATGCTGGTACTCGGGCAGGTAGGCTGGGGCCCCAGCCTTCATCCCACCCGACTTACCCCGGATGAACAATATACCCATATCAGCCTGTGGAGCCTTCTCTCCGCTCCCCTGCTGATCGGCTGTGACCTTTCACAACTTGATCCATTTACGATGAACCTGCTTACCAATGACGAAGTGCTGGCCATCGACCAGGACCCGCTGGGCAAACAGGCCACCCCCATCCTGAAGATGGACGATATCCAGGTATGGATGAAGGAACTTGCAGGCGGCCACAAGGCCTTCGGGATCTTCAACCTTACAGAAAACACCCTCGATTATACACTGACACCCGGATCAGCCGGACTCAGCGAAACGACAGCTCTGCGCGACGTCTGGAGACAAAAAAACCTTGTGAAGCAGGACGGGAACTGGGTTTTCAGGATCCCGGGGCATGGGGTGATTTTAGTATCGGGTGTCGAGTAGGGACAGATCACGACCTGTCCTTACATAAGGATATTGGGGTAATCATATTTATTTTAATGGTACTTTTGATTGTTAATTGACAAGAATGCCAAACAGTAAATTTGAGTCGGCCTTAAGGGTAAACGAAGGTATAGAGCAGCCTTCCCAGATCAACGAAGATGCGGTCAGGAAGATCCATTCCAGCAAACCCAAAAGTCTGGGTGTTGAGGATTTTGTAAAAGAGATCCTTGCCGGAAATCGTACAGTGCTCAGCAAGGCCATCACGCTTGTTGAAAGCTCCCTTCCTGCACACCAGGAGAAGGCACAGGAGATCATCGCGGAATGCCTGAGACGAACGACAAATATTCCCGACTCCAACACCTTAACTCACACCGACTTCATCCAGTATCCGGCATCCAGCATCCGAATCGGCATCACCGGTATTCCGGGAGTTGGAAAGAGCACTTTTATCGAGGCGCTGGGAACGACGCTTACGGAAAAGGGACACAAGCTGGCTGTGCTGGCAATCGACCCAAGCAGCACCCGCACAAAAGGAAGCATTCTCGGTGACAAAACCCGGATGGAATCACTTGCCATTGACCCGAATGCATTTATCCGTCCATCCCCTTCGGCAGGCTCACTTGGTGGGGTTGCCCGAAAAACCCGGGAGACCATCCTCCTATGCGAGGCAGCCGGATTTGATATCATTTTCGTGGAAACGGTCGGGGTCGGCCAGTCGGAAACTGCTGTCCATGGAATGGTCGATTTTTTTCTCTTGCTAATGCTGGCAGGCGCAGGCGACGAACTCCAGGGAATCAAGCGGGGAATTATCGAAATGGCGGATGCTATCCTCATCAACAAGGCAGATGGCGACAATATCCAAAAAGCCAGACTCGCCAAGGCAGAATACACCAATGCGCTTCACCTGTTTCCTCCCTCCGGTTCAGGCTGGTACCCCGTTGTGGAGACCTGCTCAGCCAATACCCATGAAGGCATCTCCCAGGCCTGGGAAATCATTGCCGGCTACCACGAGTTTACCCTGCAGAACGGCTATTTCCTTAAACGCAGGATGCAGCAGAACCTCCAGGTACTCTACGATTTCATCGAAGAATCACTGAAAGCGAATTTCGCCGCCAGGAAAGATATCTCACTCCTTTTGAAAAGGATGGAAAGCGACATTATGACCGGCAAGCTGAATCCTTATGCGGCAGCAAAGGATCTCGTGGAACAATATTTCGCAAAGTAGTCCAGACAGGTAGCGGAATTTATCAGAATTACCCCTCCGTTTTTTAGACGACTTTCCCAATCCGGGAAATACTTTATTTTCATTTACTTTATAATCCACTGAATTTCTGTGCTTTATTTTATTATTCCCGATTGGTACGCCGATTGTATCATTCAGGAAAATGACTAAAAATAATTCACAGAAGATTCCCTATGAAGAAAATCGCCCCCCTGATCTTGTTGGTCTTTTTGATCGCATCCTGCAAAAAGCAGGAAATCACTGTTGAAAGAATATCAAAAGCAGTCAACATGGATGCTTCCGTTACCTATACAATAAATACCGGGGATTCCGCCCTCACCTGCCAATGGGAAGTGAATGGAATACCTGTCGGATCCAACTCGGCCTCACTGACTTGTCCGGACCGGGGAGATGATATTGTTACCTGTAAAACATCAGCAGCAGACTTTGCTGCTACGGATGAGTATAAATCGGCCGCAGCAGCTTCCCTTCTTATCAATGGGAACGGGCTTGGGACGACAGATTGGGAGGACAGGGATCAGAATGATAACGGACTGGCCGACCATTGGTACAGTCACCACCGGATGCGCTGGGCTATTCTTTCAAACGGAACGGACAAATACCAGAAGGTAACCGGGATGAGCACCCATCCCTATCAGCATATTTCCGACAGGCCTGATGTTGGAGAAAAGGAGTTCAAACTTCATTACGGAGAAACCTATTACATCTCGTTTACCTATACCAGTGCGCCTGATTCTCTCAGGATAGCCTTTACCTCCTGTACCATCCCACCCTGCGACCGTCCTTCAAAAACCAGTCGTCAGTTCACATACTATGGTCCGGATGGAGCCAACATCTCATTTTATTCCATTGATATGAAACCCGGAAACTGCAATGACTGGTTTACCCTTGACAATGTAAATCTCTTCAAGGTCAGATAACACTGTGCCTTTAAAAACACTTCTTTATAGAAATCAGGAATCCGGCCTAGGCTTTAACTTCCTTATCAGGGAAGATCATGGACAGGATCACGAAGAACGCCAGGATGCCGATAATAATCCCCAACGACATTTTTGTTGATATGTGCAGGTCGATAGCTTGCTGAAGGATCATTTTCACTCCCACATAAGAGAGCAGAAATGCAAGCCCGAGCTTGAGGAACCGGAAACGGTTCATGACATCGTTCACCAGGAAAAAGAGTGAGCGTAATCCAAGGATCGCAAAGATGTTTGAAAAAAATACGATGTAGGGGTCGCGTGTTACGGAAAAGACGGCAGGAACCGAATCGATGGCGAAGACCACATCCATGAATTCCACAAAGATCAGTACGATGAGCAATGGAGTGATGTAAAATTTGCCCTTCTCACGGACCCAGAAATGATGTCCCCTTTCTTCATGGGTAACGGGGAATATCTTCGAAATGAACCGGACCAGCGGATGTTTATTGGGGTCTATCAGCTCCTCATTTTTCGTACTGAAAAATTCTTTCCCCATTTTAACACCGACGATGATCAGCAGTGCACCGAAAAAATACATGATCACTTCAAACCGCTGAATTAAAGCACTGGCTGCAAAGATGAACATGAACCGCATGATGATCGCTCCAAGTATCCCCCAGAAAAGGATGCGGTGGTAATACCGCTGCTGGATGTTGAAGGAGAGAAAGATCATGATGATCACAAAAATATTGTCAACAGATAGGGAGTATTCGATCAGGTAACCGGTAAGGTACTCCAGTGACAGATTCCGGTTATACAGATTTATGGCCTGCTGGAAGGTCATGCCGTCAACCTTTATAGGATGGTGGTATTTCAGGATATTCTGTTTGATGCCTTCAATATCGGTAAGCCCATGCAACTGATCGCCGAAAAACCGGATCAGGAGATAAAATAAAAAAGAGACGAAGACCCATGTCATGGTCCAGCCTAAGGCTTCCCGGAACGACATGGCATGGCTTTTCCGGTTGAACACACCAAGGTCCACGGCCAGCATCAGAAAAATAAAAAAGAGAAAGCCAAAAAATACCAGAAATTCGTGCAGGTTCCAATTCATCTAAAATGGGTATAGGGTCGCCTGCTCAAAATTAAGAATTTTTATTAATTTTGCCCTCCCTCCCGGGATTCTCAACCCAATATGATGAAAGATACGACCTATGCACTCAGTCCGAATCCGCTGATCCGGTTTTTGGAGAAATCACCTGAAGACTTTACCAAGAATGACCTGATGCGTTTTATTGAAGCGCACAACATTGAAATGGTCAATTTCCGGTATGCCGGAGCAGACGGGAGGCTGAAGACACTGAACTTCATCATTGGCGGGAAAGCGCACCTTGACAGCATACTTACAGCCGGGGAACGCGTAGACGGCTCCAGCCTTTTCCCCCACTATGTCCAGGCGGGCTCAAGCGATCTCTATGTTATGCCACGCTACCGTACAGCCTTTGTCAATCCCTTTTCAGAGATCCCGGCACTGGACATCCTCTGCTCCTACTATGACAAGGATGGCTTGCCTTTCAGCAGTTCTCCCGAGTTCATTCTACGGAAAGCCCATGAAACCCTGACCAGGGAGACAGGGCTCTCTTTCGAGGTGATGGGAGAACTGGAATATTACCTGATCAGCGAGAAGGATCCCTTGTTCGAAGCTGTTGATCAACGCGGATATCATGAATCCTCCCCCTTCTGCAAATGGGAAAAACTGCGCACCGAAGCCATGCAGGCGATCGCCCATTGCGGTGGAGCCATAAAGTACGGACATTCCGAGGTGGGTAATTTTATTGAGGACGGACTTGCTTTTGAACAGAATGAAATTGAATTTCTTCCGGTAAAAATAGAAGATGCCGCCGACCAGCTGCTGATCGCAAAATGGATACTCCGTTCGCTTGCCTATAAATACAAGGCAACTATCACCTTCGCCCCGAAGATCACAACGGGGAAGGCCGGCAGTGGACTGCATGTACACACACGTCTTGTTAAGAACGGGAAAAATATGATGATCGGCAAGGACGGGCTTTCGGATATCGCCAAAAAAGCTATCGCCGGATACCTTGAACTGGCTCAGTCATTAACTGCTTTCGGAAATACCATCCCGACTTCTTATTTTCGTCTTGTACCTCACCAGGAAGCGCCGACCAATATCTGCTGGGGCGACCGTAACCGCTCAGTCCTTGTGCGGGTGCCTCTTGGATGGAACGCCAAGAACAACATGATCTCTGATGCCAATCCAAAAGAAAAGGTCAGTGGGAAGGATTTTTATGCCAAACAGACTGTTGAGTTCCGTTGTCCGGATGGTTCCGCAGATATTTACCTTCTTTTTGCCGGCCTGACAGTTGCCGCTCTCCACGGACTTACTATGAAAGACTCCCTCGAGGTTGCCGCCCGGACCTATGTGGATGTCAATATTTTTGAGGAAAAACACAAAAGCAAAGTAAGTAAGCTTCAACAGCTTCCCGACTCCTGCTGGCACTCAGCCGACTGCCTGGAAGCCCAGCGTGACATTTACGAAGCATCATCAGTCTTCCCGCCCCGCATCATCGACGGCATTATACGTATGCTCAGAAGTTATAACGACAAAGACCTTAGGGTGACGATCAAGGATAATGAAAAGGATATTCTGAAACTGGTGAATGCCTATCTGCATTGCGGGTAAATAGTTGTAACTGGCATTTTGTCACCATAACGTCCTGAGCACCTGCAATATTGTCAGAAATATTCCCGGTATTTCTACTGGTACAGATCTTGATTATTTTGGGAAAAACGATAATATTCCCTAAAAAAAGGAGGTATATATGACACTTATCAGATGGAATAACAGAAATGCATTAACAGATCTTTTCTCAAATTTCTTTGACAGTGAATTCGTCGATAATTTCGGTCACAGGGCATTGGAACCGGCTGCAAACATTCTGGAACACCCGGACTCATTTGAACTGAATCTTGCTGCTCCCGGGATGAAGAAAGAGGATTTCAAGATTGGTCTGGAAAATAATATACTGACTATCTCATCAGAGATCCAGGATGAAAAGGCTGAGGAAACCAAGAATTACACACGTAAAGAGTTTTTCTTCGGTTCGTTCAGCCGCTCCTTCACCCTTCCAAAATCCATCGACCTTGAGAAGATCAAGGCCGATTATGAAAACGGACTGCTGAAGGTGATGCTTCCGAAAAAAGAAGAAGCCAGACTGGATATAAAGAAAGAGATTAAGATCTCATAATTTTGCAGATACCTGTCAGGTTTTTATTCAAACCGCCCTACAACGGGCGGTTTTTTTTTGTTACAGATCATAATTGCATTCAGGGTGCTATGTTCTAAAAAAATAGTATGTTTGTATGTTGAAGTACTTCAGTAAATGCTTAACCGCCTGCTATTCATTTTATTAATCCTTCTGATCAACCCTTCCAGCAGGGTAAATTCACAGGGAATAAAGTTCAGGGAAGACAGTATCCTGAATGTCGTAAATAACACCCGTGACTCCAGGAAACAGGCAGAAATTCTGCTTGCTGAGACCAGGCATCAGAAAAACAGCTATAGTGACTTATCTCTTAGATTAGCCAGGCAGGCTTACTCCATTTCCGTAAAGGAAAAATTTCCCGATCTCACCATTGAGGCGCTGTTGCAGATCAGTTATATCCTTGTCACAAAGACTGAATTAACCCAGTCCATGGAGTTTACCATGAAGGCTAAAGAACTTGCCCAGTCTTCAAATGACAAACATGCACTGGCCGAGGTATCCTTCCTTATAGGCCTCAACCACAGTTTCTGGGGTGATTACCAGATCAGCTATGATAATTTCTTTTCTGCGCTGAAACTGTTTGAGGAGGTAAATGATCCGAATGGGATGGCAAAAACCATGAATGGTATTGGTTCGGTTTGCTACCACCAGAAAAACTTTGCAAAAGCATCTTATTATTACTCGGCTGCCCTGAAAAAAGCCAGGGACAATAAGGACGTACTCAATATTGCCAATGTATTGAACAACATGGGTCTTGTATTTATCGAGCAGAAAAATAACAATGCTGCGATCAATGCTTTCAATGAAGCGATCGAGATCAACAAAAAGGAGGGGCAACTTATCCGGCTTGCAACCAATTACATAAATCTGGGGATGGTTCAGAAAACCCTGAAACAATATGATGCGTTCAGGGAGAATTATATGAAGGCAACAAAAATATTTTCCGATATCGGGAATACCAATAACCTCGCGTTTTGTTACCTCATAATGTCAGACTTTTACGATGTCAAAAGTATGCCTGACAGTGCCATTTATTTTGCAAAAAAATCATTTGAGGAGGGGCTCCGCAACAAGCTGAAAGAGGTAATCCTTGAATCCTCATCAACACTTCATCTGCTCTATAAGGAATCAAAAAACACGGATAGCGCCTATCGCTATGCGATCCTGCAGTACCAGGTGAAGGACAGCCTGAACGATGAAAAGTCGTTTTCTAAATTATCTCAGGTTGAAATGGAATACAGTTACGAGAAAAAGATGAAGGATGAAAAGATCCGTGAACAACGAAAGAATTATCTCATCATCATAATCCTGATCCTTGCCCTTTCGGCCCTGACCACGACTTTTTTCTACCTCTCGAGGCAAAGGGTGAAGGTGAAAAATATCAGTCTCGAAAAGGACAAACTGACCAAAGAGGTTGAATATAAGAACAAGGAGCTTACTGTAAATGTGATGAACCTGATCAAGAAGAACGAGTTCATCGTTGATCTTTCTGAGCGGCTTATTGATATCGAACAACATGCAGGTGAGGAAAAAACAAAATCAGACATCCTTCGTCTGGTTGGCATGCTACAGAAAACTCCACAGGATGAGATATGGGAGGAGTTCGAAGTCAGGTTCAAACAGGTATACAGTACCTTCTATGAAAAACTAAGGATTGACTTCCCCGACCTCACGCCCAGTGAGCTGAAACTCTGTGCTTTGCTCAGGCTTAATCTTTCAACCAAAGAGATCTGTGAGCTTTCCGGACAACGGCCTTCGTCTCTGGATGTAGCCCGTTACCGCCTCCGGAAAAAACTCGGTCTTTCCAATTCCCCGGTGAACCTCGTCACCTTTCTCTCTAAATACTAACCCTCCACTCTTTTTTTTAATTCTTTAATTTTCTGATACATACAGAGTGTGTATTGATAATGTATAGTCCTTTTTTGGCTTTATATGGATTTTGTATAGAGCAATAATTAGGAAAGTGTATCTCTGACAACATATTTTTGACCGAAAATAATTTCACACATGAAACGGAAACCGGAAGAAAAAAAAGTTGTTGAGGAAGATGAAAAAGATATGGATCTGGAAACAATCAAAAAGCTGATCCGGAAAAAAGAGATTCAAACCACAGTACTAAAGAAAATAATTCAGCAAACCAATCATTCACAAAACAAAAATTCAGCATCATGAAAAAACGGTTATTAATTCTTTTGTCTGTCATCCTTACAGGCATTTATAGCTTTGGAGCGGTTCCGCTGCAAGGCATTAAAAATATACCCGGAGATTTTTCCAGCCTGAAAATGGCCATCGATACATTAAACAATAATGGTGTCGGGTATGGCGGTGTTACGTTTAATATAGCAGCGGGTTATACAGAAACATTTACCAGTCCTGTTGCAGGTTATATAACAACCAATACCGCCTCTATTGACAACCCGGTTGTGTTCCAGAAGTCGGGAACAGGACTCAACCCAAAGATCACGGGATCGGTAACCGGAACTTCCGGGACCATTGATGCCGTATTTGCATTATGCGGAACAGATTATGTAACTTTTGACCGGATCGACGTAACAGAACCCACGGGAGTCGTTGAATACGGATATGCTCTTTTTAAAGCATCCGCCACCGACGGTGTGCAGAATGCAACGATTAAAAACTGCAAGATCTCACTCAATCAGAACATCCTCACAACCAAAGGAATATACGCTGGCAACCATATCTCAGCAAATACCACCGCATTGACCATTACTGACCTTTCAGGTACCAACTCCTACAATAAGTTTTATGGAGACACCATCACCAACTGTTTTATCGGCATCTCTCTGAACGGTTACAACCAGCCTGCTTCTCCATGGAACTGCTACGACCAGAACAATGAGATCGGAAAAGACGGAGCCAACAATATTTCAGGATTCGGATCAACATCCGCCGGTGCAACGGCAACGATGGGCATCTTCGCAATCTGGCAGAACAACCTGGTTATTGCCAACAACAATATAAACGGTGCAGTTCCGGGAACAACCGGAAGCTGCGCGGGGATACAGATAGGAACTTCCACTTCCGCGAATTATACCTATAACTCCAATATGGATATTTATAATAATTATATCAGTATCCAATGGGCTGGCACAACCGGCATCTTTTACGGCATCCTTGACTGGAGGCTCAACACGAATAGCAGTGTGATTGTCAATACGACAAATACCGTCAATATATACAGTAACACCATCACGGGCTGTACTTGTAACGCTTCCACCAGCGCCAATTGTTTTTATATGGATTGCTACAGCGGAGCCCTTTCCCTCAACATCCATGACAATGCCATCTACAATAACAACTTCGGCAGTACATCCGCCACCAATACCGGCAGTTTGTATTACCTCTATGTAAATGCCGGATTAAATAGTCCGGTGGGTGAAACGTACGTTATTGGAAACAACGTTCACGACAATATCAGGACACAAGCCACCCCTGGCTCCGGGAATGTTTATTACTATTATATCAGCGGCGGCGGCACATTAGGCAGTACACATGATAACATAGCAACAAACAACACTGCAACAGTAACAGGAGTTACCGCCGGAATATACCATCTTCAGGGATATGGAAGTGTCACCTCAAAATACATATTCAAGAATACCATTTCCAACATCAGTGCAGCAAACGGAACATTTTACGGATTTTATACCGGGAACGGAAACATCAATTATATTTACCAGAATCAGTTTTATAATATTCAGGGGAATCTGGCAGCCAGTGTTCTTTATGGCATGTACCTTTCCTCCGGAGGGGGAGCATATGGGAATATGTATGTTTACAACAACACCCTTTCAGATTTCAAAACACCGGCCGCCAGCAACACCAATCCAAGTATTTATGGAATTAACACCCTTGCAAGCAGTGTCACGCTCGTTGGAATTTATTACAATACAATCAGCCTGAATGCTACATCGACCGGAACCAATTTTTCAACTGCCGCCATTCGTCTGACTATCCCCAGCGCCGGATCTATGCCATACAATCAGGAACTGATCAACAACATTATAATCAATACTTCAACGCCAAAAGGAACCGGAAGAGCGATTGCATTGATGTGTTCCGCAGCAGGTTTAAACAGTTATTCGCTTAACTCAAACAACAACAACATTTACGCAGGAACAATATATTACGATGGAACAAATACAGACGGCACAATGGCTCAATTCAAGTCCCGTGTTTACCCTCGGGAAACGCAGTCTTTTGCCGAGAATACAACATTCGTGAATGCAGCCACCCATAATTTCAAAGTAAACACCACCATTGCAACACAATGCGAGAGTGGAGGGAAACCGGTAACAACTCCTTATGCTGTTACTACTGACTTCGAAAATGATCCACGCTCAGCAACAACCCCGGATATCGGTATGGATGAGTTCAACGGTATTGCAAGTGATCTAACACCTCCGACAATTACCTACGCCACGTTGATGAATACTTCATCTCTTGCTGCCAGAACAATAACCGTGAGCATAACCGATCAGCATGGAGTACCCACAACCGGCAGCGGTTTGCCTCGTCTGGCATGGAAGATCAATAGTGGAAGCTGGAACTATGCCACCGGAACTTTTGTGTCCGGGAGTACCTACACGTTTAGTTTCGGTACAGGTGTTGTTTTGAATGACATTGTTTCTTATTATGTTCTAGCACAGGATAGCTGGAGTTCACCAAATGCCGGTTCCTATCCCTCATCAGGTGCGACTGGCTTTACAGTCAGTCCTCCAGCTGCTGCCACACCCCCTTCTTCCCCATCCACTTATACGATAATTGCAGGGATTTGCGGAACAAAACTGGTTGGGACGGCAGCAGGTGCCGACTATGCGACTCTCACGGCGGCTGTTAATGATGTCAATGCCAAGGATATCACCTGCCCGGTGACATTATTGCTGACCGATGATACTTATCCATCAGAGACCTACCCTATCGTTATCAACCAGAACCCAGGGTCCAGTGCCACGAATACACTGACAATTAAACCGGCTTACGGCAAGTTGCCCTTCTTCACATCTGCTGTGAACGGAGCTTCGGGTAACAGTTATGCAGGCACCCTGACACTTAAAGGCGCACAGTATATAATTATCGACGGATCTAGCAGCCCAGGCGGTACCGATCGCTCCCTGACCTTCCAGAACACCTTTGCTACTGGCTATGGAGCTGCACTTGTTTTAACAAACAACGGGATTGCAGGGGCATCCAACATCATTGTGAAAAATTGTGTTCTGAAAGCAACTTTCCAGCAATCTTACAATGCACAGGGGCTGACTATGGTCAGCCAGACAGGTTACGGGGATTACCATAACATTCTGATCGATAACAACAGCATCAATTCCTGCAAATTCGGTATTGGAATTGGTGGCAACGTATTTAAACCTGCTTCCAATATTACTGTGTCAAACAACACAATTGGCTCGGGTTCAGATGCTACTACAGTTTCCACTTATGGTATTACGATTGGTTATGTTGATACCGTTTTGGTGAAAGGAAACGAGATCAGCGGGATGATCAATACAGGCTCAGGTTGGATACAGGCCGCCACGGGCATCACCATCAACACAAACACCTTCCATTATGTGATCACAAAAAATATCATCCATGACTGGTTCAGCACCTCAAATGCAGGTATCGGGATCTATGATAACAGCGGTGACGCAACTACCCCGAAAGAGATCAGCAACAATGTTATCTATAACATCAAAGGAACCGGTGGGGCTCCTGCCGGAATTGCCATATTTAATAATGCAGGGAATTTTAAAATCTATCATAACAACATTTACATGGGCCCGAATTCAACCCCATCGGCAACCTATAGCTCTTCTTGTATAAACTTTGGCAATAACAACAATACCGGCATTGATATCCGCGACAATATCCTTAAGAATTCCAGCGCTACCACAGGAGTTAACGGGTATTGTATCCTGTCCGGTACTACCGCTGCTTTCGCAAATCTTAATTACAATGATTATTACGCAGACGGAGCTAGCCCGAAAATCGGTGGTATGAACGGCATCGACTATGCAACACTTGCTGACTGGCAGGGGGCCAACCATATGGATGCTAACTCCGCGAATATTAATCCGGCATTTGTCTCCGACACCTATTTACTGCCTACAACATCTGCAATGCCGAAAGCAGGACTCTATTTCACCTCCGTACCCCAGGATATCAACAATACAAACAGAACCAATCCCCCGGATATCGGTGCTTATGAATTTACTCCTTCTCCTACGGTTACAACAGATGTTGAGTCGAACCTCACATACAACAGTGTTATCCTCGATGGAACCGTTAATCCTTATGGCCAGACGATCACAACATATTTCGATTATGGACTGACCAGTGCATACGGATCCTCAGTAGCGGCATCACCAACGACAGTGACCGGTGGAACACCCGCTCCAATTTCCCAGATCATCAGCGGCTTAACACAGCAAACTACTTACCATTTCAGGGCAAGGGGCGTTACAGGCGGAGGAATGGTGATCTATGGAAGTGATCGCACCTTCACCACTCTTGACAATACCAAGACCTTCAATCTTAAACTTTATCTCGAAGGTCTTTATGCAGGCAGTGGCACTATGAGCCAGGCCAGTGATGGTACAGGGCCAAAATACGGTACCGGAATCGCCGATCAGATCACGGTAGAACTTCATGATGCTTCCAATTACGGAACCATTGTTTATACAGCAGGTAATGTGAACCTTGGGACAGATGGTACAGCTTCCCTGCCAACACCAAGTGCACATAACGGATCATATTATGTTACCGTCAAACACCGCAACAGCATCGAAACTGTAAGCGCTGCACCGATCTCTTTTGCATCAGGAACCATCAGCTATAATTTCAGTGATAACGCAGCCAAAGCATATGGAAGCAACATGTTCTCTCTTGAAGACGGCTCTTGCGTGATCTACGGATCGGACGTAAACCAGGACGGGATCATCGACGGTGGTGATATGGCCAGCGTTGATAACGGGGCTGCTTCTTTTGCCTCCGGCTATCTCTCTGAGGACTGCAACGGCGATGGACTCATCGACGGAACAGATATGTCATTTGTGGATAATAACGCAGCTGCTTTTGTCGGAGCTGTTACTCCATAATCAGAATTAATTCCGAAAAACAGCTTATCAAAAGATCATTAAAATGAATCAAAAAATTGCGGTATGTTTCCTGAAAGTGCGATAAGCTGTTTTACTATAATTATCAGGAATCCATATTGCAGTATTTTCAGTTATAGTTAAAGGTTGGTTTGGTTACGAGCCGTCCCCGGGAAGGACGGCTCGTTTTTTCATCCCAGCCGACATTGAGGGCATTTTCCGGAGAAATTGACAAAAAAGAGAGAAAAACTACAAAAACCATGAAATGTTCAGATAATGTAGAGGTAAAATTGAGGGGCTATTCAGTTTTTGTAGGGGTGGAAAATTTCTGATCCCGTTATCAGGGAACTACTTTTACCCAATTGAATATTGTGAAATGACGACACGAAAAACACAAACAAACAAAACATTAAAACCATGAAAAAAAGACTACTGATCTTCATTGCGATTCTTTTTTCCGGTGCAATTACATTCGGAGCGGGCTTACCCCTGACCGGGAATATATACATCCCAACTGCCGGAGCATACACCAGCATCAAGATGGCCATCGACTCCCTCAATATTGACGGAGTTGGCGCAGGCGGCGTGAATATTTACGTTGCAGCAGGTTACACTGAAACATTTCCGACACGTACCAGCGGTCTGATCACCACAACGACCAGCACCGCGGCAAATCCTGTCCTTTTCAAAAAATTCGGAACGGGCGCAAATCCGAAGATCACTGCCGGAACAGGAACAGGTGCCGGAACAGGAACAACAGACTATATCATCTGCATCGGGGGAACCGATTATATTACCTTCGACGGCATTGACCTCCAGGAAAACCCCTCCAACAGCAGCACCACTACCTGGTTTGAGTGGGGGTATGCAATTTTAAGGGCTACAACATCCGATGGATCGCAGTATGTTACCATAAAAAACTGCACCATCAGCCTGAACAAAGCCAATGCCAATACTTATGGCATTTATTCCAACCGTTCCCTCTATACTGCCCCCGCAACGTCGATCTCACCCATCAGTACGGCAGGAGCCAACTCCAATAACGCCTTTTACAACAATACGATCACCAACAGCTGTAATGGTATCGCACTTTTCGGCGGGTCTGCCGCCAATTATTACGACCAAAACAATGATATCGGATCACTGGGGGGCAACAAGATCACCAATTTCGGATCCACCGTCACAACCACAACGGTTTATGGGATCAATACTACCTACCAGCCAACGATGACGATTGCCAACAATAAGATCAGCGGGGCAATCACGGGTTCCACCTTTTATGGAATGTACCTTCAGAGCGGTGCCTGTAATGCCTCAATTTTTGGCGACACAGTGAGTGTGCAGCTGACTACCAATACCGGCTCATTTTATGGAATTTACGACGCCATGTCGTATCTCGCAGGCGGAGTTGTGAATGTTCATGATAATGTTGTTACCGGTTGTGCCGTGTCAAGTACGGCAGCTTCCTACAGCGGAACCTGTTATTACTATAATGTAGGTCATGCCAGCAGCAACTTTAATTTCTACAATAACAAGTGTACCAACAATACATATGGTTCTGTAACAAACACCGCAACAGGGTCCGTTTATTATATGTTTACTGCCGGATTCCCCACGGTAATGGGAACGGCAAATTTTTACGGAAACACCATTACAGGGAACACACGGGTACAGTCTGTAATAGGAGGTGGAAATACATATTATTTTTCACTGAATATGCAGTCAGTTACTACGAATTTATACAACAATTATGCCGACAATAACACCGCGGCAACCAACGGTACGGCATATGGCTTCTACAATACAACAGCAAACGGTACTCCAACGAAGAATATTTACGGAAATACATTCACAAACCTCTCGGGAGCAAATGGAACGGTTTATGGTATGAGTCTTTCAGGCGGAAGCACTGTAAATATCTATAAGAACAAGGTCCAGAATCTGAGTACTGCCACCACAAGCGCTGCAGCACTTGCCGTAAGCGGCATCAGTGTTTCCAGCCTTTCAGGAAGCAGCACTGTATATATCTATGACAATGTTATTGGCGACCTGAGAGCACCTGCAAGCGCCTATACATCTGCTATAACCGGATTGGATCTCATTTATGCCCAGCCCAGTAATTATATTGGCTGTTACAACAACTCCGTTTACATTAATGCAACTTCATCCGCTGCAAATTTCGGAACTGCTGGCGTAACAATCAGTGAGTATCCATTATCCCTGGATTTCAGGAACAACATTATATGCAACAATTCTACACCAAAAGGAACAGGCATTGTTTGCGCCATCCTGAACACCAACACAAACACCAGTCTGACGAACCTTTCCAGTCTCTGCAACAACAATAATTATTATGCAGGCACCCCTGGAGCTTCGAACCTGATCTATTATGACGGCGTTAAAGGCGACCGTACACTGCTGGCTTACCAGGCACGCGTATTCCCGAAAGAAGGAAGTTCCGTTACAGAAATCCCGCCTTTCATGAGCACAACCTCCGGGTCTATGAACCTTCATGTCAATCCGGCCATTGCCAGCCAGAGCGAAAGTTCGGGTACTGTAATTTCAACGCCTGTTGCCATTACCACCGATTTCGATGGTGATGCAACCTACCCTAATAGCGGTTACCCGAATAATCTTTCATATCCCGCAACGGCACCGGATATGGGTGCAGATGAATTCGGTGGCATCCCCCTGGATCAGACCCCGCCTACTATCCGGTACACCCAGCTCCTGAATACCGGTTTCACCACCAACAGGACCCTGAATGCCACCATCACTGACGCAAGCGGTGTTCCTGCTTCAGGAACCGGACTTCCACGTGTCGGCTGGAAAACAAACTATAACGGGACATGGAATTATGTTGCCGGCAGTTATGTCAGCGGCAACCAATATACCTTCAGCTTTGGCGCAGGAACAACCATCGGGGATACTGTTTATTACTACGTTCTTGCACAGGACCTTCATGTTCCTGCCAATGTTGTTTGTTTCCCCTTCAACAATGTGGGCGGTTTAACAGCAAATCCTCCTTTGGCAACCACACCTCCGGATAACGCCTATAAATATGTGATCATCCCGCCGATCTGCGGAACAATAACGGTTGGATCCACCGGAACTTATCCTACGCTTACAGCAGCATTTGCCGATATCAATTCGAAAGGGATCACTTGTCCTATCACGATGCTTCTTACCGACCCCTTATACAGCTCTCTGGAGAATTTCCCTCTGACGCTGAACACCAATGATGGCAGCAGCGCAGTCAATACACTGACCATCCGGCCGCAAGCCGGGGTAACTGCAGAAGTCATCGGATCCTCTACCTCCGATCTCATCAAACTGAACGGATTCTCTTACCTGGTCATCGACGGATCAAACTCCGGAGGAACGGATATGAACCTGACCCTGCAAAATACCCTGGCAGCCAACGGTTCGCATGTGATCGGGGTTTACAGCAATGGAACTACCACACCGGCAACCAATTTAACGGTTAAAAACACGAAAGTCAGAGGGGTAGCGACCACCAGCACCACAACCTGCGGAGTATGGTTCGATGGTACAAACGGTGGTTATAATGATTGTATCATTACCCATGACTCGATCAATTCACTCTATACCGGTATCCAGTATTACGGTTCCAACAATGCTACCAGCAGTAATCTGCACATCACCAATAATATCATAGGGGCAGTCGATACAGCAAAGGCAGTATCATTCAGGGGCATTGTGCTGAAGTACGCTGACAATACACTTATTGAGGGCAACGAGATCATGGGTGTTTCTATCGGTGATACTGTTGGCAAGCAGGGAGGCATTTTCATGCTGACCGCTTCCACCAACACCAAAATCCGGAAGAACAGGATCCACGACTGGTACCATACACGGGATATCGGACTGGGAGCCTGGGGTATTCGGTTTGAGGCAGAAGCTTCTACGGTTACCGAGATCTCCAACAACGAGATCTATAACATCAAATCCTCAGGAGCAGCTCCGGGGCCATCACTCAACAATCCTTATGGTATCTCAGTATTCTCCGGGGGCAATATCCGGATCCTGAACAATTCGATCTTCATGAGCGGCGAAGTACTTTCCGGTTCGGATATGTATGATGCCTCATCAGCTTGTATCGGAATATACAACATCGGAGCAACCAACATTGAGATCCGGAACAATATCCTGAAAAACTCCATGGTCGGACTGCATGCGACCGGCTGTTCCCTGGACGGAAAAACTTTCGCCATCTATGCCATGGCAGCAACTGCTTCCAACTTCAGTATCATTGATAACAATGATTATTTTGTGGATGGCTGTTCCCCGCGTATCGGTGGTTTCTTTGGCAGTTACAACAATACGTATGCAACATTGGCCCAATGGCAGGCTGCAACCGGTCAGGATACCCATTCAATCAATATCGACCCCGCTTTTGTGTCTCCAACCCATCTTGTCCCTACCGCTTCAGGAATGGATCATAAAGGCGCTTATCTACCTGAGATCCCGTCTGACATTAACAATGTCACACGTGCCAATCCTCCGGATATGGGGGCTTATGAATTTACAGCCTATGAGTCTGTTGTAACAGATCCGGCCACCTCACTTTCAATTAATTCAGCTGTTCTGAACGGCAATGTGAATGCTAACGGCTCATCCATCGATGTCTATTTCGATTATGGTCTTACCGACTCCTATGGCACTACCGTTTCAGCTTCCCCTTCAACGATCACCGGATTCGGATCAGCACCTGTTACCGCAACTATTTCCGGTCTTACTCCCTCGACGACTTATCATTTCCGCGCAAGGGGCATTGATGCCGGAAGCGTGACCATCTATGGTAATGACCGGACCTTCACTACTTCTGAGAACCTGAAGACCTTCAACCTCACGCTTTATCTTGAAGGGTTATACAATGGAAACGGAACCATGAACCAGGCCAGCAGCGGGACCGGTCCGAAATACGGAACGGGAATTGCCGACCAGGTGACCATTGAATTCCATGATGCGGCTACCTACGGAACAATGGTTCATACATTTTCCAATGTCGACCTGCATACCGATGGAACAGCTTCACTCACCGTTCCTGGTGCATTAAGCGGTTCATACTACGTGACAATTAAACATCGTAACTCGATCGCTACCGTCAGCGCGACACCTGTTGCATTCCCCTCCGGGACTATTAATTACAATTTCAGCGATAATGTTAATAAGGCATATGGCAGTAACCTGCTGTTGCTTGAAGACGGGAAATGCGTTATTTACAGTGGCGATGTGAACCAGGATGATATCATTGACGGTGGTGACATGTCGGGAATCGACAACCAGGCAGCAGCTTTTGCATCCGGGTATATTCCGGAAGACTGCAATGGCGACGGGCTCGTTGACGGTTCCGATCTCGCGATCGTGGATAACAACGCGGCCGCCTTTGTAGGAGCAGTAACACCATAAATATATAATTGAAACCATATAATAATAACCTAATAAATCAAACAATTATGAGAAAACAAATGTTTCAGCTTTGCAAAGCCATCCCATTGATCCTGTTAATGCTGGCTTTCATTGGTGTGAATGCTCAAAGAAGGTATTCACCACTTGCCAATACGGATTTGACTATCACCATTCTCAACCAGACTTCGACCAGT
>Ga0118677_10005207_pt1 | contig 22929 bp, 15 predicted proteins | sample AliMusrvi5mmetaG_FD_86154 | JGI IMG/M metagenome (GOLD analysis project Ga0118677, IMG submission 86154)
TCAGGACTTGTTGATTGCCGTCGTGCAGAACGTCCGGATTATCATTCGCAGTGTCACGGGGCGACGGTTCTCGGGCATACAGATGCTCTATCGAGGCCTTTTTGCGGACTTGGAAGCCTGCCGCGGCGGTTTTCGGTGCTGGATGACGCTCAGACTGGCAACATTAACGATCTAATCGAAAAAAATTTTTACATCCGTCGTTCTAATGGTCGCAGAGAGGCTTTGGGCAACACGCCGTCGACAAGCGACATTTCATTTAGACACTCCTCCACCAGCTGGCGTTTGGCGCGGTCGCGGGGCAGGGCGGCCGCAAACCGCTGGACAGCCTTGCCCACAGTCTTGTATTCGCTGATTCCCAGCGCTGTTCCGATCTCGCTTAGCGTCAGGCCGCTGCGCCGACGCGCCAGATATAAGACCAGTTCGCGACCCCAATCCCCATGGCGATTTGAGAACTCCGCCCACGCCTCGCCGCGTTTCTTCTCCACCACCGACACCACCTCCGCCACGGTCACGCAATTCAGCACCTGCTTCCGGTCCGGCTGCTCCTTGGTCACCCGCCCCACCCAATGCTTTGCCTTTTCCAGAAACGCCTGCGAACCCAAGGCCACCCGACCGCCAAAATCCTCATAGCCTTCCGGTGAATCGCCACGGGTCACATGCCGCTGGATATACTGCCGGTACGCCTTGCGTCCGCCCCCGCGCTTCAGCAGTTCCGCCGTGGTCAGCCAGGCCGGGGTCGGCCCATAGCCGGCATAGGCGACATACGAGCTCCACCGGTAGCCCCTCAACTTCTTCAGCCGCCGGGACACCGCCTCACGGTCCATCGGCACCAGCCCCCGGCTTTCCGCACGGTTGGACGCCTTCCCCAGCCCTTCCCCCTTGGTCCGGATGGGATTGAGATGAATATAGACGCTGGCCAACAAGGCCCAGGACCCTTCCCCATCGATCAGCACGCTGGCAAACCGGCCCTGGAACACATGCCCCACCCGCCCCCGCCGCCGGTTGAACCACACGCTGTAGCTAACATTGAGCCACTGGATGGCCGCGCTGGCGTTCGCCTGCGGGGTGCGGATCAGGAGGTGGTAGTGGTTGCCCATGAGCGCGTACGCATGTACTTCCACCCCGTACCGCTCCGCCATCGCCGGGAGCAGCTCAAGGAAATGCTCGTGGTCCCGCACGTTCGCAAAGATTGCCCACCGCTCGATCCCCCGCGCCGTGATGTGGTACCACCCGCCCGCAACATCCACTCTGACTGGTCTTGCCATGCTTCTGAAATATCACACTCCGCGCCCGCCACGCAACCTTTAATTTGTCGCTTGTCGAGACGTGACCCTAATAGCTATGACCCTAATAGCTAATGGAGGTCAGCCACGGCCCGAACATGATCGACCACAACGTATTCAGCGACATACGGCCCGACAAGACGCACCGCGAGATTGTGTACGCGCTGAACGTGGACACCGGCGAAAAATGCACGGCGGCCTACAACCTCTTCATGGATATCCCCGAGGGGTTCGCCGTGGCCATGCATCTCGGGCAGGCGGGGCGCGATGTGTCCGGCCGCACCATGCTGGGCCGGAAACACAAGGTGCTCAACAACATCTTCGTCCGCTGCCCCCAGCGCGTGCTGTTCGAACGCACCGAGAACAACGTGTGCGAGGGCAACCTCTACGACAAAAACAACGACGCCATGTCCTTCCGCGTCGAATACCCCTCGCCGAAATCCATCGTCAACTTCGAGGCATGGCAGGAGTTTTTCGGCTACGACCTCAAGGGCAGGCAGGCCAGCATCCAGGCAACGCTGGACCCGAAGTCGCTCGCTGTGTCCCTCGACATCAAGGGATCGCTGCCCGAATGCGCACCGGTCCCCGAGCTTGGCGGAACCGGCTCCGGAACGCAGCCCGGCCCGTTCGAACTGGACGTCGAGCAAGGCCCGGACGGAACTTCGCGGGCGCACAGCATAAGCCCAAAAAAATAATTGAAAACTGCCGATGCGTCTGCATAGGATAACGGGAAACAAGAGGAGGTATTCATGCTGCGGAAAATGATGGGAATCGTTGCAGTGGTGGTGGCCATGGGCTGGGCGGCGGCGGTGATGGCGGCGCCGGCGGTAAAGACCTACCAGGTGACCGGTCCGGTGCTTGAACTGACCGACACCAAGATCGTGATCCAGAAAGACACCGAAAAATGGGAACTCGTCCGGACCGCGGACCTCAAGGTGACCGGCGAGCTCAAAGTCGGCGCCAAGGTGACCGTCAAATACACCATGACCGCCACCAGCGTTGATGTGAAAAAATAATCCGGGCCGGCCCCAAACACAAACGGCCGGGGCCTTCTGAACAAAACATCCCGGAACGAAGAGTCCGGGATGTTTTGCTGTTTCTGTCCTCCTTGCGAAAAAAAATAATGGTTTGATTTGGTCGGATTTGGTTTGATTCACTTTGATTTCTGCAGCTCATGGCCGCCGTAGAAACATCGACTGCGAAAGGCGCCAAATATCCGAACCCAGCAAAAGCTGGATTCTTGTGTGTTCTGCGTATTCCGCAACTGCCGCATGTTCCCGTTGCTTTCATCGATCTCTCCACCCAACCCTCAGCCAAACCGCTTCGGCCGCTGCACGACGCAGCGACTATCTCGCCCAACGGTCTCCATCATACACCCGGTTATGCGGGGTTCGGGCCGGGAATGGCCAAACAACGGGAAAATGCAACACTCTGAAACAGTTTGAAACACTCTGAAACTTAAAATTCCCTGATTTTTTTATTGACGTATTTTTTGCAGAAAGTTGAGAAGGAGCTTCCTTGCAAAGGACGCAAAGAACGAGAGATGTCAGCAATCAGATTTTCCACTACGTTAATACAAATCTGCTCAACAAATCCGCGGGTGCTTCAATTGTCGTTTGTCGTGGCGTGACCCTAATGGCCTCTATCCGCCGGCAAAAGATCAGCAACACGCTTCCATCTTGCCCGCTGGGGGCCGGCAGTGGACAACTTCTCGCGGACCTCGTGAACGAAGACTTTGCCATGGCAGGCCAGCCCCAGTTTGGTCAACAGCATTTCCCTTTGCGAACCCTCCACGGATTCGGCAATCAAGCCGATGATGTTGTCGGACGAAAGAGATCCAATCTGCTTCAGAGCTGCGATTGCGGGATATGTCGCCTCATAGGTTGCACGGCCAACGAGAACTTCATGCCCATCCGGCAGTGCAACTTTCTGTGGCGAAAACTCAAGCGAGGCTAGGAGATAGGGCACAGCCTTTGCCGAGCGCAGATGGCCGAGCGCGAGGATAATCTGGGTCCTTTGCGTCTTGTCCAATTGTCGGTCTTCTCGAAGCTCGCTGGTCAGCCTTTCCTCCATTGAATCGTAGAGGGATTGGATCTCTTGAGGCGTCATGGCCCGAACGGCGTTCGTCTGTACGCCCGGCTCTGCCGCGTGTAGCCCGACGAATGGCGCAATACCTAGGGCAACAACAAGACAAATAAGATGATTCCTGCACTTCATTGTTACTCCTTCCGCTCTTAGTCTCTCGACATAGAAGTTGAACCAAGACCTGCGCTGTTGTCGTCAGAATGACCCAATCGCGTAAGGTGATGCAATCAATACGGCGCCACGCAGGGCGGCAGGGGGTCAATGGTTTCGCCCATGCGTTCGCACAACCGCTTGAGCATGGCGGTCTTCACGGCCACATATGCCGGGTCGTCCCAGAGGTTGCGGACCTCGCCGGGGTCTTTTTTGAGGTCATAGAGCTCGCCAATATCCTCGCCGTGGTAGACTGCCAGCATGTGGTCGCGCGAGCGCACGCAGGTGGCGTGGGCGCGGTGGTTGGGCGATGTGCGGTAGCCGCTGGGGATGGCCTGGTAGTATTCGGCAAACACATCGTCGCGGTGTTGGGACGCATCGGCCGTGCCGCTGAGGATAGGCCAGAGGGAGCGGCCCTGCATGCCCGGATGGATTTCAAGGCCCGTGGCCTGCAGCAACGTGGGCGCCAGGTCCACCATCTCCACCATGGCAGGCACACGGCGGCCGCCGCGCATGCCGCCCGGCCATGACATGATGAAGGGGATGTGGTGCATGGGCTCATAGAAGTACGCGCCCTGGAAGTAGATGCCGTGGTCCCCCATCATCTCGCCGTGGTCGGACATGAACACGACGATGGTGTTCTCAAGCTGGCCGGTCTGCTTCAGCGCGGCCAGCATGCGGCCGACCTGGTAGTCAATGTGGTCCACCAGCGCCCAGTAGCCGGCGCGGATCAGGCGGTGGTCTTCGGGCCGCATTTTCTCCGCGGCAAAATAGCCGTTGCCCCCGCCCCAGACGCCGGCGCGGTCAATGTGCTGGAAGACGGGCTTGTTGTCCAACTCGCCCGGCGTGTAGGCCGGCAGCGGAATCTCATCCAGCCGCTTGAGGTACGGCTCGAGGAATTCGCGGGGCGGATCATAGGGGTTGTGCGGCGCCTCAATGTTGCAGGAGAACATCCACGGCCGGTCCAGCTCCGCGTTGCACTTGATGAAATTGATGGCGCGCTGCGCCACCCAGCCGAGGTTGCTGGTCTCCGGCGGCATGCCGAAGGTGACATATTCCGAGCCGTTGACAGGAGTGCGCTTGAATTCAACGCCATGCTCGGAGAGCCATGCGGTGTAGTTGCACACCGGCGTGGCGGGCGGATGCAGGGACCAGTCAAAGACCACATAGCCATCGTCAATCCGCTTCTCCGACCACTGCGTGACTTCCGGCGCGCCGGCGGAAAGGTGGTATTTTCCGGCCAGCCCGCAGATGTAGCGGTTATTCGCCAGCAGGCGGGAGATGAGCCGCTCGGAGGCGGGGATGGTCTGGCCGTTGCGGTTCACCCGGGTGGTGCTGGGATAGCGGCCGGTCAGAAAGCTGGCGCGGCTGGGCGCGCAGATGGAGCACTGCGACCAGGCCTGGTCGAAGACCACGCCCTGCTGCGCGAGGCGGTCGAGATGAGGGGTGGTGACCCAGCGGTTTCCGCAGCAGCCCAGCGTGTCGAAGCGCTGGCGGTCGGTGCAGATCCAGAGGATGTTCGGCTGTTTGGCCATGGTGCATGCCCCTTTCTTCAAAGCATAAACGGATGTTCGACTTTATAGCATGCCGCTCTTCAATAGCAAGTCCCGTATGGCGCGGATTGGCATGGCACCGTTAACCCAAAAATGGCACGCATTCGGCCGTCAAAATGGCTGGACGATTTCATCCCGTCTGGTTCGTTGCGTACAGGCGGCGCGGATACTTATCCAGCGCCGCCTGAGACGCCTGCCAGCCGGGACAAACTTATCCAGCCGTTTTCCCGGCAGAATACCGAATGCGTGCCATGGGTTGCCTCGTTTTGTGCAACACAAAACGATTTTTCGGGACTCATGATTCCAACGAAATTTATTTGCCGGGGTTATGTCTGCTTTCTTTATGCAGAAGAAAACGGAATTTAACTACGAAAGACGCGAAAATGGCAAAAGAGTTTCACGCAAAGGCGCAAAGCCCGCAAAGGGGTGTTTCAGATTTCAAGAAGGATGCCGAAGTTGATACTAAGCGTTGGCGCTTGACGCCACCATTGCCTCGAGCTGGCCCCAGCGCTGGTAGGCGACTTCCAGTTCGTCGGTCAAGGCCTGTGCGCGTTCCTGGGCGTGTGCGATCTCCGCGGCGGGCTGCTTGTAGAAGGCCGGATCGGCCATGCGGCCATACCACTGCTCCTGCTCCGCCTCCATGGCCTCGATATGTCCCGGCAGATTGGCCAGCTCCTTGCGTTCCTTGTCGTTCAGCCGCCGTTTCGGGGCAGCGGTGTTACGGCGCACGGACCCGGCTCTGGGTTCGGCGGCAGGCGGCTCGGGCGGTTCAATCCGGCTCTTGAGCCAGTCATCATAGCCGCCCACATATTCGTTCACATACCAGCCGTCATCAGGACCCAGCCAGAGGGTTGCATCGTCCGGCGGATGCTTTTCAAAGACCAGCACCTCGGTGACCACGTTGTTCAGGAACGTCCGGTCATGGCTGACCAGCAGCACGGTCCCGGCGTAGGCCGCCAGCTTGTCTTCGAGCAGCTCCAGTGTGTCGAGGTCCAGGTCGTTGGTCGGCTCGTCGAGCACCAGCACGTTGGAGGGTTGGGCGAAGAGGCGCGCCAGCAGGAGCCGGTTGCGCTCGCCGCCCGACAGGGAGCGGACCGGCTGGCGGGCGCGGTCGGGCGCGAAGAGGAAATCCTCCAGATAGCCGATCACGTGCCGCCGCGTGCTGCCGATCATCACGAACTCCTGGCCCTGCGCCACGTTCTGCATAAGCGACTGGTTCTCATCGAGCTGCGCGCGGAGCTGGTCGGAATAGGCGATCTTCAGGTTGGTGCCGCGCACGATCCGGCCGGTCTGCGGGGCCAGGCCGCCGGACTCTTCAGCGGATTCAAGCAGCAGCCGCAGCAAGGTGGTCTTGCCGCAGCCGTTGGGGCCCAGGATGCCGACCTTGTCGCCGCGGGCGATGCGCGTGGTAAAATCATGGATCAGCCGCTTAGAGCCTATCCGAAAATCCACTGGAACCATGATGGCCTGAGTTTTCGTGCCGGGCAAGGCGTGAGAAGACAGGCCACCCGCTGCGGGCACGGCGTCTTCTGCCCTGCCGCGGTGTTCCTCGCCGGGGCCAAGACCGCTGCGGGTATTGGCCCCCGGCTCGCGCCTTGCGGACAGGACAGAACCCGCCATGTCATGGCCCAATGGGTTTTCGGATAGGCTCTTAGCCGCATCCGGCTTTGCGCCGTCCGCCGGCTGGCCATAGGCAAAGTTGACGTTGTCCGCCTTGAGCACGATGGTCCCGGTGCGTTCGGCCTCCTGGATGACCATCTGGACATCGCCGGCATGCTTGCGCCGCTGCCGGCACTGCTCGCGCAGCGCCTCCAGCGCGCGGACCCGCCCCTGGTTGCGCACGGTGCGGGCCTTGACGCCCTGCCGGCGCCAGGCCTCCTCCTTCTCACGGCGGCGGTCGAGCTCCTCCCACTCCCGCGCCTCGACATGCAGCGCCTCCTCCTTGCGGATAAGGAAGGTGTCATAATCGCAGTGCCAGTTGTTCAGCCTGCCACGGTCCAGTTCGATCACGCGCGTGGCCATGCGGCGCAGGAACGCCCGGTCATGCGTGACAAAGAGGAAGGTGCGGCAATACTGCAGCAGGAAGGCCTCGAGCCAGGCGATGGATTCAAGGTCCAGGTGGTTGGTGGGCTCATCAAGAAGAACCACGTCCGGCGAGCCCAGCAGCGCCTGCGCCAGCAGCACGCGGCGGCGTGTGCCGCCGGAGAGCGTGCCGAAATCCGCGGCCGGGTCGAGATGGAGCCGGGAGATGATCTGCCGGGCCTCCAGCGTCTGCTTCTCGTCATCCGGGTCCGGGCAGACGATGTCGAACACGCGGCCCTGCAGGTGCGTGGGCACCTGCTGCGGCAGGCGAGTGACGCGGATGCCCTGCGCATAGGAAATCTCGCCCTTGTCCGGGTTCGACTCCCGCGCGATCAGGCGCAGCAGCGAGCTCTTGCCGGTGCCGTTCACGCCGAGCAGGCAGACCCGCTCCCCGCGCTCGACATGCAACTCTGCATGGTCCAGCAGCGGCAGGCCGCCATAGCTCAGACTCACATCTTTCACGCTGATCAACGCCATTGCAAAACGCCGCCCTTCATCGCCACATTTTTTCAACCAGCCGCCGCACCACACGGACCGCCCGGCCCGGCTTGGAGATATCGCCGTCCAGCGTGTAGATGTCGCGGAAAATAATTTCCAGATGACAGCCCTGCGCCGCGCGCAGGGTTCTGGCGATATGCGCCCCGAACGCCGCCTCGTCAAACGCGCCCACGCCCACAAAGTTGGGGCTGGGCTTGCGCGAATAAATCACCCTGCCGCCGCGCAGATACTGGCCCATGCGCTCCTCGTCACACCAGGCGGAGACCGAGACCTTGCGCAGGTTCGGCAGCCGGCCGACATACGCCTCCCAGATGTCATGCACCGGCTCGCAGCAGCCGTAATAGACCAGCCCGAACGCCTCAGCCAGGCGGTGGTAGTGCGGATAAATCATTTCGCCGAACATGGCCGGCGAGATGGTGACCGTCTCCTGCGAGTTGAGGTTGGCCCACAGGTCGCGCGGCCGCACCACGCCTGAAGCGCCGGCCGCCGGCAACTCATGCGTGAAGCCATAGCTGCCCGCGCCGGCATAATGGTTGCCGTTGTTGGGCGTCAGCAGCCCCTCCCGCTCCTGCCAGGCCACGTATTCCAGCACATCATCCACAATAAAGCCATAGAGCCGCTGCATGAGGTCCGGCCGGTCCAGCATGGCCACCAGCATGCTTTCCATGCCCATCAGGCGGACCACCTTCTCCGAAGGGGTCAGCCGCCAGCGCAAGGCGGTATTTTCAAGCTGCACCGGCAGCAGGTCGCCCAGGATCTCCACGGCAGCGTCCTTCTCCCGCAGGGTTCCCTCCCGGTCGACCCGGTTCACCGAGCGCGCCAGCTTCGGCAGATCCCGCTCCAGATCCTGCAGCGGATGCTCCTGGAGGAAGCCGATGAACCGTCCCTTGCCGTCATCCGCGCGGCGAGTCGCAAAATCACGGTCAAATTCGCGGCGGTTGATTTTCCAGTAGACCGGCAGATATGGCGGCACCACCTTGTCATCGTCCACAAGCTCATGGTTGACGAGGGGCATCAGCAGCCGGGTCTCAAGGTCCCGCGCGAACGGAGACACGCATTTCAAGGCCGGCAGCAACTCACCATCGAACGGACTGGTCTCCATGACCACCATGGGCTGGCGGCCCTGCAATGCGTTGTGGTCATACCAGCGTTGCGTGCGCTCCGCCATCACGGGCAACTGCGCGCATGCCGCATAGCGGCGCGCCAGCTCCCGCAACCATGCACGTTCCATTGCTGTCACAAGTCCGATCGATTCCATGTCGGTTCCTTTAGCGAGAAAACAAAAGCCGGGATTTCATTATCCCGGCATCGTTTGTCCGTCATCCACCCGGTTACTTCAGGGCCGCCAGCTTCTTCAAATCAATCTTGCCGGCCGTCGCCTGCAGGATGTCGCCTTTGGCCACATCGCTGGCCTCAATGGTGACCATGAAGCGGCCTTCGATAAACACCTTTAAATTGCCGCTCTTGTTTCCACTGTCAAACGACTCAATCCCTTTAAAGCCCTGCACGGTGACGGTGCGCTCATAGCTGGTTTCGGTTTCATTATCCACAGTGCCCATGGCCGTCACGCCCCACTGCATCAAGCCTTTCATGCTGCCGGAGTCCATGATCTCAATTTTGGCCGATCCGCCGTCCTCCGCCGAATACTCGCCGGTGGCCTGGCTGCAGGAGATGCCCATCTGGCTGGTCTTCTGCCCCTTGGCCTCCGTGCGCTTCATGCCCGGCAGGGATTCCGGCAGGAGCTCCTTGAGCTTGCGGAAATCCACCGGCGTGACGGCCTGGCCTTTGTTGGCAGCGTCCTGAACCTTCTTCATCCCTGCGGAAACCTGCTCCGCCACTTTCTGCATATCTATCGGCGGCAGTGCATCTTGTGCCTGCGCCTGCCCCAATATCAACGCCACGCCAACACCCACCATCCACCCGAAATTCTTATGCGCCATGGCAACCTCCGTATTAAAGCGAATCATTAGGATCAAACTATCCGCCTTTGCCTTCGTTTGTCAACGTTTTGCGATGTATTTTGGCATACTGGAGCCCGTTAAAATACATTGCAAAAGGCATAGACACCGTCTGGCGGGAATCATATCATTTCAATGCGTAGGCAATGCAGTATGTGTTTTTGCGGAGGATATCATGGCGCGTTTTCATCCGGTCAAAGTCGGCCGATGCCTGCTGGGGCGTCTGCAATACAACACCGATTTATTGGGCGAACTCACGAACGTATGCGTCCACGAAAAAATCAACACCGGGATCATCACCGCCATCGGCGCGCTGCAGAAAGCCAAATTCGCCTACTTTGACCAGGCGGCCCGCATTTATCACACCATCGCCATTGACAAGCCCGTGGAACTCCTGAACCTCTCCGGCAACGTTTCGCTCCTGGAAGGCAAGCCATTCATCCACGCCCACGTCACGGTGTCGGATGAAACCGGACAGACCTCCGGCGGCCATCTCACCGTGGGGACCCCGGTGTTCGCCTGCGAGTTTTTCATCCGTGAAATAGAAGGTCCGGTGTTTGAACGGCATCTGGACCTTGAAACCAGCCTGAGCCTGTGGAATGTCAACACGCGTTAACCTCATCAGCGCCGGCCTGTTGATGTACCGGCGCCGCGACCGCCAGCTGCACTTCTTCCTCGCACATCCCGGCGGACCGATCTTCGAGAACAAGGACGACGGCGTCTGGAGCATTCCCAAGGGGATCGCGCATGACGGCGAGGATCTGTTTGCCGCCGCATGCCGCGAATTCGCGGAGGAGACCGGCCTTCCGGTGCCGCCCACCAGCGCAACGATCCCCCTGCAAACCGTGCGGCTGAAATCCGGCAAGACCGTCCACGCCTGGGCATTCGAGGGCGACTGGGACGAAGCCGCCGGCATCACGAGCAATTTTTTTGAGATGGAATGGCCGCCGCATTCCGGCAAGCGGGGGTCTTATCCCGAGATCGACCGCGCCGGGTTTTTCGACGGCGCCACGGCACGCATCAAGATCCATGCCGCACAGGTGCCGTTCCTCGACCGGCTGGAGCAGCATCTTGGCAAGTGACAGCGGTTAGCAGGCAGCGGGAGACAGACAGAATGGCACGCATTCGGCCGTCAAAAGGGCTGGACGATTTCATCCCGTCTGGTTCGTTGCGTACAGGCGCCGCGGATACTAATCCAGCGGCGCCTGAGACGCCTGCCAGCCGGGACAAACTTATCCAGCCGTTTTGCCGGCAGAATACCGAATGCGTGCCATGGTTCGCCTCATTTTGTGCAACACAAAATGATTTTTCGGGGCAATGGCAATCGAGCGAAAATGATTTACAGCGTACAGTCCCACTCCCTACCACCCTGAATACTGTCTACTAACTACTGGCTTTCCCCGTCCCACCCGCGACGCCGCGCCGGCCCTCGGAACTTACCACATTCTTTCCCCGGTCCCTCGAAGACTCGGGACACCGAAATGCGTCATGCGGTTCGCCCCATCGCGAGGACGCGATGGATTTCTGGGCAACGTCAATCGGGCGAAATTGATTTACAAGCGTACATTCCAAATCCTAAATGCTGTATCCTGTATTCTGTCTTTTTTTTCCAGCCCCACCCGCTCCGCCTCGTTATCATCCCAAGCTTGCCGCATCTTTTTCACCTAAAGGCACGAAATGCAACCTGCGGTTCGCCTCATCGCGAGGACGCGATGATTTTCGGGCCACGTGGATAACAGCGGGGATTGGTTTGCGAGGGGTGCGGATGCTTATCCAGCGGCACCCGCGACGCCGCGCCGGCCCTCGGAACTTACCACATTCTTTCCCCGGTCCCTCGCCCTTCGACAAAGCTCAGGGCAGGCAGACTCGGGACACCGAAATACGTCATGCGGTTCGCCTCATCGCGAGGACGCGATGGATTTCGGGCCACGTGGATGCAACGGGGTTGGTTTGCGAGGTTTGACTCCGAACACCCTGAAGGGGTAAGGAATTTTCGGGACAATGGGTAGCAAGCGGAATTGGTTTGCAAGGTACAGTTGGAACTGCGGCTTGACGGAAGGCTACCGGTTCAGCCCCTCGATTTCCCCAACCCAAGGTTTATTTTGAATCCTTGGCTTGTGCAGGTGGTTCAATTTTGCGTAAACGAAGCACAACATTTTTCCGATATTGGCCGTAATAAATAAAGTCTTCGGTCATGAAGGGTGTTTGACTAGAACACCCCAAATCGTAACCAATAGGGGGACCAGCCTCTAGCCTCATGCGGTCGGCATCCATTCGGGAGAACTTCCACTTTCCCAAGCGGTCTGCTCTGAATAAGTATTTGTAGTGCCCATACTCAAACCATCCAAACAATAAAAAAGCCGAGGAACGCGAATACCCACGTGCTTGCATTTCAGCATATGGAACCGGTTGATTATATTGATCCAAAACCACGCCTTCCGCTCCGGTGCAAAGCGGAAAAACAGGCCGCACCAGCAGTGTCCCACAACCGGTTGTCACAAGCAACCCCAGCAGGCAGGCAAACACCGCGCAATTACAGAGGAATTTTCGTTTACGGTCATGCGCATGGGATGCGGATGCCGTCCTGCGAGCAGCAAACAGCAACATGGCTGCACCTCTTTCGTGCCGGTGTTTGCAAACACCAGGCCCGTTCCTGAACCCCGAACCCTGAACCCTAACGTGTCTTCACCACTTCAGAAGCTGAAGACCTTCAGGCCGTCCACCAGGCATTCCAACTGATAGGCGCGGACGGATATTTCCGTGATGGCCACCGGCTTGCCGTCGGGGGTGGCAAGCTCGCGCACCTGCTGTCCGTCAATGTAAACTTCCGCACCGTCCGGGGAGAACCACAGCGCAAGGATGTGGAACTCGGGATCCTGCACCGCCCACCGCACCGTCATCTCGCCGTCATACCCGCCGAGCTCTTCCATGGTGGTGAAATAGGGACCTTTCCGCATATCCGCAGCCACCTCCCGGCCATTCACCTGTTTGGCCAGCGCGGTCTCGTAATACCCGCCGGCCATGGTGAATGAAAACGCGGAATCCCTGCCGCGCGCCTCCAGAGACAGCTGGCCATTGGCCGGATAGGTCGCCAGCGGCTTGAACCGCACGACGACGACCCCGGAGGTGACGGCCGCCACGCTGTGGGTGAGCGTAAGCGTATTGCCATCCGAGGCTTCGATATACACGCCATGCGAGCCGGGCTGGAACATTGCCCGCGCGGTGTCGCCAAGAGCCTGGTTGCCATATTCATCCGGCTTGTTCGCGCACTTCACCTGCATGCGGTAAGCGGAAAGCGAATTGACCTGGAAGGAATCCTCGAACACCAGCCGGCCATCCTCCGGCCGGCAGCCGGCCAGCAACAGCGTGACGATGCAGGCACCACCCGTCAATATGCGATGTGAAACCGTGAAGCTCATGGCACCCTCCCGGCTGCCGCCGACGACGACTGGCCCGAAAGCAGGATGTCCACCACCGCCGCGCGGACCTGCTGCGGGTCAACATCCGCCCACGACGCATGGTCGCGCTCCGGATGGAGCGAGGCATCGAGCGCGCGGAAAAGGATCCTGGCCTTCTGCCGTATCCCCGGATCGATGCGCGCGCGGTCTTCAAGCAGGCGGAGGTAGCGCAGGTCATCCACACCGGCCTGCATGCACTCCCAATCGGTGTACGGCTCAATGGCCGCCGGGGTTATTTTGGCGCACATCTTGTACGGATAGGTCCACAGGCCCTGGCCCCAGTCGCCGCTCCGCCATGAATAGGCCCCGAACTTGTTGCGGTAGGCCATGCCGCTGCCGGCGCGGTTGTCCATCCCGCCGTAGTTGGTGACGCGCACGCCGAGATTCATGGCGCGCTCGGCCTGGGCCATGCGCGCGGCGCCGCCGAACACCCAGAGGTCGATATCCTGGCCGGCCGCATCGAAATCATCGCCGGATCCGGTCATGGCCGTGAACACGCCGGGAATCTCATGGGCCCGGGCATAGAGCTGCGCGGCCATGTGGTTGCGCGCCGGCCCGTCCTGCCCCGTGTCATGCAGGCCGGGCTCGTCGATGAGATACACGGCCGGACGGCGGCCCTTGTGGGCGAGCATCTGGTACACCAGCCGCTCGAGCCGCTTGAGATGCAGGTACGGCCGGAACCCGGTGCAGGGATTGCCCCATTTGCGCTTGTTGATGGAAAAGGAATTGCCGATGAAGAAAAATCCCAGCGGATGCGTAAGCCCATACTGTGCCGAGAGGGCCAGCCCGGCGTCAAACAGGCGGGTGTCCGGCAGGCCGTCCGAACCCTCGGCATAGGTGTATCCGGGGGTCGGACAGGCGGTGTTCATGCCATGCGCGGCGAAGTCAGCACCGTACTGTTTCGCCCGGGCCACGGATTCGGGGTTGTTGGTGAGAAGCCCATCATCCAATTCGCCGGTGTAAAGGATATGCATGGGCTCGGAGAGCGCCGGCAGGCTGAAGGGCAACACATTCAACACCACTTTGATCCTGCGCACCTGGGCATCGCTGTCGATGCTGACCACCGCTTCCCTTTGATCAGGAAACCGCGGCGCAGTCAGCTGGAACCAGAAGGCCGCTGTCTGCCCGGCGGCAAGCGGACCCGTGGTGTTGCCCGGCCTGAGCGAGGTCTGGCCGCCCTCCTCCACGAGAAGCCAGGGCGCGCCAAGGAACTCACGATCCGCAGGGGTCAGGTTCACACTGACGCCCGGCAGGCTGGTGTTGGCATGGATGCCGACCTGCACCCACGTGCGTTCGCCCTCGGCCGCGGTCACCACGATCTTGCCAACCGCATCGCCCTGACGCGGCACATCCCCACCATGGAGCGGACGGTCAAACCGCCGGCCAAAGAGGACAAACGGCTCGCTGGCCGCCATGCCGGGCAACGGCGAATCCGACGGGGCAAGCCTGAACCGGGTGGCCGCCACGCCGGAAGTATTGGTGTACTGGAGATCGTTCAGCACAAAGTCAATGGAGGCATCACGGCGCGCGGCCAGTCCGGCCATTTTGCCGGCATCGAGGAGCTGATTGGAAGCCAATCCGCGCACGGCGGCCATGCGGACCAGCGGGCAGGCGTCATCGAGCGCCTCCGTCATGGCCGTGCCAGAGGCACCCAGCCTGCCCAGCGCCTGGACGCTGAAGTAGCGCACCTGTTCATCCGGGGATTTCACAGCCAGGATATTCAACGCCCGCTGCGCGTCCGTGCAGCGAAGCTCACCGGCCGCCATGCAGGCGGCAGCCACGGATGCGCCGGACATACCATACGTCCGGATGGCTTCATTCAACACTGCGGCAATGTCCGGCCCTGCACTTTCGCAGCGCAACACCTTCAACGCACGCGCGGCATCCCACGCCAACCCGGAATCCCTGAGCGCCCGGCAGAGGGCCGGCGCGCTTTCCCCGGCGCCGATATCCGCCAGCGCACGGATCGCATTCACACCGGCCGCACGGTCATCAATATGCCGCTCCAGCGCCGGCCGCACCCTGTCGAGGTTCAGGCGCGCCTGCCGCAGCGCGCGGGCCGCATCCAGCCGCACCATGGGATAGCTGTCATCCAATGCCTTCACGAGCACATCTTCACAGTTGGTCCAGGCACAATCCGCCAGCGCCGAGGCGGCAAAGTGCCGGACGTATTGATCCGGATCGGCAAGCAATGCCGAAATCAGCGCCGCGTGCTGCGGCTGCCCGTGCCGGGCCAAGACCGTGCAGGCCAGCATGCGGCGGTTGCGGCTGGCGGATTTCAAGGACTCGGCGGCCGGAACACGGACAGCAGATTCGGACATAGTCAACAGCGCATCCGTGCAGGGATAGGCAAGGCGCGGGTCTTCCATCGCCTGAAACAGAAGGCGGGCGGCATCTTCGGTACCGGCATAGACCAGCCGGGCCATGGTCTCCCGGGCCAAGTCCATCGGACTATTGGTGAGCGCATCGAGATAGAACGCCGGGTTGCGGCCGATATGCGCGGCCAGCGCCTTGCGGTCATACGTTGTGCGCTGCAGCTGCAGCGCATCGATATACAACGCATTGGCGGCCTCAAAGGCCACCGCATCCTCGGCATCCTGACCAGCGCTGTGCCGGGGCGAAAAAAGGATGTGCAGCTTGGAAATTTTGGACACATCCAACCGGTCCCATTGCAACGTGGCGACCGGCACTTCGACCCAGCGCCCGGAGTTTGGACCGATAAACGTCTGAGGAAAACGGCTGACCGCGCCATTATCCGAGAAGATGCCGAAATCAATCCGCACCCGCCTGTCATTGGGGTTGAAGATCCGCAACCGGATGACATCCCACCCGGACAAATCGAGGGCTTTCCTGCCGCTGAAGGCGGCCCTGAATCCCCCGCCATTGGGACCCGCCACCACACGGGCGCAGGCCTTGCCTTCAACCGCATGATTCGTGGTGAACTGCACCCCGGCCCACTCGCTGACGCCAAAGAACCGCGCAACATCAGCGGCATCCTCAAACCCGCACAGCGTCCGGGTCTCCACGCAAGGCGGCGGCGCGGATTTCAGATCACTCCGCGCTTCACACGGAAGCCCCGCGCAACCCATGATGGTTGCCGACACCGCGGAAAGAATCACCACTTTAATTTCCATAAGAAAAATCCTTCTGCCTGAACCCTCACCTATTTTCCGCCGGGGATCCGGAACGCCCGGCGGAGCACACCCACCCAGACAAGCGTGTAGAGCAGCACCACAAGCAAAACCGGGTAGAAGATGGCCATATTCAACCGGCCGCCCCGGGTGAGATTGGCCTGGATGGTCAAAAGTCCTATAATGAACAGGAACATGAAAAACACGCTGCCGATCCGAAACCTGAAAAACTCCATCCGGGCCCGGGCAAGCGGAAGATTTTCAGGCTTCACCCAATACGCCTTGTTGGGGACATTCATCAAGCGGGGCGAAACCTTCGCCGTAAACCAGATCGACAAAAACAAAAGCAGCTCAACCCCGGCCATGACCAGCACGTTGACATAATTGGGACCCCAGCCGTTCGGCTCGCCATGCAAGCCGAAATGCATGGCGACCGTGCCGGGCAGGATAAACAGCGACACCACGTCCAGCGCCAGATTGGCCATGAATGTGAAAACAAACACCTTGCGCATAATTGAATCCCCTCCATGACAAAGGCATGAAAACACTTTCATGACTATCCGTCAAATTGCCGCATTTTCAACAAAAAAGTCTTTCTTATTTTATTAATTTTGAAATAAGATAAAGCAATCATCATTGGTTGCCGGGCCCCATGTTTTAAAAGGAATGCAGATGCGAAAAACACTTTGTCTTGGAATGACCGCCCTCGGCTTGTTCGGCATCACCACAGCCCTTGTCCATGCGGAGCCGCCGAAAAACATTGTCTTCTGCATTGGCGACGGCATGGGCTTCAATCATGTCAAGGCCGCCCATGACTATATCGGAACCAACCTGATCTTTGAGACCTTCCCCAACCAGGCCACGGTGATGACCTATGCCGCCAACAGTGCAATTCCTGATTCCGCATCCGCAGGCACAGCCATGGCGACCGGCCACAAGGTGGATACCGGGGTGATCAGCATCGCGCAACCGGGTGACGGGCACAGCTATCAGACCATCCTGGAATATCTGAAGGCGCACGGCAAACGGACGGCGCTCCTCACCACCGACCAGATCACCGAAGCCACGCCCGCCACTTATGGCGCGCATGTCTCCAGCCGGACGATGTATGCGCAAATTGCGGCGCATTACCTGACCAACTCACATCCAAACGTGGTGTTCGGCGGCGGGGATGCCAGCCTGAACAGGACCGCGTCCACCAATGCCGGCTACGCCTATGTGACCAACGCCGCGACTCTGGCGGACGTGGATGCCGCCACGAATGCCTTTGTCATGGGATCGTTCGGAACGGGCGCGCTGCCGTATGTATATGTCGGCCGCGGCGCCCTGCCGGGGCTGACCAACATGGTGGAAAAAGCGCTGGGCATCCTGAGCAATGGCACCAACGGCTTCTTCATGATGATGGAAGGCAACGGCGACGATGACATGGCGCATGCCAACAACATCTCCGGCATGGTGCGGGAAGATGCGGAGTTCAACCAGTCGGTGCAGATGGTGCTGGACTGGGCATCCAACCGCAATGACACGCTGGTGATCGTGACGGCGGACCACGAAACCGGCGGATTGACCAATGTCATCGACAACGGAGCCGGCGTCGTGCCGTCCGGAACATGGACAACCACCGGACACACCGCCAACCGTGTGCCCGCATACGGCTGGGGGCCGGGCGCGGAATTCATCAATGGCGTGACCAATAATACAGATTACTTCCCGGCGCTGGTCGCGATGTTCACCTTCTCGAACACCGTCACCAGCGTGCCGACCGGACTGACGGTGACGGTGGACGACGTGACCAACACAACGCCCTATACATTCCTATGCCAGGGCGCATCCGCCATCATGCAGGCGGCATCACCGCAGACCAACGCGGCGCCCGATACGCGCTATGTGTTCGACGCCTGGACCAACGCGGACTCAGGCGTGGCCAGCGCCGACAACCCCTTCACATTTGCCGTGACCGGCCACACCCAATGGACCGCGCTATTCCGCACCCAATACCGGCAGACCTACGCCTGCGCACCCACCAATGGCGGGGCGGTCAATCCGGCAACCTTCTGGGCGGATGACGGGGCCGCAGTCACCGTGACAGTGACCACCGCATCAGGCTTCGCGTTCACCGGCTGGCGGGAGCTGTCCAGCAGCAACATCGTATCCACCGGCACGTCCTACATTTATTCCGCAACCGCCCCCGCCGCCTTCACGGCCGAATTCGAACCTGCGCCGCTCCCGGTGACGCATCTCACCGCCACCAGCGGAACCACATCCATCGAGCTAAGCTGGACCAATTCCGGCTCCGACAGCTTCACCGGCGTCCTGATCCTGAGACGGGCCGATTATGCGCCAACCAGCGGACCGGAACAGGCCCGGGAGTACCAGCCCGGCGATCTGGCCGGTGATGCGGACGTGGTCTACACCGGGCCCGGTGCGGACAGCACCGCCGGCGCACTGTCCGGCTGGAGCGACACAAATGTGACGGAAGGGGTGGGATACTATTACCGGGTGTTCGCGTTCAACCGCTATTTCAACTATTCACAGGCCGCATCCGCCGCCGCCGCATTCAAGACCATGGCCAACATCCGCCGCGTCGTGCCGAATCCCGATGACCATTATTTCCAGTTCACCTGGCAGAACCCCGACGAGCCGGATTTCCAGGGGGTGCTGGTCCTGCGGGGCGAGAGCGGCGGCGCCACCAACATGCCGGTCAACGGGCAGGATTACACCACCAACGACATGGTCGGCGGCAGCGAAGTGGTTTACAGCGGCCCGGCTTCCAATGCCACTGCAAACGAAGCCTCGGGCTGGAGCGATCCGGCCGAATTCCCGTCGCTGACCTCGCGCTACTACACGTTCCACGCCTACGACAGCCTCAAAAAATACGCGCGTCCCGCGGTGATTGTGAAATCAACCACGCTGCCGGGGACCAACACACCGGCGGACGTCACCGGGCTCGCGGCGGCAAACGTCGCGGAGAATGTCCTGCTGAGCTGGACCAACCCGGTGGATGAAAAATTCCGGGAAGTGCTGGTGGCCCGGATGCCGGACCCCATCCACTGGCGCCCGGTCAACGGCAGCACGTATGCTTCAGGGTCATGGAAAGAGCGCATGTACATTGCCTACGCGGGCCCCGGCAGCAGCAACGCGCCGGGCGCGGCCAGCCAGATCACCGACGGCCATGTGGAAGCCGACACGCCCTATCATTACCGCGTGTTCACCGTCAGCGGCATCAAGATCTACTCGCCCGGCGTGGATGTCACGCTGCATTCATGGATGCCCGACACCAACGCGCCCGCGGATGTGACCGGCCTGAGCGCGACCCCCCTGCCCAACTGCGTCATGCTGAGCTGGACCAACCCCGCGGATGCGGACCTGAGCGGCCTGCTGGTGGTGCGCAGCACGGAGGGCATCAGCTGGCATCCGGCCAGCGGCATGACATACACACCCGGCACAGAAGCCTCATCCGTGTATGTGGTCCATGCCGGACAGGCAACGCCCGGCCAGCCCGGCACGATCACCGACAGCCAGGGCATCGCCGACGGCACCAGCTATTATTACCGGGTGTTCTGCTTTGACAAAATGAAGAACTACTCCGGCGGCGCGGATGCCACCGCCTTGATGCCGGCGATCGGCAAACTCTACGTCAAAGCCTCCGCCACAGGCCTCAACAGCGGCACCACATGGGACGATGCCTGCACCAACCTGCAGACCGCCCTTGCCAGCTGGACCAACAGCCAACAGCTCTGGGTGGCGGAGGGCGTCTATTATCCCGGGACCAACAGCACCAATCAATTTTCCCTAAGAGCCAACATGGCGCTCTACGGCGGGTTTGCAGGCAATGAAACCACGCTGGCACAGCGCAAGTGGCAGGAACATCCCACCAGCCTGAACGGCAACATCGGCAATGCAAGCAATACAACCGATAACAGCCAGCATGTTGTGATTGTGCCTGCCACGGCCACCAACTCGTTGTTGGACGGATTCATCATCGAGAATGGATACAACACAAGCGGATATGGTAGCGGCATTTACATTGCCGCACCCATGCTGGTGCAGAACTGCATCATACAGACCAACTACAATTCCGGCGGCGGCGGCGGCGGCATGCATGTGGATCAGATCAAAGTCACAGTGCGCAACACCATCTTCCGCGGCAACCACGGCACCTACCGCGGCGGAGGATTACAGGTATATGCCGGATGGGGCCAAAACCCGATATTTGAAAACTGCCTTTTCTATGACAACGTGCAGGACACGGCAGGCGGCGCCATGGCACTTTTCCATGGTCCCACCACCTTCCGAAACTGTGCATTTATCAACAACAGTGCACTGAACGGCAGCGGTGTCTATATTACAAACTATGGCGAGCCGTGGTTTTACAATTGCATCCTATGGGATACGGGCGATCAGGGCTGTGGTGTTTGGGCAAAAAAATGGAATGGTTCAAATGAATCCGGACCTCTTTATTTTTATAATTGCATCATGCGCGAAAATTTTATTCCGCCGGATCCGGCACATAATATAAACTCCTATTTGGGTGCCAAAGTAAATTGCATGATCGGACAGAACCCGCAGTTTGTTGATGCAACAAACAAGGATTTCCATCTGCAGGCCACCAGCCCGGCACTCAATGCGGCCGTGGCCACCAATGCACCAGTGGATGACCTGGACGGGAATCTGCGGCCGGCAAGCACCAATACGGACATCGGCCCTTATGAGCTGAACATCAAAACCGTTGTTCCCCTCCTGCCGGCCGTGATGTATATGCTGAAGTAAGCGGAAGAGGCTGCAGGCAGGACACGAAAAGCGGATTTCAGAAAACTCTTCACCCCAACGGGGGTGGCGCATCATAGCCCAGCCCAACGGGCTGGGTTTTATAGAAAAGGAAATATTTTTTAATCCCTTATACCCGGGGTTCCACCCTGGGCTATGATGTTGCACCCCTTCAGGGTGCTCAGAAAAGAACACAGACACCCCTCTGAAATCGTTTTGTGCGGCATAAAACGAGACGAACCGCAGGTTGCACGGGAAAGCAGTCAGCGATCAGCTTAAATCCGGAACTGATCGCTGAATACCTTTCCCCGATCATCGGCAGCTGCAGTTGCAGCCACAGCGCGGGGCGCCCAGCACCTCCTCGCACGCCTCGGCGAAGACCGCCAGCGATTCGCGCAGCGCCTCCTCGCTGATGGTCAGCGGCGGCGCGATCTTGACGCACTCCCCGCCCGGACCGACCGGCGAGAACATCAGCAGCCCCTTGTGGAAGCACTTGAGCGTGATCGCCTGCGCGGTGTCCGGATCCGGCTCGCGGGTGCCGGGCTTCACAATCTGAATGCCAGCCACCATGCCCTTGCCGTGCAGGCAACCCATGACTTGGGGATATTTCTGGCACACCTGCGCCAGCCCCGGCAGCAGAATCTTTTCCAGCATCGCCGCACGTTCGGGCAGGCGCTCCTTCTGGATCACCTTGAGGTTTTCAATGGCCGCGGCCACGGCCAGCGGCGAAGCGGAATGGGTGGAGGTCATGGAGCCGGGCGCATACAGCCCCAAAATGTCCGTGCGGCCGATCACCGCGGAAAGCGGCAGCGAGGAGCTGATGCCCTTGCCGCAGGCGACCAGGTCCGGCCTGATGCCATAATGCTCGAAGCAGAACATCCTGCCGGTGCGTCCGAAGCCCGCCTGCACCTCGTCCATGATCAGCACAATGTCATGCTGGCGGCAGAAGGCTTCCAGCTTCCGCGCGTAGTCCACCGGCAGGAAGTCCGGACCGCCGCCCTGGTAGCTTTCACAGATCACGCCCGCGATTTCGGCGGGCGTGACGTTCTTGCCGGCCAGGGTCTCCAAAAAAAGCTCAAAGCGCGTATCGGGATTTTTGTAGCCATCGGGAAACGGCACCTGGACAAAGGAGGGATCGCGGTCCACCATCCAGCGCTTCAGCTTTTCATTGCCGCCCGCAAGCTGGGCGCCCATGGTCCGGCCATGGAAGGCGTTCTGGAACGACACGATATACTTCTTCTTCGCACCATGTTTCTCCAGCCCGTAGGTCTTGGCAAGCTTGATGCAGTTCTCCGTGGCCTCGCTGCCCGTGCTGAGCAGGAAGACCTGATAGGCCGCCGGGTCCGGCGCAAGCGCGCGCAGCATCCTGACCAGCTCCGCGCGGCCCTCATGCACAAACACATAGGTGGCCATGAGCCCCTGATCAATGATGCGCCTGACCCCGGCGGCGACCTCCGGGCGGTTGTGCCCGCAATTGGTGATCAGCACGCCAGAGGACCAGTCGATCCAGCGGTTGCCCCACTTGTCGCTGACCAGGAAGTTTTCCGCCCTGTGCCAGACGATGGGCGGCTGGCCCATCATGGACCGCGGCTCGGACTGCTTGAGCTCCTCGAAAACCGGCAGCGACTCCGGCACCGGCAATCTGGTGCAAATGGAACGGAACCGCGTCTGGACTTTGGGAACTTCGACCGGCGTCAAATCATAACCTGCCATACTGTTTGTCTCCTTGAATAAGAGCCTATCCGAAAACCCATTGGAACCATGATGGCATGAGTTTTCGTGCTGGGCAAGGCGGATGTGTAAACAAGGAGACAGAATACAGGAGACAGTATTCAGAAAAGACGGTCGCGTCCTGAAATAGGTTGTCACATAGCAAAGGGAGAAGATAGGCTATGAGACAGAAAGTGGTGCGGTACAGCGAGACGTTTAAGCGGCAGGTGGTCGACGAGTTGGAGCGTGGCAAG
>Ga0118677_10005208_pt1 | contig 22925 bp, 6 predicted proteins | sample AliMusrvi5mmetaG_FD_86154 | JGI IMG/M metagenome (GOLD analysis project Ga0118677, IMG submission 86154)
GCCGATGGCGTGTATGTGCTCGCCACCGCGACCACCGCCATCACCGGCACCCCCACCACCATCAACTACAACGGCATCACTGGCGGCACCATTTCGGTGGATACCGCGAGCAGTCCCAAACGGTTGTTGCTCACCGTCAGCAGCAGCCTCTACGACACTTGGGCCAATGGCACCTTCACTCCTGCGCTGACCGCCAAACTTCCCGGCGACAACCAGGATGGCGACAGCTTGACCAACCTCCAGGAATACGCCTTCGGCACCCAGCCGACGGTTTCGACCGGTGGATCCATCAGCTATGTGGCTGGCGGCGCAATCACCGCAACGGGGCTGCCGGTTGCCACCAACTTCGCCGTCGGCGGGGGCGTGGACTTCCGTGGAGTATTTGGCCGCCGCAAGGATTACGTGGCCGCCGGCCTGACCTACACGCCCCAGTTTAGCGTGGACATGACCTCCTGGACGAACAGCACCGACACCCCCACCGTGTTGACCGGCGCAGGAGGCCTCAACCCAAGTGAGATCGAAGCGGTGAGCGTGCCCTATCCCCTGTTCATCCCCTATACCAGAAACGGGATTCCCGGATTTGAGAAACCGACGTTCTTCCGCGTGGGAGTCAGCCAGCCATGATTGAAGACCCATTGTCAAACACACACACGCCACGAACATGAAAAGCAAAGCACAATATTTCACTTTCCTCGCAGTGGTTTTGACGGCTGCGCCCGCTACGGCGGACATCATCTACGGCAGTCTCCAACAGACGATTTCCACCGACTACACCGGGGTGACCGTCACGGTGGGTGCCGGCACGCTCAACCCGTTTTTCGGCGGCGCGGGTGTCGCCAACAACAACGCGCTCCAGCCATTCCGGCTGGCCGCCACCGGTCTGTCAACCATCAAGGATTTCGGAACGGGAGTCACCATTGATTCGGGCTCGGGAGCTCTGGCCACCGGTGCCGGCGGCTCGATCAACCATCTGGGCACGCAATTCACCGACGGGACGCAAGGATATGTCGGCTTCAAGCTGGATGCTGCCAACTACGGTTGGATGCGCGTGGTCCTCACCAACAACACCAGCACTCCGGTGACCCCCATGGTCAAGGACTGGGCCTATGACAACACCGGTGCGGCCATCAAAACCGGCTGGATCAATACCGATATCATAACGGGCACCACACAGACGGTCACCCTCAACCCCGCAACCGGCGAGGCGTTCACCCTCGGCTCCCAACTCGCCAACGCCAGCGGCTCCATCACCAACAGCGTGCTCAAGACCGGCGCGGGCACCACCACGCTAACAGGAACTAACACCTACAGCGGCACCACTGCCCTATCTAACGGAACATTGTTCGTCAACGGTTCCATCACCGGCAGCGGCGCGGTGACGGTGGCGGCCGGCACGGCCACGGGCACACCGCTCGCCACGCTGGGTGGCTCCGGCAACGGCACCACCACCGGCATGATCGGCGGCAATGTGAGCCTGACGGCGGAATCCTCAAGCGGTTTTAAAAACGGCGGGGTTCTGGCTCCCACCGCAGCGGCGAGCGGCACGAAGTTGAGCGTGGCGGGGACCACGACCTTCGGCACCGGGTCGATCTTCGAGTGGGATATGAGTGCCACCACGCCTGGAACCGACCCGGGTGTGGTTTCGAATTCCGGGTCATACGGCCAGTTGGCGGGGACCGGAGCCATCAGCGGCAGCAATGCGGTGTTCAAGATCGTGCTCGGAGCCGGCAACACCTTCGCGGATGCGTTCTGGAATACGAACAAATCATGGGACAACGTCTTCACCGGCACCGGTGCGACCAACAACCTAAGTTCCATCTTCTCCAGCATCAGTAATCCCGACATCACCTTCGCCGCCAACCAAGGCACGGTGGCCGGGCAGGGCTACTTCGCCTTCAGCGGCACCAGCACCCTCAGTTGGACCGCCGTTCCTGAGCCGACCAGCGCGCTGGCGGGGCTGCTGTTAGGAGCCGGCCTTATGAGGCGGCGGAGGTGGTGAAGAGATAGAAGATAGAAGATAGAAGATAGAAGCCGCTACGACCATCCACCATCCACAATCCACAATCCACAATCGGCTCGCCAGCGAGCCACACCCTTTTCCGGAGTTAATGGGTTTTCTCCGGGATCCCCGCGGGGCCGCCGGTGCGCACCGACGGCCCCGCATCTTTATGAAACAGTAAAGAAATGGGTCATCAGTCATTTCTTCCTCGCCTTCCGCTTTCCTCACCCCCGCAAGAAACCGCCATGAAAACACTGAATCCAATCAACTCCGTAAAACAGCATCTCAAACACCTCGCCCTCGCAGTCGCGGCGGGCTTCATGCTGGCGGCTCCCGCCAACGCACAGTCCACCAGATATTGGGACGGCGGAACAACGGACATCGGCTCCAACGGCGACGGCGCCAGCCAGGGTGTCGCTGGCACGTGGAATACCACGACCGCAAACTGGGATCAGGGGGCTGGCCTGGCACATGTGGCCTGGAACAACTCGAACAACGACACGGCCACTTTCGGCGGCACGGTGGGCACAGTCACGCTTGGTGAGGCCATCACAGTCAGCAACATACTTTTTAGCTCTGGCACAGGCTATACGATTACCAGTAATACGCTGAATTTTGTAGCAGGTGGGTCAATTACCCAGTCTGTTGCGAATGCGAACCATACCATTAGCTCTGCGATTACAGGAAGTCCATCGGTTGCGGTTAGGGACGGAACAACGATTACCGAGGGGCTATCGTTCGCTCCAACCAGCGGGAGTCAGATTCTTGGAACATGCACTATTCCGTATGAGGGAGCTACAGGTGACAAGGCTTGCATCACGTTGCGCGGCTCGACCACCGGTAATTCGGTGAGCAAAATCCAGTTCGCCGCTGGCAACCAGTGGGGTGTATTGCGACACGATGGTACAGGCACATGGAGTGTGGGTAACGTGGACGTAGGTAGCGTTTACATGAGTTCCGGCAACCTGATTGCTACTGGAACAGTCCGCACCTATGATCAGGGGCTGCGACTGAGTGGAGGAGTTTTTCACTACAACAACGCAGGAGCCGTGACAAACCACCAAGGCATCAACTTCTCTTCTGGCACTCCGTCTCTCGACAACTCCAGCGGTGCGGCGATCACAACTTCGACAACCAATCCCACGTCTACCTGGGCAGCAAGCTGGACGTTCCTCGGCAGCAATGGTGCCAACAGCGATCTCAATATCGGGACCGGACAAGCCACTCTGCTTACGACACCCACTGTTACCGTCTCCAACGCGTCGACAACACTTACCATCGGCGGTGTGATCACAGACGGCTCCGCCACATATGGCCTGACTAAAGCCGGTCCAGGCACGCTGAAACTTACAGGCATCAATACCTACAAGGGAGCTACGACTGTCAATGCAGGCACCCTTGTCATCACTCAGCCATCTCTGAACGCAAACGCTCCGGTGTATCTCGCGTTAGGTGGCGCTAAACTGGATCTCAACTTTACCGGCACGAACAATGTCTTCGCGTTGATTCTCAATGGCAGCATGGCAGCCACAGGCACGTGGGGCGCGACCGGTTCGGGTGCCGCCAATATTGATGACACGTACTTCTCAGGCACAGGCATCATCAACAACAGTGGCGGTCTGGTGGCCGCCAACACCTGGTACTGGGACGGCCCGAACACCGGCGGCACGGGCGATGGCCTGAGTGCCGGCGGCAGCGGCACCTGGAGCACTACGCAGACCAACTGGGACCAGGGGTTTGTATCCCGCCAGGCATGGCCCAATACCACAGCCGACAGTGCGTTCTTCAATACCGTGGGCGGCACGGTCACGCTCGGTTCCCCAATCACGCTCGGCTCTCTGGATATTCGCGGAGCTGATTATACCATCGGAGGCGCGAGCGAGACGAACACGCTCAACTTTGGCGGTGCCAACACGATTACAGTGTATCGGCAAAGTGCTACCTTCAAGTCCGGCATCAGCGGAAATCCTACCGTCAACTTCGACGGGGGGTTCAGAAATTTGATTCTACAGCCTACGGCTGGTGTCAATATGAATCTAGGGACAATCAATGTGACGCAAACCCAAGGCGGAGATTCATATCTTTACCTGGGTGGGTCGAGTGTCGGGAATTCGGTCGGTAACCTGACATGGCCTGGGGGACAATGGCTCCGCATCTACAAGCAGGGGTCAGGCACATGGACTGTGAACGGAGCTATTAATGCAGCCGGTGGTGCTGTTCTAGTCCCTGAGATCAGTGCAGGCACCTTGATTATTTCCACTAGCGGAAGCATGTATATGACTCAAGGATTTACGCTCAATGGCGGAGCATTGCATTTGAACAATCCGGGTGCATACAGGGGCAGTACGATGGTGATTACCAGCGGCAGTCTCGACAATTCCAGCGGCGCGCCCATCACGACCTCGACGTACAACCCCGCGCAAAGTTGGGGCGGAAACTTCACCTTCCTCGGCAGCCAGGGCGCAAACAGCGACCTGTATCTGGGTAATGGTGCCGTGGCACTGACGACCTCCCCGGTCGTGACGGTCAACAGCAACGCGACGCTCACGGTCGGCGGTGTGGTCTCCGGCTCCTTCGGCCTGACCAAGTCCGGCACAGGCACGCTGAAGCTCTCGGGCAACAGCACCTACAACGGCGGCACCACCATCAGCAACGGCACGCTCGCCGTCACCGGCTCCCTTGGTGCCACGGCCGTGAGCGTCAACGCAGGCACCCTGGCCGGCAACGGCAACATCGGTGGCAGCGTCACCATCGCCTCGGGCGCACGCCATGCGCTCGCCGTCGCCGCCACGCCAGGTGCCCAAGTCACCCGTGCCATCACCGGCACGCTGACCCTCACCGCTGGCAACATCCTCGACCTCACCGCCGCCTCCACCCCCGCCGATGGCGTGTATGTGCTCGCCACCGCGACCACCGCCATCACCGGCACCCCCACCACCATCAATTACAACGGCATCACCGGCACGGTATCGGTGGATAACGCGAGCAGTCCCAAACGGTTGTTACTCACCGTCAGCAGTGCGCCCGACACCACTCCGCCCACTCCCAGTCCCATGACTTGGCTCAGCGCACCAGCGACTGCCAGCAGCTCCAGCATTACCATGACCGCCACAACCGCCAGCGATCCCAGCGGCGTGGAGTATTTCTTCGATGAAACCAGCAATAATCCCGGTGGTAGCGACAGCGGCTGGCAGGACAGCCCGACTTACACCGATACGGGCCTAACCCCCAACACCAGCTACATCTACACCGTCACCGCCCGCGACAAGAGTTCCGCAAAAAACGCGACGACGGCATCCGACCCGGCATCCGCCACCACTGCGGCGCCTGACGCGACACCTCCAACTCCTAATCCGATGACCTGGGCGGCCCCGCCCGTCGCCAGCAATTCCTCCAGCATCACCATGACCGCCACCACCGCCAGCGATCCCAGCGGCGTGGAGTATTTCTTCGATGAAACCAGCGGCAATCCTGGCGGCACGGACAGCGGCTGGCAGGACAGCCCCGTTTATAACGATACGGGTCTGAACCCATCCACCAGCTATACCTACACGGTCAAAGCCCGTGACAAAAGCCCTGCTCAAAATGAGACGGTCGTTTCCAGTGCCGTATCCGCCACCACCAACCCGCCACCGTCGGGATCCGTGGTTTGGAATGTCAACATTGGCAACGAAGTCACCACTGCCGACAACTACGCGGGTGCCGTCCCACAAAGCACTCCGATCAACTGGAACTCCATCACTGCATCCTCCTACACCGGGCTGGCACTCAAGGACTCCACCGGTTCGACCGCTGGCGGCATCACGCTCGATCTAACAAGTGTCTCGAATCCGGCCGGCACCGGCCTGACGAGCGGTGACAAGATCTTCATCAGTTATTTCGGTGGGGCGGGTGCCGCATCCTCCATCACGCTCCGGGGGATGACGGTCACCAAGACCTACGATATCCTGTTCTATTCCGACTGGGCACATAAAAGTGGTGAGGCCCTGCCCGTCACCCAGACTGCCGGCACCGGGCTGACCGGCACTTTCTTTCTCAACCGCATCCTCTCGGTGCCAGGCGGGACGATGCCCGCACTCACCCCGGACACCAATCCGGCGAATGTCACATCCGGCACGGGAAACCTCGGCAACTATTGCCGCATCGTGGGCATCGTCCCGGATCTTGATGGCAAAGTGAGCTTCCGCATCGGCGATGGGGCGAATACCGCCTTCAATGGATTCCAGCTTGTGCAAACGGGCGCGGTCGCCCCGCGTGCGGATATGCTGAATTTCAGCCTGGCGTCCAATCCACCTTCCATCAGGGAGGCTGCCATCAACGGCACCAACATCACCCTGACCATGCCTTACGGTTCGGATGTGAGCGCGCTTGCGCCCACCTTCACGCTGTGGCCGGGAGCCACTTGTGTTCCGGTTTCCGGCACCGCCCGGAATTTCACGACCCCGCAGACCTACACGGTGACCTCCTCGGATTCCAATGTCGTCAAGAACTACATCGCCACGGTCGCAATGGCTCCTCCGCTGCCGGAATTCACCCTGACCGCTCCCGCCACCTGGGATGGCCGTTCCACCATCACGGTGCAGCCCAACATCACCAATCTGGCCTTGCTGCAAGCCAACGGCGGCACCAATTTCACCTATCAATGGAGCGTCAACGGAGTGGCCGTGACCCAACAAATCAGCCCCGGAGTCTTGACTCTAACACGCTCCCAGGGCGGCGGTCCGCTGGCCGTCACGCTGACCATGGCCAATGGCACTGAGGGCGTCACCAATTCCACAACGATCCAAGTCCAGGAACCCGCCACCGATCCCTGGGTGGAACGCACGCCCGGTGCGACTGAAAAGCCGGTGACAGGCCAGTTTTTCGCGCGCAACCCGTTCACCAATCTCGGCACGATTTTCTACAACGGCACCCAGAGCGGCACGCCGGACAGCGTTTATCTCAAGGTTTACAAGACACCCTCGGGCGGCACCGAAACGCTTGATGCGGAATACCGCCAGCCGCTCGCGGGCGGTGCCTACGCCTTCTCCGCGCCGATCGCCGCGGGCCTCATCACTTACCGCGTGGTGTATGGTACCACCACCGGCGCAACGGACACGGAAGTCGCCACGGTGACGAACCTGGTTTGCGGCGATGCCTACATCATCAATGGCCAGTCGAACGCGGTGGCCACCGACAACTCCGAACCTCAAGTTGATACCAGCTATCCGTGGATCAAAACCTATGACGCGACGCTTGGTTGGAAACCGGCGTACGCGAAACCCACGAGTCCGAACTGGGACAGCAAAATCGGCTTTTGGGCAATGAAGCTGGCGCGGGATGTCGTTAGCCAGAATTCGATGCCGGTCTGCATCATCAATGGCGCCGCGGGCGGCACCCGCATCGACCAACACCAAGCCAACCCGGCAAACCATGCCGTGGGCGCGGGCACTTATGATATCTATGCCAACTTGCTCAACCGTGTGACGGCAGCCAGGCTGACCCACGGGATCCGCGGCATCTTCTGGCACCAGGGCGAGAACAACAGCGGCAGCGCCGGTCCAATGCTCGAACCCGACTACCTGAGCTACCGGCAGTTGTTTTTGGAGATGTCCGCGGCGTGGAAGCAGGATTATCCGAACTTCCAGCGCTACATCATCTTCCAGGTGATGCCCAAGCCCTGCGGCATGGGACCCTACGGCGATCAACTCCGGGAAGCCCAGCGGACCCTGCCATACCTGTATTCCAAGATGAGCATCCTAAACACCTTGGGGTTTGCCGGTGACGGAGGATGCCATTTCACCAAAGCGGGATACGAAAGCATAGCGGAGCGCGTCCTGCCGGTGGTTAACAGGGATTTCTACGGAAGCGTGCCCGGCGGTGCCGTCACCGCGCCCAATCTGAAGCGGGCCTACTTCACTTCGCCCGCCCGCACGGCCATCGCCCTGGAGTTCGACCAAGCCATGAGCTGGAGCAGCTTGTCGATGCCCAATTACTATGTGGACGATGTCGGCGGGAAAATCACCTCCGGCAGCGCGACCGGCAACATCGTCACCCTCCAGTTGTCCAGCGCTGCTGCCGCCAACGCCACCTTGGATTACCTGAAAGATAGCAACTGGAATCTGGGCGAAAGTGTTTCGTCACTTCTCTACGGTGCCAATGGCATCCCCGCGCTCACGTTCTGCAACGTCCCGATCGAGAAGTAAGTATTTATAGAAAGAACAACAACTATGAAAAGCGCACCCACACACATCGCATCACGCATCATCGTCATCGCGGTAACATTGCTGATGAGTGTTCTCTCCTGGGGAAACGAAGCTCCCCTGCCTGATCTGACGAAAGGAACGGAGGGCATCGACCGATCCCTCACCTACAACCTCGGTGCCACAGGCATGCGGGGGTGGATCTATACCCCGCACTGGCCTCAGAACATTGCCCGCCTGGATGCCATGCAGGGACGGACGACCGGATCCAGCCGACAAATCCTGGTCACCCACGTCGGTGAAAAGTCGCCTGCGGATGGGGTGATGAAGGTTGACGATGTGATTCTGGGCATCGACGGCCAACCGTTCACCGATGATGCCCGCAAGAGCCTCGCCTGGGCCATCCAGAAATCCGAGAAGACACCGGTGGGTGGAGAAGAAAAAACCCCTGGCAAAACCCGCAGCGGCCATCTGGCGCTGCTGCGCTGGCGGGAGGGAAAGACCGAGACGGTGGAACTCAAGATTCGCGTCCTGGGCACCTACAGCGATACCGCTCCCTACCACTGTCCCAAGTCGGCGAAGATCCTGGAGGAAGCCTGCGCGGCGCTGCAGAAAGAGACCGGCATGTGGCAGGAGATCAGCGGTCTCGCCATGCTGGCAACCGGTGATCCCCGCTTCCTGCCGCAGATCAAGGCGATCGCCCAGGCGGTCGGACCGCCGACACTCAAATATGACATGCCCAAGATTGGCATGGGAGTATGGCACATGGGGTATCAGGGCATCTTCCTGTGCGAATATTATCTGTTGACCGGCGACAAGTCGGTGCTCCCCGCCCTCCATGAGATCACCCTCACGCTGGCCAAGGGCCAGAGCATGTATGGCACTCTGGGGCACGGCATCTCCGACCTGACCGACAAGGGCGCATTCCATGGTTCCATCGCGCCCTATGGTCCGGTGAACGAGTGCGGTCTGACGGCCAACCTCGCGATCGTCATGGGCAAGCGTTGCGGGGTGAAGGATCCGGAGGTTGATGCCGCCGTGGCGCGGGCCAATAGGTTCTTCGGCTATTTCGTCGACAAGGGAACGATTCCTTATGGCGAACATGAACCGTGGTATTACCACGAAAACAATGGCAAGAGCGCCATGTGCGCCGCCTTGTTCGGCGTCCAGGCCGACCGGATCAAAGAAACACAATATTTCGCCAAGATGTGTGTTGCCGCTTATCCTAACACCGAGGTCGGACACACCGGCCAGGGTTTCAGTTATCTGTGGCGCATGGTGGGTGCCAATATGGGCGGCCCCGAGGCGGCAGCGGCCTTCTTCAAGGAGCTGTCCTGGCACTTCGATCTGGCGAGGCGTTGCGACGGGACTTTCACCTACGATGGCGCCGAGCAATACGGCCCCGGAAAAACCGACGACAACACCTACTACGGCAGGAGCACCTATAACGGCCTGAGCCCGACTGCTTCCCACATCCTGTCGTATGCCGCGGCCTTGCAGACGCTCTGCATCACCGGCAAGGACATGAAGACTGTGGCTGCGGGACAGGGGAAAAAAGCTCCCGCCTGGCTGACCCAACAGGAGGTGGCTGACGCCATCGCCGCCGGCCGTTTTGACCTGGATCGCAAGAAAATGAATGCTCAGGAACTGACCACAGCCTTGGGCAACTGGTCGCCCATCGTCCGCCTGTGGGCGGCGGAGGAACTGGCCAAGCGCCCGGAAGCGCAGGCGCTGGTGCCGCAGTGGATCACCGCGGCGGAGGGCAAGGATGCCCGCTTGCGCCTGGGTGCTTGCGAAGCTCTCGGTCAACTCAAGGCCTCGCAGGCCTTGCCCGTTCTCGTCCGCCTGCTCAGTCATGAGGATCGTGGCCTGCGTTTCCTGGCGGCCCGCGCGATCAAGGATCTGGGCGTCGCGGCGCAACCGGCCCTCAACGACATCCTCAAGGCGTTCATCGACACCGCCGAACCGCTCGTGCCGGTCAACTTCGCCGACCCCATCCAGCTCGCCCATGGTCAACTGATCGAGGTGTTGTTCTCGGGGAAGCTGGACATCAAGCAGGCGGATCCCAAGATGGTGTTCAAGGCGGCACGGGCGGCATCCAAGAACGCGGACTGCAGGGCGCGTGGCTCTCTGGGAGGCTTCATCAACCAGTTGACTGCGGACGAGGTGAAGACCTTGCTGCCGGACATCGTGGAACTCGCCACATCGCATGGTCCGGCCAACACCATGTTCAGCAGGGATATCCGCGTGAGCGCCTTCAAGGTTCTGGTGAAATACCATTTTCAAGAGGGCATCAAGGCGGCACCCCTGGTAGCGAAAGGCAAATATGGCTGTCACAAAGCGGTGGAAATCATGGCGGCGCTCGAAACCTATGGCTCTGCCGCCAAGGAAATCATCCCGGATCTCAAGCAGCTCATTATCGATTACAAAGAGCTCCTCAAGGAATGGCAGTTTCCAGCCACCACGATCCCTGCCGTCGAACACGCCATCAAGGTCATCGAGGAGGCCAAGGATCATCCCCAGCTCCGCAGTTTCACGTCAGCGAGCGCGATCGTCCCGCCCGTCGCCGCGCTGGCACCGCTCAAGCCTCCCTTGCACGGACTCGAAGAGGTCGGCTGGCAGGATGTGGATCTGCGAGGCGGTTTCTGGGGACCGCGCCTCGACATCCATCACAAGGTGACCATCCCTCATGTGATCGCCAAACTCGATGAGCGCAAACACATTGCCAACTTCGACGTTGCCGCCAAGGTCTTGAAAGGCGCTGCCGCGAAGCAGGGCCGGACAGATTCCAACCCGGCCGGCCAGGCGCTGGCGGGAGACACCGGCAATCACGGCCCCGGTTCCAACGACCCCAAGAGTGCCAAGGAGGGGGAGATCGTCGGTCACAGCGCCTTCGACTCCGATCTCCACAAGGCGCTCGAAGGCGCCTGTTACACGCTCGGCCACTGCGACGACCCGGCTCTGAGCCAGCGTGTCGAGGGCATCCTCGACCGCATCCTCGCCGCGCAGGCGGAGGATGGGTATCTGGTCAGTTATTTCACCGCCAAGGAGCCGCAAAACAAGTGGGCCAACCTGAGGCTCAACCATGAGATGTATAACGCCGGCCACTTCTTCGAGTTTGCCGTGGCGCATTACCAGCTCACCGGTAAAACCAAGGCCCTCGATGCGGCGAAGCGCTTCGCCGACCACATCGACGGCATTTTCGGACCTAACAAGCGCTACGACGTTGATGGCCACCAGGAGATCGAGTTGGCCCTGGTGAAGCTCTACCGCGCGACCGGCGAGAAGCGTTACCTCGATCTTTGCAGGTTTTTCCTGGAGGAACGCGGTCACGTCCACGGCACCGAGCGGAAGCGGTTCACCGAGGTGATCCCCCGGGGGAATCCGGAACGGAAGCCCGGCGAGACCAATCAGGAATGGATGAAGCGGAAATGGAGCTTGCGCGACGGCAAGATGCAGGACCACAAACCGGTTTTGGAGCAGACCGAAGCGGTCGGGCACGCCGTGCGCGCCGGCTACATGTATGCCGCCATGACGGACCTCGCCCGCTTCAGCGAGGCCCCGGAATACGCCAAGGCCGTGCGTACGCTGTGGGACGACGTGTTGCGCTCCAAATTCTACCTCACCGGCGGCGTCGGCACCGGCCAATACGACGACGAAGGCTTCGGCGACCCCTACCTGCTGCCGAACAGCACCTACTGCGAGTCCTGCGCCAACATGGCGAATGTGCTGTGGCAACATCGTATGAACCTGCTGGACGGCGACGCCAAATACGCCGACGTCATGGAGCTCACGCTCTACAACTCGGCGATCGCCGGACTCGCGCTTTCCGGTAAAGGTTTCTTCTATCAGAACCCGCTGGAGGCACGGGATGGAGCGGAGCGTCGCGACTGGATCGGTCTGGCCTGCTGTCCGACCGCTCACTCCCGCTTTACTCCGCAGGTCGGCGGCCTGGTCTATGCCCGGAAGGCCGGGAAAATTTTCGTCAACCTCTACGCGGCCGGCGAGGCCACCATCGGCATCGGGGAGGGCAGGGTGGTGAAGATCAGCCAGGAAACGGACTACCCGTGGGATGGCAATATCAAGCTGACGATCGCGCCGGATCAGCCGTCCGAATTTGACCTCTGCGTGCGCATTCCGGGCTGGGCGCTCGGGAAACCGGTTCCCAGTGATCTATACCGGTTTGCGTCCACGGAAGCGGCGCCTGTTTCCCTGAAGATCAACGGAGAAACAGTGGAGGCTAAGCCCGGGAAGGACGGATACGACCACCTCGCGCGTTCATGGAAGGCCGGTGACGAAGTGGCGCTCGATCTGCCGATGCCGGTCCGCCGCGTCCACGCCCATGAGAAGGTTGAGGCGGACAAAGGCAAGGTGGCCCTGATGCGCGGGCCAATCGTTTACTGCCTCGAAGGAGTCGACAACAAGGGTGTCGATCTTTTCAAGCTCAGCCTGCCACGGTCTGCCGAACTGAGCGCCGAACATTGTGCCACGCTGCTGGGTGGCGTCACGGTAATTCACCCCCTGGGCCTCGATGCAAACAAGGCTCCGGTCAAGCTGACCGCGATTCCCTACTTCGCTTGGGCGAACCGTGAGAAGGGACCGATGACGGTCTGGATCCGGGAAGCAGCCAAACCTTGAACTTTCCAGCAAGCTTCGCCACCCCATTTCGCACGATCTCCGGCCCCCCAGTTCGCCCACTCATGAGCACCAAACCGACATATTACCCTCTCGCATTCATCCTGTTGCAATTGTCATTGAGCGTTTTGCATGCCGCCGAGCTCCACGTCGCCATCACCGGCAGCGACGCCAGTCCCGGCACCCAGGCAGCACCTTTACGCACGATCCAGCGTGCCGCCGACCTCGCCCAGCCGGGTGATACCGTCACCGTGCATGCCGGCGTATACCGCGAATACGTCAATCCGCCGCGCGGTGGCGAGTCGGATACCAAGCGCATCGTCTATCAGGCGGCCGCAGGCGAAAAGGTGGTCATCACCGGTTCGGAAGCGGTGAAGAATTGGGAAAAGGTCCAGGACAACGTCTGGAAGGCGACCCTTCCCAACACCTTCTTTGGCAGCTTCAATCCCTTTGCGGAACTCATTGCCGGCGACTGGTTTCATGACAATGGCCGCAGCCATCACGCCGGGGCGGTCTATCTGAATGGCCACTGGCTGACCGAGGCGGTCAGTCGCGAAGAGGTTCTGAAGCCCATGACCGCGACACCGCTGTGGTTCGCCAGCGTGGACACGACCAACACCGTGATCTGGGCTCAATTCAAGGACGTTGATCCCAGTGCGCAGCAGGTGGAGGTCAACGCGCGCCAGAGCGTATTCTATCCGGACAAACCGGGGCGGAACTTCATCACCGTGCGTGGCTTCACCCTGCGCAACGCGGCCACGCCCTGGGCGCCACCCACTGTGGAGCAGATCGGCCTGATCGGGGTTCACTGGAGCAAGGGCTGGCTCATCGAAAGCAATGACATCGCCTATTCCACCTGTTCGGGGATCACCCTGGGAAAATATGGCGAGGCCCAGGATAAAAATTCAGGATCGGCCAAGGGCTATGTCACGACCATCGAACGTGGCTTGAAGAATGGTTGGAACAAAGAGACCATCGGCCACCACGTGGTGCGCAACAACCATATTTCGCACTGCGAGCAGGCGGGTATCGTGGGAAGTCTGGGCGCGGCGTTCAGCACCATCACCGGCAACACCATTCATGACATTCATGTCCGGCAACTCTTCTCAGGTGCCGAGATGGCCGGCATCAAATTCCACGGTCCCATCGATGCCACGATCAGCGGGAACCACATCTACCGGACCTGCCGCGGCATCTGGCTGGACTGGATGACCCAGGGGGCGCGGATCTCCAACAACCTCTGCCATGACAATGCAACCCACGATCTGTTCGTCGAGGTGAACCATGGCCCCTTCGTGGTCGACAATAATATTTTCCTGTCGCCCAAGGCGATTGAAGACGATTCGCAAGGTGGTGCCTATACCCACAACCTCATCGCCGGGGGCATTGATTTGAATCCCACCTTTTTCGATGGGCGCAAGACCCCGTTCCATAAAGCCCATTCCACCGAAGTCGTAGCCCTCCACGACAATCCGTCCGGCGACAACCATTATGATAACAACCTGTTCATGCGCAGCGGCAGTGTGGAGAAATATGACCAGGCCCATCTGCCCATGAAGATGGATGGAAATGTTTTTTTCCAGGGGACGAAATCATCCAAGCATGAAAGCGCACCCATCCTCAGGTCTGCAGCCGATCCCGCGCTGACGCTGGTCGAGAAGAACGACGGCTTCTATCTGACCATGACCCTGACCACAGCCCTGGGGAGCGAACGACCTTCGCAGCCAGTGACCTCGGCCCGCTTGGGCAAGGCTAGCATTTCCGATTGCGCGTTTGAGAATCCGGATGGTTCACCAATCACGATTGGCACGGATTATTTCGGCAAGCCGCGCAACGACGCCAATCCGACGCCCGGCCCCTTCGAGGCCCCTGGGACAGGAACCGTCACCATGAAGGTGTGGCCGCTTGCGTCAACGTCCGGCCGTGCCGGGGTGCCGAACTTCTGGGATGATATTCCGCTTTCACCCAGCACCAGGATGCCATCCGTGGTTCTGGACGATTACTGGAACAGCGAATTCCAGAGGGTCAATCGCGAGGTGGCTACCGCACAAAACACCCAGCTCATTTTCTTAGGGGATTCCATCACGTGGTGCTGGTCGCTGGGAGATTTTACGGGTCAGGCTGTCTGGAATGAGAACTATTCCAAATACAAGCCCATCAACATGGGGAATTCCGGCGATATCACTCCGGTCATGCTTCACCGTGTCACTCGCGGCAATCTGGATTTCGCTGATGGCCAGCATCCTAAAGTCGCGGTGCTCTTGTGCGGCATCAATAATCTTGGAGTATCTCAAAGTGCCGGCGGCAGGGAGCAATGGTACCTGGGGGCCCATTGTCCTCCCGCCGACATCGCCAATGGCATCAGGGCGATTGCCCAGGTCTTCCGCCGCCGCCTGCCGGGGACGCGGTTGATCATGATGGCGACCCTGCCGGTGTCCGACGAGGGCAAACGGGCCACGTGCAGGCAAGCCAGCGCCATCAATGCCGCCCTGGCTCGCAATGATAATGAGGTGGCCTTTGTTGATTTGCAGGACAAATATCTGCTGTCCGATGGCTCGCTCAACAAACAGCTGTTTACTGACGGCACACATCTGACCCCGGAGGGGTACCGAGTCTGGGCAAAAGGCATCGAGCCGCTTGTTCAGAAATTCATGGAGGCGCCGCCGCTTAAACCTGTGAAGATCATGTTGATCGGCGATTCCATGACCGAGGGTGCTGATTCGAACGGTTCTTACAGGCGTTACCTGGACGGCATGTTACGCAGGGACGGACAGCTGATTGATTTTGTGGGGAGCCGGAAGAAGCATAACGATGACAAAACAGAACCCACCAACTATGAATACGATGTGGATCATGAGGGTCACTGGGGCAAAGGCTCGGCCTGGCTGGCAGAGAACATGCAGAGCTTGCTGGCCAGTCACGTGCCGGATGTCGCGGTGATCAACTTGGGGACAGAAGATATCCTTTCCAGCAATGTAGCTGCAGAGTCCTTGACCGACGGGATTGTGAAAAACATCGGCAAGGTAGTCGACACGCTTCGTGCAAGAAACGGAAAGATGAAGATCGTGCTTTCGACCACTATTCCTGTGAAGGGGAAGGAATCCGTGGTCAGTCTCCTCAATCTTAAGATCTCACGTTACGTTCAATCCAACTCCACACTTCCGTGCCCGGTGGTTATTGCAAAGCAACATGAAGGATTCGACGTTTCAAGGGATTTGAGCCATGACAACCATCTGCCAAATGCCGCAGGAGCAAGAAGGATGGCGCGAGTGTTTGCCGACGTGATCCATAATACCCTAGAAACCTTATCGTGCAGGGAAGCACGTAGCTTCATGTTTAAGTAACGGATGGTTAATGAAGGTATAAAGAAAAGGAAAAGGCTATTATGGGAAATACACTAAGATGCATTGCTTGCGCGAATATAAACTTTCGACCGATCCCACCCCGATCCACCTTTTAAGCACAAAAAGACAGGAGAATAAATAAATGAGAAACTATACAATGCTGGTGTCGGGATTACTGTTGGCGTTCAATATGGCGACGGCGGAAGAACTTAAGCTGCCGTCGGTTCTGCCTTTGTCTGCGTTGGTTGAAAGGGATGGAAAGTTCTATCAACCTGTAACAATCTCGCTGGATTACAAGGGCGAGCCGACGGATGCTTTGCTGCAGATTGGTGAAGCTGTGGCTACACAGGTCAAGCTCACGACCGGAGTTCAGCGCGTCGAGGGAGTTGTCCCGGCGGTGGATAAGGAAAGCCAGGTGCAGGTAAAGCTGACTGCAGGAGGCAAAGAACTGGTAAGTCAGACGGTGACTCTCAAGCCGGTCCGGAAGATGACAGTCTATGTTGTTCCGCATTCTCACACGGATGTCGGTTATACGGAAATTCAGACAGCTATTGAAAAGAAGCAGGTGGATAACCTGCTTGAGGGAATAGCGTTGGCGCGGAAGACTGCGGATTATCCGGCTGGCTCCAGGTTTGTCTGGAACGTCGAAGTGCTCTGGGCGGCGGATCTTTACCAGCGCCGGATGAATGACCAGCAGCGGGCGGATTTCATCGATGCGGTGAAAAAAGGGCAGGTGTCGTTGTGCGGGATGTACTTGAACGAACTGACGGGGCTGTGCCGCCCGGAGGAATTGATCAGGCTCTTCCGCTATGCAACAAAGCTGGCTGACCAGTGCGGCGTGAAAATAGATTCAGCCATGATCAGCGACGTGCCAGGCTATACCTGGGGTACGGTGCCGGCGATGACGCAGGCCGGTATCAAATATTTTTCGGTTGGGCCGAATACCTTCGACCGGATCGGGACCATCCTACGCGAGTGGGAAGTTAAGCCTTTCTACTGGGTCGGGCCTGACGGCAAGTCTAAGGTTCTTGCGTGGATACCGTTCTGGGGTTACGCAAGGCCGTATACGTATGTCCATATGTCGTATGAGCTTGTACATGAACTTATGGAAGGGATGGAGAAACGGCAATACCCGTATGATATTGCGTATTTGCGCTGGCCAGGATACGGTGACAATTCGAGTCCTGACCCGTTAATCTGCGATTTTATAAGGAATTGGAATGCTAAATATGTCTCGCCGAGATTAATCATCTCATCCGTCAGTGAAGCTTTTTCGGCGTTTGAAAAATGTTATGGCGATCAACTGAAAATGGTCAGCGGGGACTGGACCCCGTACTGGGAAGATGGGGCAGGGTCGTCTGCACTTGAAACGGCAATGAACCGAGCCAGCTCAGACAGGCTTGCGCAGGCTGAGACTCTGTATGCGTTGAGTGAACCGTCGGCGTATCCGGCGGCGGCTTTCGAAGATGCGTGGAACAACGTGCTTCTCTATTCGGAGCATACTTGGGGAGCGCATTGCAGTGTCAGGGAGCCGGAGCGCCAAGAAACAAAAGAACAATGGGAGATCAAGCAGGGATACGCGCTGGCAGCGGACAAACAGTCGCGTGGTCTGTTGGATCAGGCGGTGAATATGGTGACCGCTGAAACTACTGGGCTACCGGTAGGAATCGATATCTGGAACACCGCTTCGTATCCAAGGACAGGGCTGGTTCTGCTGTCCAAAGTACAATCGCCGGCTGGTGATCGTGTTACAGATCAAAATGGAAAGCCTGTCCCATCCCAGCGCCTGACGAATGGTGAGCTTGCTTTTATTGCAAGCGAGGTTCCGCCGTTTGCCGCAAAGCGTTACAACGTGACATCCGGCGATGCGCATCAGGATGGAATTGCCGCTGTAACATCGAAGGGAGCCGTTCTTGAGAATGGCAGGCTGACCGTGCGGCTTGATGAACAAACGGGCGGTGTTGTCGAACTTAGGGCAAAGGGCATCGATGCCAATATGGCCGATACAGCATCGGGACATGCCGTTAACGACTATTTATACCTGCCGGGTGACAATATCGCCGATCTCAAGCGCAACGGCCAGATCCGGGTCAGTATTAAGGAACGTGGTCCGCTGGTTGCTTCGCTGGTCGTAGAGAGTGAAGCGCCGGGTTGCAACAAGCTTGTCCGTGAGGTCAGGATAGTTGCCGGTCTTGATTATGTGGAGCTGATCAATAGTGTGGACAAGAAAAGGCTTGATGCAAAGAGTTACATGGAGAAAGAGGGCAAGGAGAGCGTGAATTTTGCATTCCCGTTCAATGTGCCGGGAGGCGAGATGCTGATTGATGTGCCGTTTGGCGCGATCCGTCCGGAGAAAGATCAGATCCCCAGTGCGTGCAAGAATTGGGTTGCTGTCGGCCGCTGGATAAATGTTGCCAACAAGGATTATGGCGTAACTTGGGTAACGCTTGATGCACCGCTGGTGCAGGTTGGCGGGATTACCGCGAATCTTTTGAATTCGCAGACCAATCCCGATGTCTGGAGGAAGACCATAGAGCCGACGCAGAAGTTCTTCTCTTGGGTGATGAACAATCACTGGGGGACGAACTATCGTGCCTACCAGGAAGGTCTGACGGTCTTCCGTTTCATCCTGCGGCCATTCAGGAATACGACACCGGATGAAGCCACAAGGTTTGCAACGGGATTCAGCCAGCCGCTGATTGCGGTTGCTGCGTCAGGGAAGAAGGTCAAGTCAACGCCGGTATTGAGTATTGAACCGGCCGGTGTGATTGTGACCGGCTTTAAGCCCAGTGATGACGGTAAGGCCGTGATTGTGAGATTGTTTGGGTCCTCCGGTAAGGATTGCAATGCGAATCTGAATTGGGCAGAGCCAATGCCGGCGAATGTCTATCTCAGCGATACAAGCGAGAAACCACTTGAGAAAGCAGGCAGGAACATAAAAGTTCCGGCATGGGGACTTGTCACCATTCGCGTAGAATAAACCTGACGAGTAACCTGGAAAGGAATAGGACATGAAGAAGTTAATGGTAGTGCTCATGGGGCTTAGTTTATGCGGATCGCTGTCGGCCCAGACGGCTGTGGCACCTTCAACGGAGGCCGGCGAAGAGAATGCAAGGCAGGAGCGGATCAAGTGGTGGCGCGACGGCAAGTTCGGCATGTTCGTCTGCTGGGGCCTTTATTCGATTCCAGCAGGCACGTGGAAGGATAAGGTGACCAAACGGGGCTATGCTGAATGGGTGATGTTTAACACGATTCCGGTCAAGGAATATGAACAGCTGGCGACGAAGTTCAATCCTGTCAAATTTGATGCCGGGGCCTGGACAAAGCTCGCAAGGCAAACAGGGATGCGATACATGGTTTTCACAACCAAGTTCCACGATGGCTTCAGCATGTTCAAATCGAAATTGACGCCTTACAACATTGTGGATGCCACGCCGTTCAAGAGGGATGTCACACGGGAACTCGCTGAGGCGTGCCATGAGGCTGGTCTAAAGTTTGGCTGCTACTATTCGGTGGACCGGGATTGGTATCGTCCGCAGGGGCCTGGAAATAGATTCAAGCAGAACAACACCTGGGATTATCCCGACTCAAAGAAAGAGGATTTTGACACGTACTTTGAGACTTTCGCAAAACCCCAGGTCGAGGAGCTCTTGACCCATTACCGGCCCGATCTTTTCTGGTTCGATGAAATCCACATGAAGACCGATGCCCAGGATGAGTCGCTTTACCAGACGATCAGGAAAATAAGGCCGGAGTGCGTGATCAACAGCCGGCTTAAGGGCTGTGGCACGCCTCCGGACAAATTGCCGCTGCGTCAGTGCGATTATCTTTCCCTGGGCGACAACGAGATTGCGAAAAGGATTATGGGTGTCGAGTGGGAGAACGCCGGCAGCATGAATTCAAGCTATGGTTACAATCAGAACGATGTCGACTGGATTTCGGCGAAGCAGATTGTCTTTAACCTGGTCGAGATCGTCAGCAAGGGTGGCAATTACCTGCTGAATGTAGGCCCCACGGCTGAAGGCCTGATTCCGCAGGCGTGTATTGACCGTTTGCTGGAGGTCGGTGCTTGGATGGATGTTAACCAGGAGTGCATCTATGGCACTTCGGTCTGGAAGGTTTTTGGTGAAGGGCCGAGCTTTGAAAACAAGAAGGAGACGGCCGGTATGAATATCCGCTTCACGGCCAAAGGAAATTCGCTTTACGCGATCTGCCTGGACTGGCCGGAAAAAGATGTGGTCGTCAAAGCTTTCGGGAAGACTGGGGTTGCCGGGCAAAAAGTGGCAGGGGTGAGCATGCTTGGCGTGAAGGATGAGATTAAGTGGAGTCAGAGTGATGAAGGATTGACAGTGTCGGTGCCTAAAGAAAAGCCGTGCAAGCATGCGTATGTTTACAAAATCGACCTTGAAAAATAAGCGGTGCGACATGCTCGCGACGCCACAACAGAAGAATTTCATGTGCCTTTCCACGCTCAACAAGACTGTAAAATGAAACAACAAAAAAGAGATCAAATGAAACATCCAGGCATCGCGACGCTCGCGGTTGCGGCCTGGTTTGCGTTGGCGGCGGTCTGGCCCGTCTGGGCGGATGCCGCAACGGACAAGGCAGAGAAAACACGGCGTTACACGCTTGCTGAAAAGAGTATACAGCACGCCAGAGAGAACCTGCCCAAACAAGTATCTACGGAAAACCCGGAACTCACCAAGATGGTGCATGATTTGTATATCGATTGCACGTTTGATAAACTCTGGGAACCGGCGCTTCCCGGGCTGCCACACCGGTTTTTCTCGATTTCCGGAGCAGGCGACAAGTCGTACGCCAAGTGCCAGCTGCTGTGGGATACCATGTTTGTCCTGAATGCATGGGCGCCGTTGGATGACAATGAACTGGCGTGCGATGTCTTTCGGAATTACTGGAATGTGATCGACAATAATCCGGAAGCGCCCAAAGGGACATCCCGCTATGGCATGGTGCCCTGTACGACCAAGGCGGATCTGCCGCAGGATGGTTACTCCCAAATTCCGATCCTCGCCTGGGGCTGTCTGATGGTCTATAACCAGACCCATGACCGGGCATTGCTGGAGCTCTGCCTGCCCTATCTCGATGCATTCCTGACGTGGTATGCCACCGAGCGCGATGTGGATGATGACGGCTTGATCGAGTATGGCGCCTACAAGAAATGCTCGATCGCCGACATGGTCCAGACAGCCCGTTTTGAAACCTTCGATTTCGCGCTGCCCCTCGATGGCCTTAAGTTAACAAAGCATCCATCGCGCGATACAGGGGGTGAATGGTATGGGAACATCGAAGGCGTGGATCAAACCTGTTTTCTGGCCATGTCCGAACGGGCGATGATCGAGATGTGCCAAGAAACCGGACGCGTCGAAATGATGCGAAAATACGAAGAGCGTCTCACCAAACGAACCGAGGCGGTCCGCGCCAAGATGTGGGATCCGGAAACGAAATTCTTCTACAGTCTGGACCGGGATACCGACAAACCGATCCGCGTGCGAACGCTGCAGGGGTTTCTGGCCCTGACTGCCGGGATGGCAAGTGTGGAACAAGCCGGGGAACTGGTCAGGCAGTTGACCGACCCAGAACTATTTTGGAGCAAGTATCCGGTCACCACTTCAGCGATGAACGAGCCTACTTTCCGCCCCGATGGATTCTGGCGCGGCGACGTATGGCCCCCGACTGATTATTTGATTGAACTCGGCCTTAATCGGTATGGCTATTACGACGTTGCTAGGGAGCTGGCCGACAAGATGCTGGAGCTGGTGAGGAAGCATGACGGCCATGCCCGCGAACGTTACAACGGTGTGGAAGGTATCGGTCTGGGGGTCAAGGATTACTGCTGGGGAGTAGCCACCTGGAGCATGCTTGTGAATACCCATTACGGCGTTCAGGAGGACTACAGGACGATTGTTGTCCCGCCCAATGCCAAGGGTCGGAAAATGAAACTCGGGAAACTGGAGGTGAGCTATCCCTCCGACACTTCAGTGGACTTGAAATCGGCTTTCCAGCGGGACTTTAAGGTTGTTTTTCCAGGGAATAAAAATGCGGAGATCCAGGTTCAGTGCGACGGGGAAACGATCAAATCCGTCAAATCACCAGGTGCGACAGCCGAAGTTTCATTCACCGCGCTGGCCGGAAAGACCTATGTTGTCTCGAAAGCTGAACCCTCTTCCGATAGCCCGCTTGCCGTCAAGGGCGGACGTTTCCTCACGTTGAACACGCTGATCCGCGTGAATCAGATCGAAGCGGCGCGCAACCTGAACGAAGGCACGGACGAAGCGGCCGTTCACACGCCCGAGACCGTGGCAGCCTTCCGCGACGCGGTCAGCAAAGGGTTTCCCGGGGCGAAAGTGACCTGGGCCTTCTCCTGGCTTGCGCTCCATGATGAACGTCCGAATTATGTGGCCATCCGCAAACAGGTCGCCGGCTATCACAAAACATTCGGCGATGAGATCACCTTTATTCCGGGTGGATATTTCGCGCCGATGTACAGTTCCAGGGCGCAGGTCAACCTGGATATTAAAGAGGCACTGCTGAAAATACGTGACATGGTTGGCGGCGGCTACAAACCCAAAAGCCTGGTGGCGGGTTTCCTGTCCGCCGAGAATCTGCGCTATCTCGCGGAAGAGGAGGGTATCCATGTTTGCCAGGGCACGATCTGGAGCCAGTACGGCATTGACAACGGGGATGGGGACGGTTCGAACAGTTATCCTTACTATCCGAGCCGCGAGCATGCCTGTAAGCCGGCGC
>Ga0118677_10005210_pt1 | contig 22922 bp, 19 predicted proteins | sample AliMusrvi5mmetaG_FD_86154 | JGI IMG/M metagenome (GOLD analysis project Ga0118677, IMG submission 86154)
AGCCCGCCACGGAGGCTTCCCACTGCTTGGACTTCAGGTTCTCCATGCCCGCGTTGAAGGCGTCGTTCAACTCTTTGTTCTTCGCCATCTGGGCCTGCTGGGCCTTGATCTGGGCTTCCATCGCCTTCTTCTCTTCGTCAGACATCTGGCGCGAAGCTTCCTTCGGAATTTCACCGGTCTTCGCCGCCTGCTGTTGCACGGCCTGGCGCTGTTGCTGCATCGCCTTCATCTTCTGAAGGTTGAAGTTGTTGACCACCGGGTCGCCCAGGCGGCTGCGGACCTTGTTGACCTTATCGACGTCTTTGCCATCGATTTCGCACACGATGTTGTAGGTGCCAAGCGGCAGTCCGGCGTGGAAATAGTGGCCTTTCTTGTCCGTCTTTACTTTATAGTTACCCTTGATGTCGGTACGTTCGATTTTGATGAGCGCGCCTTTCACCGGTTGGCCATCATCACCAATCACGTCGCCTTCCAGGGACGATGTTTGTGCCAGAGCCGCGCCCGCCATCAGTAGCGTGAACGTGGCAATGCCGGCAATTTTGCGCAATACTGCAGCCATACAACTAACCTCCAACTTGAAAAAATGATTGCTTCATTATGAGCATACTACAATCGTACTAGTGACTGAAGCCCTCGTTTGTTCTCAATGCCGTACCACCGCAGCCGCGGAGGACCTTGTCTGCCGGAAATGCTCTGCCCTGCTGCACCAGCAGGCCGTGGAACAGTTGATGACTGATGCCCGGATCGCCGAACAGGTCGGAGCCCTGGGGCACGCCTGGGAGTTGTACGGCCAGGCGTATTCGCTGCTGCCGCCGGAACTGCCGCAGGCCCGGACCATCATCGCCCGCATGGAGGCTTTGCGTGCCAAAGCCACGCCGAAGCCTCAACGTGCTCCTCAGCAGGAAGAAGGGCGCTGGTCAAAGTGGCTGTCATCGTTGGGGCCGCTGGGATTGCTGCTGGCCGGGGCGGGGAAGTTGAAAACGGTCCTTTCGGCGCTGGCCTTCCTTGGCGTTTATTGGGCCGCCTATGGTTGGAAATTCGCACTAGGGATTGTCATTTCCATCTATATTCATGAAATGGGCCACGTCGCCGCCTTCCGCGCAAACGGGATTCCGGTCTCTGCACCGATGTTTATCCCCGGACTGGGAGCCTTTGTGCGCGGTGCGCGCCGCGCCGATACCATCGGGCAGGACGCCCGCATCAGTCTGGCCGGCCCGCTGTGGGGACTGGCCGCGGCGTTCGCCGCCATGATTCTGGGAGTCTATTGGCAGAGCAACGTCATGCTGGCGATCGCCTCCACCGGCGCCTGGATCAACCTGCTGAACCTGATTCCACTGGCGATCTTCGATGGCGCCGGGGCGTTCCATGCGTTGGGCCGGACACAGCGCGGGACTGTTGCCGCGGTTGCCGGCTTACTGTTCTTCTTCGCAGGCGATATTATGCTGCTGATCATTGCCGTTGGCGCGGTGATCAAGGTCTTTTCGCACGACTTTCCGGAAAAAGAAGATAAAGGTGTCCTGATTCAGTTTCTGGGGATCATGACGGCGTTGAGCGTGATTGTATTTTTGCTGAAGGGATGACCGTTCCCGGCCATCCCTGCCAGTCTTATCGAGGTGTGATTAATCCGCCCAGCTTATCCTGCTCGCCGCCGCCCGTGCGCGGGTAGCGGGTTGAGTAGGCTTCCAGGTACTTCAAGCCGGCGCCCGTGTTATAGATAACCATCTTTTCGTCGGCCTTCAGGAAGCCGGTCTTGAGAAGCGTCCGCAGTGCCGCCACGCAGGCCGAGCCTTCGGGAGCCACGAACATGCCTTCGGCCGTCGCCAGTTCGATACCGGCATCGATCAACTCATCATCGGTGACCGCAATCGCACAGCCGCCGCTCTTGCGCACGGCATCCAGAATCAGGAAGTCTCCCAAGGGCTTCGGCACGCGCAGGCCGCTGGCGACGGTGTGGGCGTTATCCCAGAACGTCGACCGCGCTTCGCCCGCGTTATAAGCGCGAACCACCGGCTGGCAACCTTCCACCTGCACCGCGATCATCTTCGGACGCTTCGGACCGATCCAGCCCAGCGTCTCCATTTCATCGAACGCCTTCCACATGCCGATCAGGCCGACGCCGCCACCGGTGGGATAGAAGATCACATCAGGCAGTTCCCAGCGCATCTGCTCGGCCAGTTCGTAGCCCATCGTCTTCTTGCCTTCGATGCGGTACGGCTCCTTGAGTGTACTGACGTCGAACCAGCCCTCGGTGTCCTTGCCGGCAGCGACGATCTTGGCGCAGTCGCTGATCAGGCCATCGACGAGGGTGACCTTGGCGCCGAACGCCATACACTCGATGAAGTTCGATTGCGGCACATCCTTCGGCATATAGATGTGGGCTTCGATGCCGGCCGCCGCGGCATAGGCAGCCATCGCGCTGGCAGCGTTACCGGCCGAGGGAATCGCCACCTTCTTGATGCCAAGTTCGACCGCCATCGATACCGCGCACGACAACCCGCGGGCCTTGAACGATCCGGTCGGGTTCAGCCCCTCGTCCTTGATCCACAGGTCGTTCGCGCCGACCCGTGCGCCGATGCGTTTGGTGCGCACCAGCGGCGTCATGCCTTCGCCGAGCGTAGTGATCGCCGCAGGCTTCGACACCGGCAGCACCGGTGCGTAGCGCCACATATTGGTGGGACCGTTTGCCAGCCAATCCCGATTCCAATTCGCCTTGGCCTTTTCCAAATCATAGCGGACCAGCAGCGGACCGCCGCATTCGCAGAGGTTGTGCACTTTTCCTGCTTCAAAAGATTTGTTACACAGGCTGCACTCGAGATGCGTCAAAGTTGTCATAGGGAAGAATCGACTATCATAATCTATGAGGGACGGCGAAGGGAAATCGGAATCTTGCAACTAATACTCTACATCTGTGTTTTCTGTAGTGTAGCCGCTGCCGGCGAATATGCGGTTTTGAACACAGGTTTCCGCATTCAGGCTTCCAGGCATGAAGTGGAAGACGGAATCGTCCGATTGTATACAAAAGACGGCATGATACAGGTCCCCCAGTCGCAGATCGCAGCCTTCGAGCAGGAAGAGTACCTTCCCCAGCCTCCGGCTCCGGTTGCGGCCACGCCCGAACCTCTTGCTGAAAAGAAGCCCCAGCCCGTTATCTCAACCAAAGAATTGGTCGAGCTTGCCGCTCTCAACAATGGCCTGCCTCCGGCGTTCGTTCACTCGGTGGCGAAGGTCGAATCGGCCTACAAGGCGGACGCGGTCTCTCCGGCCGGCGCGATCGGCGTGATGCAGTTGATGCCCGCCACTGCCGCCGCACTTTCGGCCGATCCGCATGACCCGGCGCAGAACGTCGAGGCCGGTGCACGGCTGCTGCGCGACTTGTTGATCAAATATCAGAATTATCCCGACCAGGTCCGCCGGGCGCTGGCTGCCTACAACGCCGGCTCCGGCGCCGTCGATCGCTTTAATGGCGTTCCCCCTTACCGCGAAACGCAGATGTATGTCGAAAAAGTACTGCAAAATTATTACGATATGAGCAAATAGTCATGAAACACTTCTTGTCGCTTTTCCTCGCCGTCTCCTTCCTGGCACGTGGCCAGTCCGAAGCTCCCCAGGACATGGTAATCCTCATCAACGTGAACCTCCTGCAGTTTGATGCCGTGGTAACTGACTCAAAGGGGCGGCACATCTCCGACCTCAAAGCGGACGACTTTGAAGTGACGCAGGACGGGAAGCCGCAGAAGATCGTCGGCATCAACTACATTGCGACGTCGAATCCGCGTCCGGCCAACACCAAGCCGGTGGCGCCGATCAAGGGCAAGGATGCCGCGCCCATCATCGCCAATGCGCAGGCGAAATTGACGGCAGGATCTGTCAAGCGTACGGTGGCGTTCGTGATTGATGATCTTGGCCTCTCGTTTGAGAGCGTGGCCATGATGCGCGATGCCTTAAAGAAGTTTGTCGAGCAGCAGATGCAACCCGGTGACCTGGTTGCCATTATTCGTACCTCGAAGGGCATGGGCGCGTTGCAGGGCTTCTCCTCCGATAAGCGCATGCTACTTTCGGCGATCGATAAGCTCCGCTGGAATCATATGTCGCGGGTGGGCATCAGCTCCTTTGCTCCGGTTTCGGATGGCGACTCCGGAGGCATGGACGAATTCCGCAGCGAGTATTTCACGGTTGGAACCCTTGGTGCTCTCTCTTATGTGGTTGAAGGGTTACGTGAGCTTCCGGGCCGTAAAGCGGTGATCGCGGTGTCTGAGAATATCCGTGTGTTCAATCAGGATGGCTCCAACAGCCGGGCGACCGAGGCGATTGAGCGCCTGACCGATCTCGCGAACCGCTCCGCCGTGGTTATCTATACGATGGATCCGCGCGGCTTGCCTACTTTGTCGCTCACCGCTGCCGACAACACAAATGGAAAGTCTCATGAGCAGATCGCCCAGATCCCGCAGCAGCGCTACGCGGATTACTGGGAATCGCAAAACGGACTGGACTACATCGCCAAGCAGACAGGTGGTAAGTTCCTGCATGACAACAACGATCTCCCCGGCATGATCAAGAACATCATGGACGATACGGCCGGGTACTACCTGATCGGCTACATCCCCACCGAAGAGACCTTCAACAAGAAGTATCACAAGATCAAGCTGCGGGTGAAGAAACCCGGCTATTCGGTCAGATACCGCAATGGCTTCATGGGCGTGCCGGATTCGGCGCCTGCTCCGCCTCCGGTGGATAAGGAAGACCAGTTAAAGCGCGCGCTCTTCTCGCCGTTCGGCAGCGCCGGCATCAGCATGAAGATGACGTCTTTGATGGGAGCCAATGATAAGAGTGAACCGTTCGTCCACACGCTTCTCCACATCGATTGCTCCAATCTGCAGTTCACCAAGGAAGAGAACGCGGAACTGGCGCCGCTGCCGGTACCGCCGCCCGCAAAGCCTGCACCCGGCGCTGCCGCACCTCCGCCTCCTCCTCCTGCCCCCAAGCGTTTTGGCACGCTCTATACCGATACCATTGATGTGATGGTGGTGAACATGGGTGAGGACGGCAAGATCATCGATTCCAGCTATAAGACCTACACCATCAAGCTGGAAGAGAAGCAGTACGCTGAGGTCAGGACGAAGGGCATCATCTACACCGTACAGCATCCGATCAAGACTCCAGGCGCTTATCAGATCCGCGTCGCGGTCCGCGATAACGGCTCCGGCCAGGCTGGTTCGGCCAATCAATTCATGGAGATCCCGAATCTGGCGAAGAAACGGCTTACACTCTCTGGCCTGTTCATGTCGGCCCAGGATGGCGCCATGGGCAGCAATGCCGCACTGCGAACATTCCACCCCGGCCAGAAGGTGGTTTACGTCTATCAGGTGCTGAATCCGAAGGTTGATGGCGCCAAGCCGCCACAGCTTTCCGCTCAGGTGCGCCTCTTCCGCGATGGCGTCAAGCTTAAAGACTTTGAGCCAAGGGAAGTACAGTTGGGAACCTTCGGCAAAGCGGCTCTCAATTACACCGGCGGACAGCTTTCGCTCGGGAATGGACTCACTCCCGGCGAATACGTGTTGCAGGTCATCGTGACCGATAAGTTGGCCAAGGAGAAGGAAGGCGTGGCCATGCAGGCCATCGACTTCGACGTAAAGTAAGCATCCGCCATTTGAAGGATCAGTGCCAGTTGCCTGGATTCCGCGGGGGCGGATTCCGGGCAATGGTGGTACTGGACGGAATCGCAGATCGCCGGCGACACGTTCCACTGCCTGAGCGCCATCGCGGAAAGTGCCGCATGGTCCCAGCCCATCACCTCTGTTTCCACGTCGCAGATTGTCCGCCTGGTAATTCGAGCAACTCCTTGCACGTCGTCAAACAGGTGAGGGTCCGCTAAGGCCAGCGCCGCCTCTCCGATGTCATGGAACAGCGCTGCGAGATAGGTCAGATCAGGCTCTAGCCAGTTCAAGCTGTGTGCCAGATGATCCACGCAAGCCGCTGTTGTGGAAGCCTTTCTCAGAAATCTTGCGGGAGACCAGGTGATGGGAAGTTGTGGCGGCGACTGCAGCTTCAGGCGCACGGCAAGTCCGCTGAACTGCGACGCTTTCACCTGCCGCAAGTGCTGGCCCGTACCCATCACCGTCGAGAGAAGCATGGGATCCTGCCCGAGCCAATCACCCTCTTGGCGCAACAACTCCGAAAATAGCCGGTGCCGGTTGGGCGACACAGACGGCAGCCACCGAAGCGCGGCAAGCGCCTCCCTGGCCGGAATGACTTTCATCTTGTTTACACATATCGGCCCAAATCAAGCGCATGATAGAATCTAGGGAAGAGTTTTACAACTATTATGGATTCCCGTCGCAACTTCATCGGTAAGTTTGGAGCTGGTATCGCAAGCACCCTTGCCGTACCAACCACTGTTCTTGGCGCCAACGAGCGCATCCGGGTCGGCATCATCGGAGCGGGCGATCGCGGCATGCAGATTGTCCATGAAGCGATAGGCTGCCCGAACATTGACTTTGTTGCGTTCGCCGACATTTATACCGCCCGCCTGGAGAGCGCCAAGAAGCTGGTGCCGCAGGCCAAGACCTATCTGGACCACCGCTATCTTCTCGACGACAAATCCATCGACGCGGTGCTTATCGCGACTCCCCAGCATCTCCATTGCGAACATTTCACCGGGGCCCTTGAAGCGGGGAAGCACGTCTATCAGGAAAAGACCATGGCTTTCACCGCCGACCATGCCAAGCGCATGCGCGCCGCCTATGAAAAGGTAAAGGGAAAGCAGGCTGTCCAGATCGGCCATCAGTCCTGCTCCAGCGGCTTGATGAAGGATGCTCAGGGCATGTTGTCGCAAAACATCCTGGGTAAGGTGACGGCGATTCACGGTCACATGTACCGCAACACGCCTCACGGCAAGCCGCAGTGGTCGCGCCAGATCGATCCGGGTATGACGTCGGAAAACATTCTGTGGTCGAAGTTCCTGGGCGAAGCACCCAAGCGCGATTTCGATCCGCAGCGCTACATCAACTGGCGCTTCTTCTGGGACTATTCGGGCGGCAATGTTTACGAAAACATGTGCCACCAGGTATCGTTCTGGTACAAGGCGATGAACCTGCAGATCCCCAAGGCCGTCACCATGACCGGTGGCGTCTACTTATGGAAGGACGGCCGCGAAGTACCGGACACCATGAGCGTTGCCATGGAACAACCCGAAGAAATGCTGTTCACCTGGGATTCCGGCTTCGGCAACATGCGACTGGGCGTGACCGAAGATGTGCTCGGTACCGACGGCACCATTCAGAAGGGCCAGCAGATCCGCTACGTACCGGAGAAGGTAAATCGTCCCAAGGCGGAAGAGTTCGCCGGGCAGACGCGCACCGAGCCTCGCGCGCACATGCAGAACTTCTTCGACGCGATCCGCACCGGTGTTCCCACCAACTGTCCGGTTGAAGTCGGCTTCCGTGTCTCCGTCGCCTGCCGCATGGCGGTGGAGAGCTATCGCCAGGGACGCACCATGCGCTGGGACGCAACCAAAGAAGAGATTGTCTAGCGCGGAACAGATTCTGAGTGGCGACTTGCGGGCACTGGCGCGTGCCGCCACTGCCGTCGAAAATCGCACGGCCGAATCACAACAACTACTAAAAGAGCTTTTCCCGCATACCGGCCGGGCCCTGACCATCGGCGTCACAGGTGCGCCCGGAGCGGGCAAGAGCACGCTGGTGGACGGACTCATCCGTCAACTGCGCGGCGAAGGCCGCTCGATCGGCGTTATTGCCGTCGATCCATCGAGTCCCTTTTCCGGCGGCGCTATCCTCGGCGACCGCATCCGCATGCAGGAACATCATGCCGATCCCGGCGTCTTCATTCGCTCCATGGCTACTCGCGGCGCCATGGGCGGGCTTGCTCCTGCGACTACCGACATGGCTCTGCTGCTCGATGCCACAGGCCGCGACGTGGTGCTGATTGAGACCGTAGGCGTCGGTCAGGATGAGGTCGAGATCGTCCGCCTCGCCGATGTCACTGTGGTGACACTGGTGCCCGGAATGGGCGATGACGTTCAGGCCATCAAAGCGGGTATTATGGAAATCGCTGACGTTTTTGTCGTCAATAAGGCCGATCAGCCAGGGTCGGAAAAACTGGAGCGCGAAATCCTGGCCATGTTGAGTCTGGCCCATCGCCCTGACAACTGGGTTCCTCCGGTGGTGCGGACGGTGGCAAGAGACGGGCAGGGAATCGGCGCCGTCCTCGCTGCGGTGCGAGCCTACATGGAGTTTGGCGGGCGCCGTGGAAATAGGGCCGGACGCTGGACTCTGCGGTTGAAGCAGATGCTGCGGGAACGGCTGCTGGAGCGGTTTGCGGAGCGGGAGTTCGAGCAGGCAGCGGAGCAGGTGGCCGGTCGCGAGCGCGATCCGTATTCGGTGGTCAACGATTGGCTGAAACGATTTTGAATTTATACAGGAGTAATTGATCTTGAAAGCAGAGATTGGAATCATCGGGGGCAGCGGCCTGTACAGCATGCCCGGATTTGAGATGCAGGAAGAGATCCGGATTCAGACGCCTTGGGGCGATCCCTCGGATGCCTACATCGTCGGCAAACTGGCCGGACGTGAAGTGGCGTTTCTGGCCCGTCATGGACGCGGACATCGCATTACACCGACCGAGTTGAACTTCCGTGCCAATATCTTCGGCATGAAGCAGCTGGGAGTTTCGCGGATCATCTCTTTGAGCGCGGTGGGGTCCTTGAAGGAAGAGCACAAGCCGCTCGATTTTGTGCTCCCCGATCAGTTCTTCGATCGCACGCGCGGCCGCGTATCGACGTTCTTTGGCGAGGGCCTGGTCGCCCACATCAGCTTCTCGCATCCGATCTGCCCGCAGCTTTCCGATGTGGTGTACGCTGCATGCCAGGCTCAGGAAGTCACGGCCAAAAAGGGCGGCACCTATCTGTGCATGGAAGGGCCGGCGTTTTCGACGCTCGCCGAATCGAACGTGTATCGCAGCTGGGGCATGGATGTGATCGGCATGACCAATCTGCAGGAAGCCAAACTCGCCCGCGAAGCCGAGATCTGCTACGTCACAGTAGCGATGGTGACTGACTACGACTGCTGGCATCCAGATCACGACGCCGTCACAGTGACCGACATCATTGCGAACCTCACCAAGAACGCCGAGAATGCGGCCAAGGTGGTGAAGGCCACCGTCGCGGCGATGCCCGCGGACCGCACCTGCAAATGCGGTTCGGCGCTGTCGCATGCCATCCTTACCGATCGCACCAAAGTGCCGGATGCGACCAAGAAGAAGCTGGAGCTGCTTGTTGGCAAATACCTCGGCTGAGGAGTTGGCGCGTGAGTTGCTTGGCCATTGCCTCGCCAGCGGGGATTGGCCGGAGGAACTGCTCCAACGTCTCGTCACTCTTGCATTAGATGACTCCGCGGCGGCGTCCAGGGCGCTGTTCGGAATCGTTGTGGAGCGGCTCGGAGACCTGTTCGAGCCGCATCTCTGCGAAGTTTATGCCCGCCTGTTCAGTGCGGTTTGCGCGCAGGCGTTACCCGGCCTGGATTCTCAGCCGCTGGTGGAACGTTACAGCCGGGTGCGTTTGATACGGAAGTTCGCGGGGCCCGATCCTGCCAACATTGTTGTCCCTTCGCGCGTTACGCTCGGCGCGGATGTGGCTGTCACCAGCGTGATCATCGACGCACTGAAGCGCCGCTTTCCTTCGGCGGCTATCTGGTTTGCCGGAAATCAAAAAGGTTGGGAATTGTTTCAGGCCGATCCGCGATTGCGGTTCCTGCCTGCGCCCTATCAACGTGGCGGTTCATTGCGTGACCGCCTCGACGTATGGCCGCGGCTACGCGCAGCACTGGCGCTGGAAGATGTGATGGTGGTTGATCCCGATTCACGGCTCACGCAATTGGGCCTGCTGCCGGTGTGCGAGGAGTCGCGCTACTACTTCTTTGAGAGCCGGTCATATGGTGGCGATTCAGCAGAGCCGTTGTCGAAGCTGGCGTCGCGCTGGGCTGCCGAGGTGTTCGACATCGAAGGCGCGAAGGCTTTCATCGCGCCTGAGCCATCGGCTTTGCGTGGCGACATTACGGTGAGTCTGGGAGTGGGAGAGAACCTCGCGAAACGTGTTGCCGGAGATTTCGAGGCCGCGATGCTGCGGGCCCTGAACCGGCGCGGACAGCAGATCCTCATCGATTATGGTGCGGGTGGCGAAGAGTCCGCCCGCGTAGAGGCTGCCATTGCCGGTTCGGCAGTGCAATGCCAGACCTGGCGTGGAGCGTATGCTCCTTTTGCTTCGGCAATTTCGCGCAGCCGGCTTTACGCCGGATATGATTCGTCGAGCCAGCATGTCGCCGCGGCCTGCGGCGTTCCATTGATTACCGTGTTTGCCGGCTTTCCATCGTTGCGGATGTTTCAGCGCTGGACACCTTACGGCCCCGGCCCGAGCCTGGTGATCCGCTTGGATGGACAGTCTCCAACGCAGGTGCTGGCGGAGTTTGAAGCCGCCCTTCCAGCCGTCTGATCACGAACCGCTATTTATGTTACACGTGTAAACAAGCTGCGGAAGGTAAGTGATTTCAATAACTTTCTCGCATACCTAACTGAGAGGGTCATTCCAAGACTCCCGCACAAAAATCAAAGCAACATTACCAGGAGGATTCACAAATGAAATCCGTTATTACACGGACCTTAGCCGGAGTGTGCCTGTTTACGGCCGCTTCCAGCCTGTGGGCGACTCAGCCCGACACAGTTGACGTATCACTGCAAAGCAAACTTGTCCTGCGGGGCAACAGCATACTGCACGTGGTGAACAATACCAGGGAACCTCAGGAGATGATCTTTTCCCCCGGTCCATTGGGTACTCTGCCTTTTAATACGCAGCGCGCCAGCCTCCGGCCCGGCACTGCGATCGATGTCAGCTTAGGGCAGATGGCTTTTCCGCAGGGCAACAGTATTCTTCATGTTGTAACCCAAGTAGGAGCGGCGCCGAACCAGATGGCTGGCCCGAGCCTGCACGAGATCTTCGTTGTTGACCGGACAGGTTTAGCTCCCACCACCTATGAGGCCGCCTATCTGGATCGCCGCCAGTCGATCCCCGGCGAAAGCCGCCCGGCGCCCATCGATATTGGCGGCGGGTACATGGACAAGCGGCCGATGGCGCGCCTGGCGTGGCCGTCTGATGTGCTGCCGCCCGATGTCACCGTTAGCAGATCCGATTATCCTTCCACTTTCGAGCTTTCCCGGCTGCCCTTGCGCTCGCTGCCTGAAGCAGGCGGCGGGTCTTCTTCCTCTACTGCAACCGGCGCACACAAAGGCGAAGATAACGGTGGTGAGAAGCTGGGCGCAGTATCAACGTTCCGCGCTATGGCCAAGCTGCCGGTGCAGGAGCGTAGTGCCGGCGTGTGGGGCTCGATCAAGGGAAACATTGCGGTCAAGATTCCGAATCCTGCGGGTGGCGGCTTTGTCTTTCCGGGAGCGTGGGGCTGGTCCGTGCGTGCCTGGCAGCTGTTGGGCAGCACCTGGATTCAGATCGGCGGAACCAACGCTGCGGGCGATGGCAGCTGGTCAATCGATTATCTGATTCCCCCGTTTCCAGGCCTGAAAGTCCGGATCGACTATCAGCCTGCCAACCGCTTCATGCAAGTGCAGGACGCAAATGCCAACGTCTATACCTGGGGTGACAGCTGGGACATGACGGGCAGTGTCACCAATATAGGGAACCGCACCATCAACTTGACCGCCAATGGCTTCGCACCGGGTATCGATACCATCTATCAGTCGGCCAGCGCACTGTGGCGCAAGTTCAACAGCTACGGCATGAGCCCGCTGCGTGACGAGCCGATTGAGATCACCTATCCGAACACGCTTGCTACCGGCAAATGCACTTCCACTGATTCACTCAACAATACGATTCCGTGGAGCTGTTCGCAGAGCAATGACGGCAAGATCTGGCTGATTCAGAAGCACGCAGTGGCTGGTGTTGTCCAGCATGAGATCGCGCACAGCATCCACAGCTATTACTGGAATGGCAACATGCCCTCGGGCGGAGGCATTAAGCACAATCTCAGCAAATGCTACAACGGCGGATTGGCGCTGACGGAAGGCTTCGCGGACTTCATGCCTTATTGGGTGCAGTTTGCACGCAATACCGTGAGCCCGGTGGAGCCGACTCTCAATCTGAACATCGAATCCCTGGGAGCCAATTTCTGCGCCGGCTCGTCGAATGAAGCGCATGTCGCAGCGACGTTCTGGGATGTCTACGATACGGTCGGCGACGGCTCTGGAATCGCCATTGACGATTGGAACTTCACTCATGCTTATGCACCGGTGAGCACGTTCCTGAACAATCCGGGACACAACTCCATGATTGAGTATATGGCCGTGTATGACAACATACTTGGTCCCAGCTGGGGAACGCATGTTTTCAACCTGTTCATTCTGAACACCACGTTCCTGCCGTAAATTCGCCCGGACAGGTACTTGCAAATGCAGGGAACCCTCGATATACTGTGGTTTCATGTATCGTTCGAACACCAGCACGTTTTCGTTTCGATTTTGGTACTTTACCTGAGTCGTTGCGAGTGGTGTTGGCGCTGATCTAGGCAATCAAACGGACCCACTCGAAAGAGTGGGTCTTTTTATTTTGAAGGGGAATTTCCATGATTATTTCGATGAAGCTGCACTCGTCCAAGCAAGATGTCGAGACAGTTTGCGAGCGCATCCGCGAGCGCGGATACAAGGTGCACTCCATCGAGGGTGAAGAGCGTGTGGTGATCGGTGCTGTTGGCGTTGGCGACACCTCCACGATTCTCGAATCTCTCGAAGCCATGAACTGTGTGGAGAAGGCTGTACGCATCTCGGCGCCGTACAAGTTTGTCAGCAAGGAATTCAAGAGCACGCGCACCCAGATCAAACTGCGCACGCATACCGGAGAATTCGAGATCGGCGGCGACGAGTTCGTGATGATGGCTGGCCCCTGCTCGGTGGAAAGCGAAAAGCAGATCATGGACTGTGCCGAAGCGGTGGCCAGCACCGGCGCAAAGGTACTGCGCGGCGGCGCCTTCAAGCCTCGCACCTCGCCCTACGATTTCCAGGGACTGGAAGAAGTCGGTCTGAAACTGCTGGCGAAGGCGCGCGAAGCCACGGGCCTGGCGATTATCACCGAAGTGATGAGCGACCGGGACGTGACTCTGGTTGCCGAATACTCCGACATCCTCCAGATTGGCGCACGCAACATGCAGAACTTTGCCTTGCTCAAGACGCTCGGCTCCTCCGGCCGTCCGATTCTGTTGAAGCGCGGCATGAGCTCCACTGTGAAGGAACTGCTGATGTCCGCCGAGTACATTGTGGCCCACGGCAATCCGAATGTGATGTTGTGCGAACGCGGCATCCGTACTTTTGAAACCGTTACGCGCAATACCTGCGACATCGCTGCCGTAGCTGCGCTGAACGAACTGACCCACCTGCCGGTGATTCTGGATCCGAGCCACGCTACCGGTAAGCGCAGCCTGGTGCCGCCACTGGCGCGCGCCGGCGTTGCGATCGGCGCCGATGGCTTGATCGTGGAAATGCATCCGTGCCCGGAGAAGGCCGTGAGCGACGGAGCGCAGTCGCTGACCTTCCCGCAGTTCAAGGCGATGATGGACGACCTTGCTCCTTACATCAAATTGTGGAAGGCCTCGCGCGCCGCTGAACTGGCGGTAGCTTAACTGATGTCAGGCCGGGTTCGCAACGGGGTCCTCGCGGCATCGGTTGTGGTACTCTTCGCAGCCGCGGCCGCAAGCATCTATTATTGGAAATTCGGCCGCGCCGTCAGCCCGGAGTCCCTGCTTGCAGGGCTTCCGGGCAAAGACGGCGCGGTTGTTTATTTGGACGTACGCGCGCTGCGGGTGGCCGGCGTGCTGGATTCGGTTGGCGGCGCCGCGGGTGCGGAAGAGCCCGATTACAAGGCTTTTGTCGCGGTGACCAAGTTCAACTATCGCGAAGATCTGGACGCAGTTGCGGCGGCATATCGCGACGGCGATGTTTACATTCTGGCGGCGGGCCGGTTCGATTGGGCCAGCCTTCGCAATTACGCGCTGACGCAGTCAGGCAAGTGCACGGACGATCTGTGCCGCATGGCGTCGAGCCAGCCTGGACGGACGATCACTTTCTTCCTGAAGAGTTCCGGTGTGATGGCGCTATCGGTCAGCAATCGCGCCGATGCCGCAGCGGCCTTCCGGCAATCGCAGCCGGTGTTTGCCGGTGCTGTTTCGAAACAGCCGATGTGGATTTCGCTTCCTGGCGCACTGTTGAAGGGCGATGAAAAGGTGCCATCGGGGACAAGGCTGTTCGCTAAAATCCTGGAGTCAACTCAGCGCGTCAGCTTTGCGTTTGGCACGCGAGGGACGGCGTTTGAGATATCGATGGATGCGGTCTGCGTCTCTGACAAAGACGCCGAGGCTGCACTGAATCAGTTCGATGGAGTCACCGAGGTGATGCGCAAGTACATCGCCCGGGTGAACAAGACTCCGGGTCCGGATGAACTGGCCGGAGTGCTGATGGGCGGAGTATTTCACCGCGAAGGCACGCGCGTGATTGGTACGTGGCCCGTGGAGCGGGCGTTCCTCAACAACCTTACGGGAGGCAGCAGGTAACAGTGCCGTTTTCGATTTGTGGTGGTGTTCTTTGTGCGGGGAACATTGTTTACGACATCCTGGTGCGTCCAGTGGATAGCACTAAGTGGGGAACTACGACGTGGGTCGAATCGATTGAACCGCACCTCGGCGGCAATGGCGCGAACTCTTCGTTTGCACTCGCGAAATTGGGCGTGCCGGTACGGCTTGCCGGAATGCTCGGCAAGGACAGCTTCGGCGATCACCTGGCAGGGATGCTGGCAGGAGTCGGGGTCGATATCTCCTACGTGACCAGAGGCGAACAGGCGACGGCGACTACCGTCGGACTGGTGCACTCTGACGGCGCGCGGCAGTTTCTGCATCAGCCAGGCTGTAGCCGCGAGGTGTTTGTGGACCCCATCGAGTTTACGCCCGAACTGGTGGGCGAGGCGAGCCACTTCCATCTTGCCAACATCTTTGGAATTCCTGGCATGCGTCCGATGGCCGCTGTGAATCTGAAGGCCGCACATGCGGCGGGTTTGACGACCTCGCTCGATACCGGTTGGGACTCGCGCGGGGAGTGGATGAAACTGCTGGCCGGTTGTCTGCCTGATGTTGATCTGCTGTTTGTGAATGAGGACGAGTCGCGCATCCTTTCCGGATCAGCGGACGCAACGGAGGCTGCGAAGTTTTTCCGCAGTCATGGCGTGAAGAACGTTGCAGTGAAGCTCGGCGGCCAAGGGTCGCATGTGTTCACTGCTGAGGGTGACGTGAAGGCGCCTGCGTTTCGGGTGCCGGTTGTCGATACCACAGGGGCAGGGGATTGCTTCGCCGGTGCGTTTCTGGCGGGGATGTTTTTGGGCTACACCGTTGCCGAATGCGCCAGGCTGGCCAATGCAGTCGGGGCTTTGAACATCCAGCGGTTGGGGGCCACCGGAGGGTTGCTGCCGCTCCATGAAACGCTGGCCTGGATGGAGACGGCCTAAGAGCCGGTGGAGGAGTAGTTCCGCACTCCGCGCCGCCAGGTGGCAATCCCGATTGTCAGGAAAACAGCAGTGACCAACGGCAGCACTCCGGCGTAGAACCGGTATTGATTGGGGCGCAGCAGATTCGCGGCCGGATAGAAAGTCGCAAAGCCGAAGGGCAACACCCAGCTCAACAGAAACTTCACTCCAGCGTTGTAGATATCGAGCGGATAGCGCCCGAAGGCCATCATGTTGTAGACCGGCGGCATCACGCCAACGCGGTCTTCCATCCAGAACGAGATGCTGGTGAGGATGAGAAACACTGAGATGTAGAGGACCGCGCCGCACACTGCGGACAGTCCGAAGATCACCCAGTCGAGCACTCCAGCTTCGATATGGAGCTTACCTGCGCAATAGATGATCAGGCCGATGCCGATCACTCCATCGCCCAGCGACTCCAGGCGGAACTGCTCGAAGATGATCTGGAACAACGAGTCGACGGGGCGCAGCAGCACACGGTCGAACTTGCCCTGCACGATGTAGTTTTCGCTGAAGTAGTACAGGTTCAGGCTGAGCATGTTGAACAGCGATTGCGGAATCAGCGAGCAGCCGTACAGCAGCACGATCTCATAAAACGACCAGCCGGCCAGGCTCGGCACCTTGGAGAACATCAGGTAGACGAAGGCCAGGCCGAACACCGAGGCCATCGCCATCGTGATTGCAGACAACACGAAGTCCCAGCGGTATGCCATCCGCACTTTGGCGTACTGCACGAAGTATTGGCCGAGTAGTTTGAGGTAGCGTCTCACATCAGCCTCCGTGCACCGTCAGTTGTCTGGTCATGCGCGCCCAGAATACCTGGCCCGCGAGCGCGAGTGCGATGATCCAGAACAGGTCAAGCAGCAGCACGCGCGGGATATCGGTGGCCGGGACTTTGCCCAGGTAGATCATCATCGGCGTATAGCCGATATGTTCGAACGGCAGCAGTGCGGAGAGTTTGCGCAGAGGCGCGGGGAAGACGGCGATCGGCACCAGCAGTCCGCTCAGCAGCTCCTGCATGTAGAACTTGGCGCGCAGCAGGCCGAGGATGGATTTCAATTTCACGGCGAAGGCGCCGACGATGAAGTTCATCATCGCCACCATCAATACGCTGCCTACGATTGCGGCGAGGAACGCCAGGCCGTGCAGCACGCTCGCCGGAGGCTTTACCGGAAAGACCAGCAGAATGACGACGGAGCAGGGAAGCGTCAGCATCAGCATGCGGAAGACGGCCTCGCCGAGCGCGCGCGAGATGTAGCTCCACTGGATGCTGGCTGGTCGCAGCATCGCCATGACGATCTTGCCTTCCAGGATGTCGTTCGAAAGTTCCACGTCGACATTGTTGAAGTACATGGAGCGGATGATCCAGCCGGCCGCGACGTAGGTGATCATCTGCGGGAAGTCGAAGCCGGCAAACGCGGGGTTCGCCTTGAAGATCGCCTGCCAGATGAAGTAGTACACGGAGACGTTGATGAAGTAGGTGATGATGCCCGTGTAGTAGCGGAGGCGGAACGCGAGCATGTTGACGAAGCCGATGCGGGCGAACTGTAGGAACGCCGCTGGTCTCACGCGATTGCTTCTCCGGTGTAGATGCGCTTGACGACATCTTCGATGGATTGCTCTTCGATGGCGATGTCGCGCACGTCCAGAAGGTTCAACACCTCGCGCATCACTTCGGCGTTGCTGCGCTGCTCGCGATCGAAGCGCAGGTGAAAGGTGAACTCGCCGGTCTTCTCGATGGTGACATTGGCGATGGACATCGACTCCAGCAGTTGGGCCTGGGCGTGATCCTTGACGTCGATCTTCACTGCACTTTCGCGCCACAGCCTCCGCTTCAACTGTTCCAGTGCGCCATCGAACAGCAGCTTGCCGTGATCGATGATCATGAGGCGTGGGCAGAGCTCTTCGATGTCGGAGAGATCGTGCGTGGTGAGCAGCATCGTCGTGCCATAGTCGCGGTTCACGTGCTTCAGGAAGGCACGGATGCTCTCCTTTGCCACGATGTCGAGACCGATGGTGGGCTCGTCCAAGAACACCAGCGGAGGATTGTGGATCAGAGCCGCGGCCACGTCGCAGCGCATGCGTTCGCCGAGGCTCAGCTTGCGCACCGGCGTATGGAGGAAGCGCCCGAGTTCGAGGACCTGGTCGAACTCCTTCATGCGCGCGGCGTAGTCTGCATCGCTCACGCCGTAGATCTCTTTGAGTAGGCGGAAGGATTCGACCACTGCGATGTCCCACCACAGTTGCGTGCGCTGCCCGAAGACCGCGCCGAGGGTGTTCGCGTACTTGGCGCGATCCTTCCACGGTGAGAAGCCGTTGGAGACGATGCTGCCGGAGGCCGGCACCAGGATGCCGGTGAGCATTTTGATGGTGGTTGACTTGCCCGCGCCATTCGGCCCGATGTAGCCGACCATCTCGCCGCGGCCGATCTCAAAGCTGATGCCATCCACCGCGCGCAGCACTTTGTACTGGCGCGAGAAGAGATTCTTCAAGGCCCCGCCGATGCCTTCCTTGCGGTCGAAGGTGCGGAACTCCTTGACGAGATCTTTGACTTCTATCATTAATTCAAAAAGTATGTCCGGTAAAGGGTATCGCGCTGCTTGGGCACAAAGCCCGCATCGCGGATGATGCGGCGCAGGTCCTCTTCGGTCGCTTCATGGTGCGCGCCGGCCGAGGAGACGACGTTCTCTTCCATCATCACGCTGCCCACGTCGTTGCCGCCGAAGCGCAGGCCCAGCTGGCAGACCTTCAGGCCCTGCGTGACCCAGGATGTCTGGACGTTCAGAATGTTATCGAGATAGACGCGCGAAATGGCCAGCGTTTTCAGGAACTCCACCGCCGTCGCTTCCTCTTTGACAAAGCGGCCGAGCGAGGTGTTTTCGCGCTGGAAACTCCACGGTATGAAAGCCGTGAAGCCGCCCGTGTCTTCCTGGATCTGGCGGATCACTTCGAGGTGATTCACGCGCTGTTCCAGTGTTTCGCCGCAGCCGAACATCATGGTGGCGGTGGTGCGCATGCCGAGCGCGTGTGCCGTGCGATGCACGTCAATCCACTCGCTGGTGTTGCACTTCAAGCGGCTGATGCGATGGCGCACCGCATCGTCCAGGATTTCGGCTCCTCCGCCGGGGATCGAATCGAGCCCGGAATCCATCAGGCGTTGAATCGTCTCACGCACGGAGATGCCGCTGGTTTCGGCGATGCAGGTGATCTCCGGCGCCGACAGGCAATGCAGGTGAATGGCGAACTTCTTCTTGATGGCGCTGAACAGGTCTTCGTACCACTCGATCTTCAGATCGGGATTGAGGCCTCCCTGCATCAGGACGCCGGTGCCGCCGATGTCTACGGTCTCCTGGATCTTCTGGAAGATCACTTCGTGACCGTGGGTGTAGCCTTCCTTGTGGCCCATGGGTCGATAGAAGGCACAGAAGCTGCAATACTCGGTGCAAAAGTTGGTGTAGTTGATGTTGCGGTCGATAATGTAGCTCGCGATATTTCCGGGGTGCAACCGTTGCCGCACCGCGTCCGCTTCCATCCCGACGCCTACCAGGTCCTGGCTGCGGAACATCTCCAACGCTTGTTCTTTGCTGATCATGCTTCCATCTCCGCCACGTATTTCAAGAATAGTTTCATACCATGATAATCATTCTCATCCAACAGGAACGCCGTATGACGCGTCAGGTACTTGCGCGTCATTTCCAGCGTCAGCCCGCGGACGGGCGCCTGTTGGGCTGAGAGTTCGTCCAGTGCGGCCACACCGGCCGCTGCCGATGCCGCGAATGCCTCCGCCACATCTTCGGTGAGTACTTCCGGCCTGCCTGCCCAGACGGCGAACACCATCGGGAAGCCGGTCATCTCGACCCACTCTTCGCCCAGATCCAGGCAATGATAGGGCAGCTTTTCCGGATCGAGCAGCAGAGCCGGGTCGCCGATAATCAGCGCGGCGTCTGCTTTTTCGAGCATCGCTTCCAGGTCGGGCGCCATCGGAATCACCTGCGGCGTCACGTCGTATCTGCGCGAGAGAATCACGCGGGTCAACATCACCGATGTGCGAGAACTGGTATCGGCCGCAAAACTTCGGATTTCCGACGGCGGCACTTTCGAGAACAGCAGCACGCTGCGCACCGGGCCGCGGCAGGCGATGCCGGTGCCGGGCAGGTGGTGCAGATTCTGGCGCATCACTTCCACTACGGGCACGATGCCGATATCTGCGGTGCCGTTGCGCAGGCGGTCCGCGCACTCGGAAGGAACGCAGAACTCGAGGTCGAACAGGTCCTTCTGTTCGCCTTCCAGCATGCCCCACACCAGTGGGACAGTATTCAGGTAACTGACTGCTGCAATGCGCAGCCGGTGCTCATTTAAATTTTCCGGGATCAACTTCTATTGTATCGTAGCCGCTAAAATAGTGGATAGCATGATTGGTGCCGGATTCCTGCGCAACATCTTCGAGCGGCGGACGCTGCTGTATCAACTGGTGCGGCGCGACTACGAACAACGTTTTGTCGGCTCGTCGGCCGGGTGGCTGTGGGGAATGATCCATCCGATGGTGATGATCGCCAGTTGGACCATCGTCTTCCAGTTCTTCATGAAGTCGAAGGTCGGGCCGGGCGAAGTGACCGACAATTATGTGCTGTTCCTGATCTGCGGGTACCTGCCGTGGATGTTGTTCAGCGAGACGCTGCAGCGCTCGGCGACATCGCTGCTGGACCAGGCGAATCTTATCACCAAGACCGTATTCCCTTCGGAGATGATTCCGATCTCCATTTTTCTTTCGGCACTGCTGAACCACCTGCTGGCGCTGGCGCTCTCGTTCCTCGCGATTTTGTACTGGCAGGGGGAGTTGAGTCCGATGATCGTGGTGCTGCCCGTGTATATGGTGCTGATCGGGCTGATGGGTGTGGGGCTGGGGTGGGTGGTGGCGAGCCTGCAGGTTTATCTGCGCGACACGGCGCAGATGCTGATGGTGGTGATGACCTTCTGGTTCTGGATGACGCCGATTTTCATCAGTGTGGATCAGGTGCCTGAGAAGTTCCAGTTTCTGATCCGCGGCAATCCGATGTCGTATGTGGTGAAGGCCTATCGCGAGCGCCTGCTTTCGATGCGGCGGCCTGACCTGCATGAACTGCTGTTTGTGACGTGTGCTGCTTGCGCGGTGTTCGTGGTGGGCGGCCTGTTTTTCAAGCAGTTGAAGCGGGGCTTTGCCGACGTGCTTTGAGTTCCGGCGGCAAGCGGGACTCGAAACGAGACGGATGACACGTAATTCTCCTGTGTGGTGTTTGGGGGAGTGCGGCTCGATGAAATTTTTTTCAATAAAACCCGGGAAGTCGGCGTTTTGCACAGCGTATCTGATTGATTGGGAGTGAGTTGCGCGCGCCCGGGTTATTGTTGGGTTTTGCCGGGCTGGGAATTGCTTGCGTGGGACGCATATAGAGGACCTCCTGGTATTGTTCATCCCACGGCGGGGACGAGAGTTTGCGTTTTTGCACGCAAATGCGGCAAATACGGGGTAAGTCGATTCCGCATTGCTGTGACGATTTCTGAGGAAGTGGCCGGGGGACAGGTGACTCTTGACAACAGGCAAAAGAGATTGTCCCGCAAAGGCGCAAAGCCGCAAAGGAAACGGAAGGGTTAAACGGGTTGCGCTGTGTTTTGTTGAGTGTAGGGGGAAGTAGGTTCGTTTGGCCATTTTTATTTTTCACTTCCGGTGGTTATGTTTTCAAAGATCCGGTGGCTGCGGTTGGCGACACGATGAGGCCATTGCTGCCTGAATAGTCATACCACGGAGTGTCAAGCGAATTGCCAAAGGCTCGATTAGATTTGGCTTGTTTTGTTGGGTATACGCTCTTTGTTCCGTTTGTGACCGGGGTCTCGCGGAAACTAACGCTTGCAATCACTTCAAAGAAACACCATTCTGCATACGTAATGCACTTAATGTGTGTCTTGATCGCCTTTACCGCGCTTCTTTCCGCGCAATCCAAACAGATTCATCATCAGCAAGGTGAGCGTATTTACGCCACCGTGCCGTTAATCGGGACGGGGAAACCATCAGACCCCATCCGTCCGATGTTCGTGCCGGCACCGGGCAGCTCTAAAGTCCTGCCGAAACTAGCATATACGTGGCTCCCTTGAAGACGCGTCGTTATTGGGGACGCAGCAAGCTACGTCCCCGGCGAGGCATCCAGGCTCCCGTCCGACGAAAAAGCGACTACGTAAGGATTTCGACCCATCGAAGTTCGGAAGGGGCCGGCAATGAAAAAAGCCGCGCTGCTTTTCCTGATCCCCGGCGCTCTTTCCGCCGCCTTTAACTACTATTATTCGGAAACCACCAACGACCCCAGCAAGTGGACCAGCAACGGCGACTTCACCACCTCGACCGGCGGCTCGAAGATTTCGAACATCGCTGCGCCCGATGGCAACTCCTACGAGATTAAGACCACCCTCAATATCAAGGCCAGTGGCGGCACGTTTGTCACCTACCTGCGTGCCACCTCCGACGCGCTAAACTCCCCCACTACGGCCAACGGCAGCTACTACGCCATCGAACTCCAGGACGTGACCGTCAGCGGCGGCGCCTGCTCGGCTACGCTGGCCATCTACAAGACCATCGCGGGTTCGGTGCAAATCCTGGCCTCGATGCCGTTTCCGTGCAAGGACGGCATGGTGTTCCGCATCACGCGCAACGGCAGCTGGTTCTTTATGTGGAGTGACCTGGGCCTGATCTACTACGTAATCGATAACGACATCGCCAGCGGCCAACCCGGCTTTGGGGCGCGCAACCTCAACACCTCGGCCGGCAATGGCTTCGCCAAAGTGGAGCTCGGACCGTTTGACCAGACGCCCATCACGCCGGTGAACACGGCATCCATCGCGACCTCCGTGGCGGGTTATGAAGTGGACCTCCAATGGCAGAGCGCGCTCAGCCAGGTGGGGATCTGCGGCTACCAGACCTATCGCGATGGTGTTTTCATGGGCGGCACCACGGTTGGGCCAACCCTTGTGGACCACACGGTCTCGCCGAATACGGCATACCAATACTTCATCTCGGCCGTGGCCTGCCAGGGCGGCCAGCTTGGCTCCGCGCCGTTCACTGTACACACGCCCTCTCCCGCCGCCATAGATCCGCGGCGGACCGGCGTCCGCACTACCGGAACCTATTGGGGTCGCAACGGCGAACAGATCGATCTGCTGAGCGGCAACCTGAACTTCACGCTGCCGCTGATCCGCGCCCAGGGCCGGGGAGGTTGGGGCGTGACCTTCGCGCTCAACTACAACTCGGCAAACTTCCGCAAGGACACCGCCGCCACCTGGAAGCTGGGGCGCGATTCCGGTTACGGCTTCGGCTGGAAGT
>Ga0118677_10005211_pt1 | contig 22920 bp, 15 predicted proteins | sample AliMusrvi5mmetaG_FD_86154 | JGI IMG/M metagenome (GOLD analysis project Ga0118677, IMG submission 86154)
GGTGTTTTCTTCTCCGCCACCTCCCCGAGTTGACTGACCGGCCGGCCCGTCTTCAGGAGAAGGTCTTTCTCAAAGTATTTGAACTGGCAGAAATTGCAAAATATTCGAGTGTGGAAGCGGCAGCTTATGAAGAGAGTCTCAAGGTCTATCGTGACCTGAAGAATGTTGTTGATACCGCTTATGATGAGGGCAAGGCTGAGGGGATCGTCGAAGGTAAGGCAGAGGGAAGAGCTGAGGGTAGTCAGCAAAAGGCAATGGAAGTTGCAAAAAGGCTTAAAGATGCTGGTCTTGATATCGAAACGATTTCACGTTGCACCGGTCTGCCGATGACTCTTGTGGAAGGGCTATAGTCAGGGTTTGCGCTATCCCGGTGGTGAGAGAGCATGGAGAGCAAGAGGAAAGCGTCGAAGAGATCAATAGAAAAACAATGGCGCACACTAAAAATCATTTATGACCGAGCAAAACCAGAAACAAATGGGCACTACCCTCTGGGGTATTGCCGACCAACTCCGCGGAGCCATGAATGCGGATGACTTCCGCGATTACATGCTCTCGTTCCTCTTCCTGCGCTATCTTTCCGACAACTACGAATCATCCGCAAAAAAAGAGCTGGGATCAGATTTCCCTGACAACCGAGACCAGCCCAACACTACGCCGCTGCAACTATGGTATGACAACAACACCTTCGATATTGGTGAATTTGAAAAACAGATGCGCCTCAAGGTGCACTATGTGATCAAGCCGAAATACCTCTGGGGCAGCATTGCCGAAATGGCCCGCACACAGGATGGGGAGTTACTGCGTACCCTGCAAAATGCTTTTGATTACATTGAGAACGAATCCTTTGCCAGCACCTTTCAGGGCTTGTTTTCGGAAATCAACCTGAGTTCAGAAAAACTCGGCAAGCAGTATACCGAACGCAACACCAAGCTCTGCACCATCATCACCAGAATTGCCGAAGGGTTGGCGAATTTTTCCACCGATAGCGACACCCTTGGCGATGCCTACGAATACCTGATCGGCCAGTTTGCCGCCGGTTCCGGCAAGAAGGCGGGCGAGTTCTACACCCCGCAGCAGATTTCCAGCATTCTTTCCGCCATTGTTACGCTCGACAGTCAGGAACCAGGCACTGGCAAAAAGAAATATCTTCAAAACCTGCTCGACTTTGCCTGCGGTTCCGGTTCCTTGTTGCTCAATGTGCGCAAAAAGATGGGGGCGCATGGCATTGGCAAGATTTATGGGCAAGAGTCCAATATCACCACCTACAACCTTGCGCGCATGAACATGCTGCTGCACGGGGTGAAGGATTCGGAGTTCGAGATTTTCCACGGCGATACCCTGCTCAACGATTGGGATATGCTGCGCGAAGCCAACCCGGCAAAAAAAAAATCCTTTGATGCTGTTGTGGCTAATCCGCCCTTCAGTTACCGATGGGATCTCACGGACGCATTGGGCGATGACGTGCGCTTCAAGAATTACGGCCTTGCCCCAAAATCCGCCGCCGACTTTGCATTTCTGCTGCACGGCTTCCAATACCTTGCCAAAGAAGGCACCATGGCCATTATCCTGCCTCACGGCGTTCTCTTCCGTGGCGGTGTAGAAGAGCGTATCCGCACCAAACTGCTCAAAGACGGCAACATCGACACTGTCATCGGCCTGCCCGCCAACCTTTTCTACTCCACCGGTATTCCGGTGTGCATTCTGGTGCTCAAAAAATGCAAGAAGCCCGACGACGTGCTCTTCATCAACGCCAGCGAACACTTTGAAAAAGGCAAACGCCAGAATCGTTTGCGGCAGGATGATATTGACAAGATTGTCTCCACCTATCAATTCCGCACCGAAGAAGAGCGCTATTCCCGCCGTGTCTCAATGGACGAAATTGAAACCAACGGCTACAACCTGAATATCTCACGCTACATCAGCACCGCAACAGCAGAGGAAGAAATTGACCTCACGGCAGTACACACTGACTTGGTCAATATCGAAGAGCGAATTGTTCAAGCCACCAATAAACACAACGAGTTTCTTAAAGAGCTTGGGTTGGCTCTGTTACCACTCGCCAAGCAGGGAAGAGATAATGATGGTCTTGACAGGTAATGCAGTCTCTGTTCCCTTGTTTCGTTCCGAGGGATAAAACAAGGGACAAAAACGTATTTCATCGCCTGAAAAAGCGTATAGAATGGTGTTTTGCGGCAGGGTTGGTTAACAGGTTAACTGATTATTTTGCAAACTCTTATTTTGCGTAATCAGCAATTGCTTTCGAAAGAATCACCTGATCATTTTCTCCGTTGGGAATCCGGACGTTTTTCTCAATAAATCTCCATGCATTGGTTTTCTCTGATTTCACAGAAAAAATCACTTTTGCACACTTGAAATCACTGGTACCTGATTTTTTGCCTTTATCTGCAAACGATTGTTTCTTTGCCATGACTTGTAAAGTAGTTCTTTTGGTTAAGTCGCTGTACTCTTGTTTTTACTAAAATCAACACGAAAGTAATAAAAATCTAACCCATAACCAAGTGCTCTCATAAAGGAATTACTACTGCAGACTCTCTCTTGCATGCAGTTTTCCCTTATGGAAAATCCCTGTTGCTTTTCCTTTCAAAGAGCGGTTAAGAAACGGTGTGTTAGCTGATTTGGACTTCAGTGAATCAGCGCTAACAATCCACTCTGCATCAGGATCAATGATCGTGAAATTAGCCTCTTCACCAGGTGTGAAACGAATCGGCTTGAGGTTGAGTATTTTTCTTGGATTGACCGACAAAAGTTCAATGGCACGGGAAATGGTAATAACCTTTTTTTCAACCAGTTCGCTTATCGTAAGACCGAGTGAGGTTTCAAGACCGACAATACCGAACGCGGCCTGATCAGCAGGACACTCCTTTTCATGAGAGGCATGAGGTGCATGGTCAGTAGCAATGGCATCAATCGTGCCGTCAGCAAGACCCTCAAGCAGAGCAGTCCGGTTCTCAACGGAGGAGAGAGGAGGCTTCATGATATAATTGCCTTTCTGGTCGGCATAAAAGAGATCTTCATCACTGAGGGTGAAATGGTGCGGTGTTACTTCGCAGGTAACCTGAAGCCCATCCTTTTTGGCCTTGCGGACAAGATCAAGCGCTGCTTTTGTACTGATATGGGCAACATGATAACGTGGTCTTTTGAGAGGATCATGCAGCTTGTGCTCCTCCAGATAGTGCATCAGAAGCAGATCTCGGCTGAGTGTTATGGCTTCGGAGACATCGGGAATTCCTTTCAGACCGAGTTTTGTCGAATAGAGCCCTTCATTCATCACAGCTTTTTCAGTAAGCGATTTGTCTTCACAGTGCTGAATGATGAGAAGATCAAAGTTTGAGGCATACTCAAAAGCCAAACGCATGATCTGGCTGTTCTGAATCGCCGAACCGTCATCCGACACTGCGGTGACTCCGTAAGAGCGGAACTTTCCAAACGGCGCAAGATGTTCGCCTTTACTTCCAACAGTCATCGCCCCGATCACCTCAAGATCAATGGGAAACATTGTCGAGTGATGGCGGATATAGGCAACCCCAAGCGGGCTGTCAATGACCGGTTTCGTGTTCGGCATAAGGGCGACGCCCGTAAACCCGCCGGCAACGGCTGCATGTGAGCCGCTTTCAAGAGTTTCCTTGTATTCCTGCCCCGGCTCCCTGAAATGGCAGTGCATATCGAACAGTCCCGGAGCAAGAATCTGACCGCCAAGATCAATAATCCTGTCATCCGGCGACGCCATAATCATCTCATTTCCATAAACGACCGCCTCGATCTTCCCGTCATTGGCAACTTTTATCGATCCTGTGACATCAAGATGTTCAAGCGGATTGAGGAGACGGGCATGCTGAAAAATAAAGCTCATTACTCAGAAAAAATTATAAAGTTAGATAACTCGCGCCTGCAGGTCTACAAGCTCCTGACGACGTTGAGTGTTGTTCCCCGGTATGGAAAGTACTGCCTTCAACGTGTCTCCGGAAGCAACCCTGCCCACACCGGCTGGCGTTCCTGTAAATATAAGGTCACCGGCTCGTAAACCGTAAAGATACGATAAATAATGAACAAGCATGGCCGGACTGTGGAGCATTTCAGATACATTACCCTGCTGAACCTGTGAACCATTCAGCACAAGCGAAATTTCAAGATTCTGCAACAACAGAGGATGACTGAAGGGTACCATATCGGAAATCAGTGCGCTTTTTCTGAACCCCTTGCTTTTCAGCCATGGATTTCCGGCTTTTTTAGCAGCAAGCTGAACATCACGCAGCGTCATATCGAGACCTGCACCGAAGCCGGCAATGCACTTAGGAGCCTCCTCAATGGAGCAGCCATCGCACGATTTTCCTATAAGCAGAACTATTTCAGCCTCATAGTGCAGATTTGAAGAAAGGGGACGACCTTGAAATTCCGGCACTGCAATCAACCCTTCAGTTTCAAGAGCAGTGGGTGGTTTCATGAAAATGATCGGTTCACCCTCATCCTCTGGAAGTGTTTCTGCTATGGCTCCTTCAAGCAGCTCCATCTCCCGTGCATGTTCGCGGTAGTTTTTCCCGACACAATAAATGGCGCCAGGAGCAAGAGTTCTTCGATCAAAAAGTGATTCCATGTTCAATTTTATTATTTTAGTTTCAGGTAAAGTGTAAATGTAACTCTATCTGTGCAATATTGTTCGACAACCGGGTTGAATACCATGGAGCCAAATGCAGCTGTTGCCATTCAAAAAACAGCTCTCAGAGCCAGAATGCTTGCATCGAGGCGTTCGATTCCTCTGCATCTGCGGACCGAAATGAGTATGGCTATTGCAGGGCATGTTTTGAGATTGCCTGAAATGCTCACTGCTCATAGTGTCCATCTCTATCTTTCCATGCCCTCTCATGCCGAAGTCGATACGGCTTCCATTGTTGAGGGGCTTTCAGAGATAGGCAAAGAGATTTCGGTGCCGGTTATCAGGGAAGGCAAGCTCATTTCGGCTATTTACAGGAAAGGGGAGCCACTCCATCCAGCTCAATTCGGCCAGCCTGAACCTGAAGTGGTCTCGATGGCCGATGAATCGCAACTGGATGTTGTTCTTATTCCTCTTCTCTGTTTTGACGAAAAAGGGTACCGTCTCGGATATGGTAAAGGATTGTACGACTCTTTTCTTCAGCGTCTTTCCAGACAGGGTAGGAACCCATGCCGTATCGGTCTTTCGTTCAGCCAGCAGATGGTTGATGAGCTACCTGTCAACCAATGGGATGAAGCTCTCCATAGCGTTGTTCATGAACATGGAATCATTCGGTTTACTTAAATATTTGTAATCTCTTTTATGCTATTTTTCAATACCTCTCTCTATGTCAACAGGGAGTTGAGCTGGATTGATTTCAATCAGAGGGTGCTCGAGGAAGCGCTCGATCCCGAAGCGCATCCACTTCTGGAGCGGGTAAAATTCATCTCTATTTTCAGTTCAAACCTCGACGAATATTTTATGATCCGGGTTGCGGGTATCGAGGATCAGTTTCAGGCCGGTATTCAGGATCGTACAATCGACGGGCTTACCCCTGCCGAGCAGCTCGATAAGATACGTTCTATGGTTCTGCAGCAGTTCAGCCAGCGTAACGAGTGTTTTTATCATGACATTCTGCCCGCCCTGCAAAAAGAGGGTATAGAGTTTCTTCGGGTATCTGAACTCTCACCAACCGGGCAGCGGGCGTTGAGTCATTTTTTCCGCAAGGAAATCTATCCTGTTTTGACCCCTCTGGCCTTCGATACCGGCCATCCATTTCCATTTATGTCGAACCTGTCGCTGAACCTCGCCATCGAACTCGAAGATGAGGAGAGTGGTGCACTTAAGTTTGCCCGGGTGAAAGTTCCGAGCATTCTTCCGCGCCTTCTGCGACTCAACGATATTAAAGGTTTCAGTAGTGATGACGGTATCATTCGCTTTATCTGGCTTGAGGATCTTATTGAAAGTAATCTCTCCCACCTTTTTCCGAAGATGAAAATTTCAAAATCGCATCTTTTCAGATTGATTCGCGATGCTGATATTGAAATTGAGGAAGATGAAGCTGGCGATCTGCTTAAGACCATCGAGCAGGGACTCCGCTCCCGTCGCTACGGCAAAGTAGTCCGTCTCGACATTACTCCAGCGATGCCTTCTTCAGTGAGAAAACTGCTCATGAAAAATCTCGATGTTGCCAAGAGAAACGTCTATGAAATCGATGGAGCACTGGGGCTTAGCTGTCTTATTGATCTTCTGAAAATAGATCGACCGAACCTGAAAGATGAGCCCTTTATTCCCAGTAACCCGATTGAAGAGCAGTATGGTGGTGATATTTTCAGTGCAATCAGGGCAAAAGATCAACTGCTCTACCATCCCTACGACTCATTTCAGCCGGTCGTTGAATTTATCAATCAGGCTGCTGCTGATCCTGATGTGCTCTCAATCAAGCAGACCCTCTACCGGGTAGGAAGTAATTCACTGATTGTCAAGGCATTGATGAAAGCGGCTGAGGAGGGCAAACAGGTTGCCGCACTCGTGGAACTCAAAGCACGATTTGATGAAGAGAACAATATCGTCTGGGCCCGGGCTCTTGAGGATGTCGGGGTTCATGTCGCCTACGGTCTGCCTGGACTGAAAACTCATACAAAACTGACTCTTGTGGTTCGCCGCGAACAAAAAAGGCTGAAACGCTATCTCCATCTTGGTACCGGGAATTACAATCCCGCAACCGGAAAAATCTATACCGACTACACTCTTTTCACGGTCAACGAACAGCTTGCCAATGAAGTTGGTGAACTTTTTAACGCCCTGACCGGGTATTCAAAACATACCGCCTATAAAAAGCTGCTGGTCTCGCCGATCAACACCCGGGACAGGCTCATCGACATGATTGATCGAGAAGTAGAGTTATATCGGCAGGAAGGAAAGGGGAGAATAATCATGAAAATGAATGCCCTTGTCGATGCCAGGACAATTCGTGCACTCTACCGGGCCTCCTGTGAAGGTGTCACCATTGATCTCATAATTCGTGGCATTTGCTGTCTGAAGCCGGGCATTACCGGTATAAGCGACAATATCCGTGTTATCAGCGTCATTGGCCGTTTTCTGGAACATAGCCGAGCCTACTGCTTTTATAATGGAGGAAAAGAGGAGCTCTATCTTGGAAGTGCCGATATCATGCCGAGAAACCTCGATGACCGTGTTGAAACTCTTTTTCCGGTGTTTGACAAATCTCTGGTCCGCGATGTCATTGCAGATCTTGATCTCATCCTGAGCGATAATGTCAAGGCATGGGAGATGAACGCTGATGGCTTATATTCAAAGATCAAGAATGACAAACCAAAAGTCAACAGTCAGGCACTCTTTTTAACAAGATCAGTGTTTAAAAAAAATTATGTAAATTCAAAGTAAACGAATTATGAAAATTGCCGTTGGAAGCGATCATGCCGGAGTTGAATTAAAGAAAGCCGTTGTCGCCTGGCTTGAAACGAATGGTCATGACTGTAATGATATGGGACCCTATACTGAAGAGTCGGTTGATTATCCCGATTATGCCCGTAAAGTGGCGACAGCTGTTGCCGCCGGCCACTATGACCAGGGGGTTCTGCTGTGCGGCACCGGCATCGGGGTTTCAATTTCCGCAAACAAAGTTAAAGGTATTCGTGCTGCGCTCTGCTGCAACCCCGAATTCGCAACACTTGCCCGACAGCATAATAATGCCAATATTATATGCTTGTCAGCACGCTACAGTGATAAAGAGATGATTGAACAAAGTCTTCACAATTGGTTTGCCGCTGATTTTGAAGGAGGAAGGCATGAACGAAGAGTGGATAAAATTGAACCATGTTGTTAAATGCATGCATAGAGAGTTGTCTTGATACTCAATATCCGTTTTTTTCCGACGACACCGGTGTCGCGGATGCTCTCACCCTTATGCAGGAGGGTCGTCATGAATGTGTTCCAGTCCTGCACGACGGAAAAATCACAGCAATGCTCACCCTGCTGGATCTCTTACCATTATGGCAGACCGGAAAGAGCAAGAAACTGACGCTGAGGGATTTGAAGCTTGAACCCGCTGAAAGTATCGGACGCCATGACCATCTTTTTGATATTTTTTCAAGGATACGATTATTTTCGGGCACGCTTATACCCGTTTCAGACAAGGACGGCAGATATATCGGAAGTATAGAAAAAGTGCGTCTTCTTGAACAGGTCGCCACGGTTTTCCATTTGAACGAAGAGGGAATGACCCTTGAATTCGATATACCTTCATTTGAACTGAAGCTCTCTGAGGTTATTGCAACACTTGAAAAAAACGATGCGACAGTATTGAGTTTTGGCATGTACCATGCAGCTGCAGAGGGGGAGGGTATAGTGGTCACCTTCAGGGTTCAGACGCATGACCTCTTTCGACTTGTTAAAAATATGGAAAAATACGGCTATTTGATTCGCTACGCCTCTCCATTCTTCAAAGAAAGAGATGATGAGCTCAGAGAGAAAGCTCTTGAGTTTATACACTTTATGGACATGTAGTTATAATACGCAAATCCAATGTCTACAGAACACTTTACCGCGCTTGCCGCACGGATCCGGAAGCGTGCAGCAGAGATTTTCCCTGAAGTTATTGCCTTGCGCAGGGATATTCATCTTCACCCAGAACTCTCTTATGAAGAGGTCAGGACAACAGCACTCATTACAGACTATCTTCTCGGCCTTGGTATTACGCCTGAGCCGCCATTGCTTGAAACAGGAGTGGTTGCCATTATAAAAGGGGAGCATAGTTCAGCCAGCAGATCTGTTGTTGCCTTACGGGCGGATATTGATGCGCTGCCGCTTCATGAAGAGAACCTGCACGATTTCTGTTCACTTGACTCCGGAAAAATGCATGCCTGTGGTCATGATATGCATACGGCAATGCTTCTTGGTGCAGCAAACATCCTCGCAGGAATGAAAGATCAGCTCCAGGGCGATGTACTTCTTGTTTTTCAGCCAGCCGAAGAAAAAGCTCCAGGCGGGGCAAAACCATTGCTTGATGCCGGTCTTTTCAAGCGGTTCAATCCATCGCTCATTATTGGACAGCACTGTTTTTCAAATGTTGAAACCGGCAAAGTTGCCTTGTGCAAAGGAAGTTTTATGGCAGCCACTGATGAATTATACTTCACGGTAACAGGGCAGGGGGGGCATGCATCAGCACCCCATAAAGCCGCTGACCCTGTACTTGCTGCAGCTCATATCATCACCGCGGCCCAGCATCTTGTCAGCAGGGTAGCCCCTCCACATGAACCCGCAGTCGTATCAATCGCCTCAATTCATGGTGGTAATGCACCGAATGTCATTCCTCGACAGGTTACCATGTCGGGCACCATGAGAACCATGAACGAGGAACTGCGATCCCTCATACAGGAGAAGTTGCGCCAAACGGTGACCCATGTTGCTGAAGGACTTGGAGTTGAGGGAGAAGTAGAAATCAGGAAAGGGTATCCTGTCCTCTATAACGATCCAGCTGTGACCGAACAGGCAGCGCTCATCTGCAGCGACTATCTTGGCAGCGACAATGTCCTCAACAGCGAACCGATCATGACTGCCGAGGATTTTGCCTATTACCTTCAGGAGTGTCCAGGAACCTTCTGGCAGATTGGCACAGGAACGCCGCTTACCGAAAAAGCCAATACACTGCACTCTCCGACCTTCAACCCTGAAGAACAAACTCTTGAAATCGGCAGTGGCCTGCTTGCCTATACCGCACTCCGTTTTCTTGATGCAAAGACCGTTTCATAAAAAAGGCGCCGTAAGGCGCCTTTTTTTATAAGTGCACAATTCTGTATTGGAGTTATGCTTTACCGTTGGAACCGAGAACGTTGATGATCTTGTGGACATAGAGTTTTTTAAGAGCATCACGGGCCGGGCCAAGGTATTTTCTTGGATCGAACTCTTCAGGTTTTTCATCAAGCACTTTGCGGATAGCCGCAGTCATGGCAAGGCGTCCATCAGAATCAATATTGATTTTGCACACAGCCGACTTTGCTGCAAGGCGAAGCTGATCTTCGCTGATACCGATTGCATCCTTCAGTTTTCCACCATGCTCATTGATTGTCTTGACCAGTTCCTGTGGAACGGAAGATGAGCCATGAAGAACGATAGGGAATCCGGGAATGCGCTCTTCAATTTCGGTAAGAATATCAAGGCGGATTTTTGGATCCTCGCCTGGCTTGAATTTAAAAGCGCCGTGTGAAGTGCCGATGGAAATGGCAAGACTGTCAACCCCTGTTTTAGCAACAAAATCTTCAACCTCTTCAGGACGGGTATAGGTATGGGCTGCTGCAGAAACCTCGTCTTCAATACCAGCAAGCACTCCAAGCTCTCCCTCAACGGTAACATCAAACTGATGGGCATAAGCCACAACTTTTTTGGTCAACTCGATGTTCTCTTCATAAGAAAGATGTGAACCATCAATCATGACTGAAGAGAATCCTGAGTCGATGCAATCTTTGCAGAGTTCAAAGCTGTCGCCATGATCGAGATGAAGGACAATAGGAATAGGGTTTCCAAGTTCAGCGGCGTAGGCTACAGCTCCCTGGGCAAGATAGCGGAGAAGAGTCTCGTTCGCATAGCTCCTTGCTCCTTTTGACACTTGCAGTATAACTGGCGAACTGGTTTCAACGCAAGCAAGTATGATAGCCTGCATCTGCTCCAGATTATTGAAATTATAGGCGGGAATGGCATAACCGCCAGTCACCGCTTTTTTAAACAGTTCTCTACTGTTACAAAGTCCAAGTTCTTTGTAGCTGATATTTTTCTTTTCCATTGAAAAGCTCTCCTTTTATTATTATAATGTGCCGTATTTTCTTCCTTGATAGACCATTCCGTAACGATATACCACGAATTTCGCAATTTAAAAATAATTAGTTTCCCATTCAACAAGAGCTTGGATGCGGTTGCCGAACCTTTGATCATCATATAATAAAATGTCAAGAAAAAGTCTGCTTCTCGTTATTATTCTCTTGGGAAGCACTGAGTCTGTGTCAGCCTCAATTGCCGGTAAACCTGTTGCGGCTGATCCCGTGATGATACTCAAACCAACCGAGGAAGAGGAAGAGGCAGGTAAATATATCACTCAAAACCTCCTGCAGAATCACTACAGAAAGTTATCCGTCAACGACTCTCTTACACAGCAGATCGTTAACCGCTATATCGACAATCTTGACGGCACCAGAAGCTACTTCGTAGCAAGCGAAGTTGAAACGCTTAAAAAAATTTATGTGTCACGGATTAATAAGGAATTTCTTGCCGGCAAAGCAACATCAGGGTTTGGCATCTATAACTTTTTCATGAAAAGAGCTAAAGAGAAAATGCGCTTTATGAGGGCCGCCGCAGATACCATTCATTTCAACTTTGCACTGCCCGAAACCCTCGATCTTGATCGTAAAACTGACCCATGGCCTGCCGACAGGCGCCAGCTTTACGATCTATGGAAAAAAGAGTTGAAATATCAGTGGCTCAACCTTAAATATTCAGGAGAAAGCAACAGCACTATTCGGGGAGCACTTGCCAAAAGTTTTACCAACCGTCTCAATCTTCTGAACCGTCAGAAGCCCGAAGATGCTTTTCAGGCATATATGTCCGCGGTGACAACATCGTTCGATCCCCATACAAGCTACTTCTCTCCTGACGAGTACGAAAACTTTCAGATCGACATGAGCCGTTCTCTCGAAGGAATCGGCGCTAAACTGCAGACCGAAAGCGAGTATACCGTCATCAATGAGATTATACCTGGTGGTCCTGTCTACAAAAGTAATCTCTTGAAAAAAGGAGATAAAATTATTGGAGTCGGTCAGGGCACGACCGGCGAAATAGTTGACATTCTTGGCTGGAGAATCAATGATGTGGTAAAACTCATCCGCGGCAAAAAAGGCACTCTTGTCCGTCTCAACACTCTTCCTGCAAGCCAGGGAGGTCGTGGACCGGCCAAAATAGTACAACTCCTTCGCGACAAGGTCGATCTGGAAGAACAGGCTGCCAGGAAAAGCATTCTTCAGCAGAATGGCATGAAAATCGGAGTTATCACCATTCCGTCGTTTTATCTTGATTTCGAAGCTCAGCAAAAGAACTCCGGAACCTACAACAGCACAAGCCGTGATGTAGCCCGTATTCTGAATGAACTCAATACCGAACATGTGGATGGTGTCGTCATTGATCTGCGGGATAATGGCGGAGGCTCGCTTGAAGAGGCTGTGAATGTTACCGGACTCTTTATAGCACATGGCCCTGTTGTTCAGGTCAGTAATGCGGCAGGCGGAAAAATGGTGCTCAGGGACGAAGATCGCCACAAACTCTATAGTGGACCGCTTGCTCTCCTTGTCAACCGCTACAGTGCATCGGCTTCTGAAATTTTTGCTGCGGCAATTCAGGATTATGGCCGCGGAGTAATTATCGGAGAGAGAACGTTTGGAAAAGGAACAGTTCAGAGCCTTATCAAACTGAAGAGACCATTTGCTTTTTTTGGAAAGAAGCCTGAACTTGGAGAGATGAAACTCACCATTGCAAAGTTCTACCGAATTTCCGGAGGCAGTACCCAGCATAAAGGCGTAGTGCCGGATATTGCCATGCCATCCATGATTGATACCTCCATTATTGGAGAGGATACCTCCACCAGCAGTCTGCCCTGGAGTACTACTTCAAAAGCATTTTATCGGCCAACAGCAGAGGTCAATCAGGAAGAGATTGGTTTGCTGAAGAAAAAATTTCAGGAACGCTCATCGAAAAATCACCTTTACCAAGCCTATTTACATGATGTAAATATACTTAACCAGATCCGCAAGAAAAAGTTGACATCACTGCAAGACACCGTCTTCAAATCGGAGATCGAAGCGATCAAGCAGATCGAAAAGCAGTGGGTTCAGGCTCCGGATTCAGCCAGAAGCCTGAACAAGGATGTACTGATCAATCAGTCGGCAGCAATAGTTGCCGATATAGCCGAACTTAAAGTAATAGAACGTCACACGATCGTACGGACATCACCGGCAGTGTTGAACTGAAGTTCTTTTCTGGCCTCTTCGATCTGGAATGCAACAGAGTCAAAAGAACAGCTGCCGTGTGTTTTTTTTGAATTAACGCTGCTGTCCGGCTTGAGACACTCGTAGATATCCGTACCAATAGCTTCGGAAAACTCTCTGAACTTTTCCAGAGGAATGTTTGGCAGGGTAATATCCGAAGCAATGCTCCAGGTGACAATTTTACCGGTTATGCGGTGTGCATCTCGGAACGGGATCTGTTTCCCTACAAGATATTCAGCAATTTCTGTTGCAAGGCTCAGATCATCAGAGGTCAGTTTAGCTAGCCGTTCCTCCCGCAGGGTAGTATGCTCCAACAGCTTGGCAAATATGTTCACACTCGAAACGGCCGTTTCAGCACTGTCAAAAAGAGGTGGTTTATCTTCCTGCATATCCCTGTTGTAGGATAGCGGGAGTCCTTTCATGATGGTAAGCATCGCAACAAGATTACCATACACCCTTCCCGTCTTGCCCCTGACCAACTCAGCAATATCGGCATTCTTTTTCTGCGGCATGATGGATGATCCTGTCGCAAAGGCATCACTGATGTTCAGATAGCCGAATTCATAAGAACTCCAGAGAATCAGATCCTCAGCAAACCGCGACAGATGCATCATGATCACGGAACAGTCTGATATAAATTCAATCACCATATCCCTGTCACTCACGGCGTCAATGCTGTTTGAAAAAAGATCGTCAAACCCAAGCAAAACCGCCGTTCTGTGAGGATTGAGCGGCAGCGTACTGCCCGCAAAAGCTGCCGCACCGAGCGGAGAGATATTGACCCGTTTCATGAGGTCCCCGAGGCGCTGACGGTCACGGAGAAACATATTGAAATAAGCAAGGTAATAGTGTCCGGCGGAAATAGGCTGGGCACGCTGCAGGTGAGTATATCCGAAAATGATAGTCTCCCTGTAGGTTTCCGCCTTATCCACAAGAACCTTCAAAAGAGTTTCCAGCGACGTTTGAAGTTCCCCGATCTGGCGGCGCATATAAAGGCGCGTATCGGTTGCCACCTGATCATTACGGCTTCTCCCCGAATGAAGTTTACCCGCTGCCGCTCCTATTTTATCCTTAAGCCTGTTCTCAATAACCGTATGGATATCCTCATCTTCCCAATGCGGAACAAGCGTGCCGGCGGTCAACTCCTCCTCGATTTCACGAAGCCCACCAATGATCTGCCCCGCCTCATCAGCACGTACAATATTCTCCTCAGCAAGCATGGTGACATGAGCAATCGACCCCTCTATATCCTCCCGATAAAGCTTCCTGTCAACATGAACCGAAGAAGAATAAAAAAGCGCATCCCGATCAAAAGGCTCCGAAAAACGGCTCTGCCACAGTAACTCTTTTTTCTTGGTCATAACATCTCTTGATTAATATCAGATTAAAACTCCCCCCGCCATCAAGCTTTCTTGACAAATTCCGACTTCAATTGCATCGCTCCGAAACCATCAATCTTGCAATCGATGTCATGGTCACCGTCAATGAGGCGAATGTTCTTCACCTTCGTGCCGCCCTTGAGCATGGATGACGATCCCTTGACCTTAAGGTCCTTGATCACCGTCACGGAATCGCCGTCCTGCAATACGTTGCCGTTCGCATCCTTCCAGACTCTGACCTTTTCAGACTCATGGTCAGCACTCTTGCACCATTCGTGTGCGCACTCAGGGCAGATCAAAAGAGCCCCGACCTCGTAGGTGTATTCCGAGTTGCATGTTGGGCAGTTCGGCAAGTCACTCATGATGTTCCTGTTAAAAGATTTTCCAGCAAAGCAGTTTGCGACAAAATAAAGATTTGTAACAAGGCTTCCACGAAAAAAGAGTATAATATTAAAAGTAAAGCACAAACCCGCTTGTCATGCCGACATTGTTTGATACAGACGTTGTTAGCTTCATCAATACTCTTTCAGTGTGCAAGTTTATAGAGGAGAGGCAATGAGCTTCTTCACAAACTTCATAGAGAGCAGGTTCAAAGCGGACTGGATTTTTATTATCATCCGTATTTATTACAAGCTACTTCATGCCTGAAAAACCTCAGAGCAATACATCAATCACTTCAGCAAAGAACCGGGCACTTCGTGCAATCAACCAGTGCAATCATGCACTGATTCATGCCGATGATGAACACGAATTACTCAATAAGATCTGCCGGATCGTTATTGAAGTCGGAGGATACCGGATGGCATGGGTTGGTTTTGCAGAACAAGACGAGGCAAAAAGTCTCTCTGTTGTTGCCGAGGCAGGGTTTGTTGCTGAGTACAATCAACATCACCAGCTCTCCTGGGCTGATGTTCCGCAGGGGAGAGGTCCCGTAGGAGTTGCCATCCGCACTGCTCAGCCACAAGCAGTTAATCAGATACTTACCGACCCGCTCTTTGAACTGTGGCGCGATGAAGCGCTGCGTCATGGTTTCGCCTCGCTTTTGTCTTTGCCTCTGAAAAATGAGAGTGGAGCTTTTGGCGTCTTGACGATCTATTCACCGCAACCGGATGCCTTTGATGAGGAAGAGACAAGTTTTCTTATGGGACTTGCTGATAATCTAGCCTATGGTATCACGACGTTGCGAAGCCGTGAAACGAATCGACGAACAGAAGCTGAACTGAAGCAAAGTGAAGAGCGGTTCCGACTGCTCTTTCAAAAACACTCTTCAATTATGCTGGTATTGGAGCCCGATACCTGGCGGATCCTTGATGCCAATCACTCTGCAGCAGACTTTTACGGGCTCTCTGTTGAAGAGCTCAAGCTGATGCATATTGATCAGATCAATATCGACTCACCTGAAGTCCAGAAGGGAAACCTTGATAAATTCAGAACTTCAAAGCAAAACACCTATATATTTCACCATAGAGCGGCGGGTGGCTCCATCCGCGAGGTGGAAGTCGTAAGCGACAATATTACCATACAGGGCAAAGATGTATTCTTTTCAATCATAAACGATATCTCCGATCGAAAGCAGGCAGAACAGGCGCTTAAAGAGAGTGAAGAGCGGTTCAGGATGTTGTTTGAAGGGAATTCGGCTATCATGATCATTATTGATCCAGCTACCGGTAAGATCATTGACGCCAATCAGTCAGCAGCTGAATTTTACGGATGGCCGATTGCTGTATTGAAGCAGATGAATATCAATCAGATCAACACCTGTACTCCTGAAGAAATTACCCGCGAGCTCAATAAATGGGAATCTTTGGATCAATGGCACTTTTCATTTCCTCACCGCAGGGCTGATGGCTCTGTGCGCGATGTTGAGATATTTGCCAAAAAAATCGAGATACAAGGCAAAGAACTTATCTACGACATTATTCACGACATCACCGAACGCAGGCAGCAGGAAGTTGCACTGAAAAAAAGTGAAAAACAGTTTAGGTCAATGTTTGAGGCGCATTCCGCTGTCAAATTACTTATCGATCCCGATACAGGCAACATCATCGACGCCAATCAGTCAGCTGCTGACTATTATGGATGGCCAGTTGATGAGCTCCGCAACATGCGTATCCAGCAAATCAACACCCTTACTCCCGAAGAGGTGATGAGTGAAATGGACAGAGCCAGATCGACGGGGAAAAAACATTTTTCCTTTCGACACCGTAAAGCAGACGGGACCATTCGCGATGTGGAGGTGTATAGCAATCCAATTGAGATCGATGGAAAAAGCTATCTCTATTCAATTATCCATGATGTCAACGAACGAAAGCTGGCCGAAGCAAAAGTACAGGAAATCAAGGAGCGCTTTGAGGCAACCATAGAGGCCGCACAGATAGGTACCTGGGACTGGAATGTTCAGACAGGTGAAGCCATCCTGAATAACCGCTGGTTCGAAATAGTAGGATACACTCCGGAAGAACTTGCCCCGGTGAACATTCATACCTGGATAGATCTCGCGCATCCGGATGATTTCAAAAAATCAATGGCCATTGCGGAAAAACATTTCAACGGCGAATTGGATCATTATGAATGCGAATGCCGGATGAAACATAAAGACGGTCATTGGGTATGGATCCTCGATCGCGGTAAATTATTAACCCGGACTTCTGACGGAAAACCGCTCCGGGTGCTCGGTACACATACCGACATTACCGTTCGGAAACTGGCGGCTGAAGAGAGCGACCGTTTGAAGTCAGCGTTTCTGGCCAATATCAGCCATGAAATCCGAACACCAATGAACGGGATTATCGGCTTTTCGGAACTCCTGAAAGATCCTCATCTCTCCGGAGATGAACAGTCCGAGTATATCGACCTCATTCATCAAAGTGGCAAGCGAATGCTGAATCTGATTAATGATCTGATGGATATTTCGAAGATTGATGCCAGAGAGGTAAAACTTCAGATAACCGAAACATCGGTTAATCTGCTTTTAAGAGAGGTGGAGGCTTTTTTCAGACTTGAAGCCACTAAAAAAGGATTACAGTTAAGCTGTACAACGGGGCTTACCGACAATGAAAGCATCATAAGAACCGACAGCATCAAACTCAACCAGATTGTAACAAACCTGATCCAGAATGCTCTGAAATTCACTTCAAAAGGTGGTATTGATTTTGGCTGTATCCGAAAAGCGGACATGCTTGAGTTTTATGTGATCGATTCAGGTATTGGTATTCCAGCCGGCATAAAAGATCGGATTTTCGAGCGATTCCATCAGGTCAATACCTCATTGACGCGAAACCATGAAGGAGCAGGTCTCGGATTGAGCATCAGCCAGGCATATGTTGAGATGATGGGCGGCTCAATCCATGTCGAATCGGTTGAGGGTGCCGGAAGTACTTTTTCCTTTACCATCCCCTATACCACAGTTCTTCATCCCGGGCACTCAGCACTCGGCACTCAGCACTCGGCACTCAGCACTCGGCACGTATCACTCTGTATTTTAATAGCTGAAGATGATGAGGTAAGCACTCTCCTGCTTAAAAAGACCCTTAAAGGTGAAAACATCACCACTCTCTGTGCCCAAAACGGTTGGGAAGCTGTAGAGATAGTTCAGCATCATCCGGAGATCAACCTTGTTCTGATGGACATTAAAATGCCCGTTATGAATGGTTTTGATGCAACCAGACTCATCAAACAGCAGCGCCCCGATCTGCCCGTTATCGCCCAGTCAGCATTTACCTCAAAAGAGGTCAACGAAAAAGCTCAGGAAGCAGGCTGCGACAGCTTCATCACCAAACCGATCAAAAAAAGCGAGCTGCTCGAAATGATGCAGCTCTTGATAAAGATAACCATATAGAGCGCCTTCTATGGCAAAGAAACTGTCGACCAAAAGCCTCGACACTCGAGCAACGTTGCCATCTCAAGCTCAGAGTGAGTCGCGCTACCGGAGCCTGTTTCAGAACATACACAACGTGATACTTATCGTCGATCTTCTCGGTGGTAACATTATCGATGCCAATCCTGCAGCATCCAACTACTATGGATGGACGCATGATGAACTGTGCCGGATGAATATCAAACAGATCAATCTCCTGACAGAACAGGAAGTAGAGGCGGAAATGCAGCTGGCAACTGCTGAAAAGCGAAATTATTTTCTCTTTCGTCATCGACTTGCTGACGGCTCTCACCGCGATGTCGAAGTATTCAGTACTCCCATTATCATTGAGCATAACTCCCTGCTTTACTTCATCATAAACGACATAACTGATCGTAGGCTTGTTGAACGGACATTGCTTCGCAGGCAATATGAGGAGCTAAAGGAAAGTCAGCAATTTCTTGCAAATATCTACGAAGAGGTGAATCACTCAATTTTTGTTGTTGATGTCAGAACTGACGGGGGCTTTCGCTTCAAGGGCATTAACCCCGTCCACGAACAAATCACAGGCATGAACAATGAGGACATAACTGGAAAAACGCCCGAGGAGTTTCTTGAACACAAAGTTGCCGAAGCGGTCATCCATAATTATCAGAGCTGTATTCAGGCGGGTAAAGCCATACACTATGAAGAGTCCATCTCATTCCGTGGCAAAAAAACCTGGTGGGATACGACCCTTAATCCTGTTCGCAATGATAGTGGTCATATTTACAGAATTATAGGCACCAGTAATAACATCACCGAACGGAAGCAGACAGAGGCGCAACTTAAAAAAATGAGTGCCGCTGTAGAGCAGAGTCCGGCTGTTGTAGTCATTACCGATCCTGAGGGCAACATAGAATATGTCAACTCGATGTTTACCGAACTCACCGGGTATTCGATAGAAGAAGCAAGAGGAAAAAATCCCAGGATCCTGCAATCGGGTTTTACACCAGAATCACTCTATAAAACGCTTTGGGAAACCATTCTTTCAGGCAGTATATGGCGCGGAGAATTTCATAACAAAAAGAAAAACGGCGAACTTTTCTGGGAATCCGTTGTAATTTCAGCTATGCTGAATGCAGAAGGGGTAATAACCAATTTTCTTGCAGTGAAAGAGGATATCACCGAACAGAAAATCATGTTGGCAGAACTTATCTCGGCCAAAGAAAAAGCGGAAGAGAGTGACCGCTTGAAATCAGCGTTTCTGGCCAACATCAGTCACGAAATACGCACACCAATGAATGGTATTCTCGGCTTTTCAGAACTCCTCAAAGAGCCGCAGTTATCAGGCGAAGAAATGGCTGAATATATCGACCTCATTCAGAAAAGCGGCCAGCGCATGCTCAATCTGATTAATGATCTTATTGATATTTCACGTATTGATGCCGAAGAAACAAAATTGCAGATAACCCCAACCCCGGTCAACGAGCTTTTAGACGATATTCTTGCCTTTTTCAAGCCGGAAGCTGAATTAAAAGGGTTGTTTTTGACATGTACCACAGAACTTTCCGACACCGAAAGCATCATTGCAACCGACAGCGTCAAGCTGAACCAGATTTTGACCAACCTTGTCAAGAATGCCTTGAAATTTACCCTGCAAGGTGGTATTGATTTCGGCTATAGAAGAAAGGATGGCATCCTTGAGTTTTATGTGGTTGATTCAGGCATTGGTATTCCGGCAGACATGACAGATCAGGTTTTTGATCGCTTCAAACAGGTAGACAACACCTTGACCAGAGGCTACGAAGGGGCAGGGCTCGGATTATGCATTACCAAAGCCTATGTTGCAATGCTTGGCGGCAGGATATGGATTGAATCAGTAAATGGCGAAGGGAGTACCTTTTTGTTCACACTCCCGTATACCCCGGTCAATACACCGACCCTCTCATCTTCCACTCAGTACTCAGCACTCAGCTCTCAGCACTTTGCACTCAGCATTCTTATAGCCGAAGATGACGCCATGAGCACCCTTCTGCTGCAAAAGAGCCTGAAAGGAGAAAATATCACCATGCTTTGTGTCGAAAACGGTATGGAAGCCGTGGAAATTGTAGAGCATCACCCGGAGATCAATCTGGTACTCATGGATATTAAGATGCCGTTATTGAACGGTTTTGAGGCTACCCGGCAGATCAAACAGCTCCGCCCTGACCTTCCCGTTATCGCCCAGTCAGCCTTCACCTCAAAAGAAGACAAACTCAAAGCCAGACAAGCCGGCTGCAGTGGCTTCATCACCAAACCTATCAATAAAACCGAACTTCTCAATCTCATAGCCGAACTTGCTCATCATCCCTCAGCACTGATCTCTCATGCATAACGATTACCGAACGGGAGCAGTGCCACAGTACTCTCCATATCGTCTTTGATGAAGTGTCTCCTAAAGATATTGTATAACTCTTTTCTATATGCCCATCAATACAGTAACTTCTCTCTCAGACTTGAGATCTCGTGCTGAAGAGCACATTAAAAAAATTAAGGGTAACCTACTGGATCTTTCCTCCGCACCAGAAGAAATGGTCCGTCTGATCAATGAGCTTTCAGTCTATCAGATTGAACTTGAAATGCAACAGGCTGAGCTGATTCAATCAAGATCAGAGATTGAAACAAGTTTAAACCGGTACACCGAACTGTATGAGTGTGCGCCAACTGGATATGTGACGATTGCACGCGACAGTACGATACTCGAACTCAACCTCACAGCAACAGCGATGTTCGGTATCGAACGTTCTCTTCTGAAGGGACATCGTTTCATCTCCTTCATTCTCGCGGCAGATCGTCCGGTTATGAATGCAATGATTGACGATGTTTTCAGCAGCAAGACCCATCAATACTGCGAAGTGACGCTCCTGAGTGATGATGCCCAATACCCTCTTATACAAAGCAGACTTTCCGGACATACCGTTCGATTGGATGCGGTCGTGAGTGATGATGGCAAAGAATGCCGAGTGATTGTGGCGGATATTACCGAGCGCAGAAAAGCTGCAGAAGCTGCATTGAAGATGAGCGAAGATCATCACCGTTTACTCTTTGAAAATATGCTTAACGGTATTGCCTACTGCCGAATGATATTTGAAGATGGTCGCCCAGTCGATTTTATCTATGATCAGGTAAATACACGGTTCGAAACACTGACCGGCCTTAAAAATATTGAGGGCAAAAAAGGTTCAGAAGTTATACCAGGTTTCAAGAAGACAAGTTCTAACATGCTTGAAATTTATGGACGGGTAGCTTCCACTGGTCAGCCAGAACGATTTGAGTTCTACGGAGAACCGTTGAAAATATGGCTTGAAATCTCTGTGTTCAGTCTTAAAAAAGATAACTTTGTCACCATATTCGATAATATCACACTCCGCAAGCAGGCCGACATTGAACTTAAAAAACTCAGTGTTGCCATAGAACAAAGCCCAACTGGTGTTGTCATTACCGATCCGCTTGGCAATATCGAATACTTGAACCCGATGATTACCTCTATGACAGGATATTCGCCTGACGAACTCAAAGGGCAGAACCCTCGTATATTTCAGTCCGGCCTGACCTCTGCGTCCATTTACAAGGAGCTCTGGCAAACAATTCTTTCAGGTGAAGTGTGGCGTGGAGAGTTGCAGAACAAAAAGAAAAACGGCGAACTTTACTGGGAATCCGATGTTATTTCAGCGGTGTTGCATCATGACGGTTCGATAAGTAATTTTGTGTCGGTCAAAAACGATATCACTGAACGGAAAAGACTCTTGGCAGAACTCAGTGCAGCCAAAGAAAAAGTAGAAGAAGCCGAGCTTTTAAAGGCCGCATTTATGGCCAATATCAGCCATGAAATGCGCACACCAGTCAACGGTATTCTCGGCTTTTCTGAACTTCTTAAAAACCCGGAGGTATCAAAAGAAGAACAGGCCGAGTATAATGATATTATTCACCAAAGCGGTGAACGCTTGCTTCACCTCATTAATGATCTCATCGACTTTTCGAGGATTGAAGCAGGGGAGACCATGCTGCAGATTACAGAAACATCCGTAAACAAACAGCTCAAGGATCTTCAGGCTTTTTTTAAGCCTGCAATCGATAAAAAAGGGCTTCGTTTACGCTGTGCCCCGGGACTTCCTGACACAGAAAGCATCATTGAAACTGACAGCTCAAAACTGAGCCAGATATTGACCAACCTGATCCAGAATGCCCTGAAATTTACAAATTCAGGAGATATTGATTATGGCTACAGCAGAAAGGATAGCATGCTTGAGTTTTATGTCAGCGATTCAGGGATCGGTATTCCACTCAACATGCAGGGAAAAATATTCGATCGCTTCCGCCAGGTTGACAACACCTTAACCCAGTTTTATAAAGGATCAGGACTCGGACTAAGCATATCCAAAGCCTATGTTGAAATGCTCGGCGGCACCATTCAGGTCACATCCACGGAAGGCCAGGGAAGCACCTTCACCTTCACCCTTCCCTACACCACACAAACCCCCAAACCCTCAGCACTCAGTACTGGGCCCTCAGCACTCAACCCTTTGCCCTCAGCACTCAAGATACTTATCGCTGAAGATGACAGTATGAGCACCCTGTTAATGAAAAAGATGTTGCAGGGTGAAAACATAACCATCCTCTATGCTG
>Ga0118677_10005212_pt1 | contig 22911 bp, 20 predicted proteins | sample AliMusrvi5mmetaG_FD_86154 | JGI IMG/M metagenome (GOLD analysis project Ga0118677, IMG submission 86154)
CCAACTGACGCTATTGACCGAAGGTTGACCACCAACAGTGGTCAGATAATCATTTGAACAAACCGCTTTGAGCGGATCACGATTTATAAATGCCCCCACCTTTGGTGGGGGATGCGTTACTTTTGAATTATGAATGTTACCTGTTGAATCAAATTCAAAATCCATAATCCAAAATCAACATTACAGGTTTTATGTCGCGTACCGTTACCATCATAAATATTCTCCTGGGAATCGTCATCATTGCCCTGCTGGCGGGAATCGCGGCTGACCGTATGTCTGCGCGTCTCGGCAAGACATTTCAGCTTACCAACGGCGTAAGCACTCCTTCCGTTTCCGCACCGTATCAGCCACGAACGGAAGATCTTTCTTTTTACGCTCCGATTCTGACCGGGGGCCTGTTCGGTAAGGCTACCCAGGGTCCACTTACACCGATTACCAACGCTCCTGCGGCGGTGCAGGCCGCTCCGGTGACCGCTCCGGCCGAACTGATGCTCCTCGGCACCTCCGTCGGATCGTTCCGCGAAAGTTTCGCCCTGGTTCGTCATACAACAAAACAGGAAGAGCGGGTATTTCGACTGGGGGATGTGGTATTTGACACCGGACGCCTGGTGGAAGTCGGCAAGGAAAAGGCATTTATTGTCATCAGGAACACGAAAGTCGAACTGTTGACCCCCATGGCGCCACCGCCATCCCCTGCAACCGGACAGTCGGCATCGGGAACACCACGTACCGTCACGGCGGTGGCAAGTACCGGGGCGGGCAATTTCGTTATCGATCAGCGGGCCCTTACGTCCGCACTGGATAATCCGGCCCAGGCAATGAGCGATGCCCGCCTGCTTCCCAGCCAAAAGGACGGCAAAGTTGAGGGATTCAGGGCTACCGAGGTTAAACCGAATGGCCTGTTTTCGATGATTGGCATTAAAAATGGCGATGTCCTGCTCCGGCTGAACGATTTCCCCATGGATTCGCCGGACAAGGCGCTGCAATCTTTCATAGCTCTCAAGGGACAGAACCGGCTGAAGCTGGATCTTATCCGCGATGGTCAGCCACAGACGTTCAATTACGATATACGATAGACTGTTCACTTCGACCCGCTCAGGAACGGGGAACCATTGATTCTAAATTGGTAACCGTGAAGCGAAGTCGAAGCCCGGTGCATAGCAAGTAGCAATTGGAGGCACTCTTGACACGATATATACTACGGACACTTTGTATCCTCGTTCTAATGGGAACGCTATTCGCTTCCACGGTTTTGGCAACCGGCCCCAAGGGGGTCGTTCTGAATTTCAACGAGGTGGATATCTCCACCATGGTGAAGTTCATCAGCGACCTGACCGGTAAAAACTTTATTCTTGATGAGCGGGTAAAGGGGAAAATTTCGGTCTACTCTCCTTCCAAACTCTCGATTGAAGAAGCGTACAACGTTTTTACCTCCGTACTGGAGTTGAAAGGCTTTACCGTCGTTCAGAGCGGTAAGGTCGCAAAGATTGTCCCGACCTCCGCAGCCAAGCAATCTGGCTTCAAGCTGCTGTCGAACGGGGAACAGGCTCCGGTCAACGAGAGCTATATTGCCCAGGTAACCAAACTGGAGTTTATCACCGCCCAGGAAGCGGTGACGTTTCTGCAGCCGATGGTTTCAAAAGATGGGCATATCTCCGCTTTTGGTCCCGGCAACCTGCTCCTGATGGTTGATTCGTCTATTAATATCCGCAAGCTGCACGGCATTTTACTGACTATCGACACCGAGCGCACTCGCGAAGGAATGGAGATTATCTACCTCAAAAATGCTTCCGCCGAAAATGCCGCAACAACCGTGAGACAGTGGCTGAGCGGATCTGACGGCAAATCAGGAGGTCAGCCCGCTACGCCGGTGGGGAACAGCACGACAAGCGTTCTGGCCGACCAGCGCCTGAATGCGTTACTGATTTTCGGCAATGACGCGAACAAGAAAGCGATTCGCGAGCTGGTAGCAAAACTGGATGTCACTCCGCCTGAAGTAAACAGCAAGGTTAACGTTTATTACCTGGAAAACACCGACGCAACCGAGATGGCAAAAGTTCTGGATGGCGTCGTCAAGGGGATCGCCGCTCAAGCAGCCACCCAACCCGGCTCCGCCGTAGCGCAGGGTTCACCGTTCGACAGCGGCAAAGTGACCATCACTCCTGACAAGGCTTCCAATTCACTCGTCATCATGGCCTCTCCCACCGATTATAACAACCTGTCTCAGGTGATAAAAAAGCTCGACCGCCGCAGTAAACAGGTTTTTGTGCAGGTACTGATTGCCGAGGTATCTCTTGATAAATCACACGAACTGGGGGTCGAGCTGGGCGCTCTGGGGGGCGGTTCTCCCAATAACAACCTTACCGTTGCCGGAATGTTTGACCCGCTTGGCTCACTCACCACCGTCGGTAGCGTCATTGCCGCCGGTGGTGCGTTGACTCCCTCCGTCACCGCCAAGCCGATTAATGTGACGGCGGTACTCAAAGCGCTCGACAAAAACGGTCTCGTGAATATCCTTTCCACCCCCAATATTTTGACTTCAGACAACAAGGAAGCCGAGATCAACGTTGGTGAGAACGTACCATTCCAAGGCTCTGCAACCCAGAGCACCATCGGCACCACTACCTCCGTCGAACGCAAGGATATCGGTATCAACCTTAAAATCAAGCCTCAGATCAGCGAAGGTGATTATATCCGTATGGATATCAATCAGGAGATATCGGCAGTAAAGGATAGTAAGGGGCAGGCCATCGACCTTGTCACCACAAAACGCTCGGCCAAGACCAGTATTGTTGTCAAGGACAAGGAAACGGTTATAATAGGCGGACTGATCCAGGATAACGAGCAGGAGACCATCAACAAAATACCGTTTCTGGGCGATATTCCGCTGCTCGGGTGGCTGTTCAAAAGCAAATCCAAGACGCGCAACAAAACCAACCTGATGATTCTTTTGACACCACACATCGTCAAGGACGCCGCTGACCTGGCGGAGATGACGCGCAACCAGCGGACAGGATTTGGGGAGTCGGCCAAGAAGATCGACTCTGTTGACGTGCAAAAAGAGATCTCCGGAAAATGAGTGCCGGCGATGTACAGATGCAAGAGTTGAAGGCTGTTGCCGACAGGCTCGGCATCCAATGCCAACCGGAAATCAAGGCTGACGAGGTTGATCCCGAACTTCTGAATCGGCTCCCTCTGACATTCGCCCGCGCTAATGCCATTTTGCCGCTCCGCGAAGCAGACGGCATCATCAGGGTTGCCGTCTCCAGCGCCGCCGGGATGTTGCAGCTTGACGAATTGCGCCTGCTGTTCGGCGTGCCGATCGAAGCGGTACTGGTTCCGGCGCCACTTTTGGCGGATGTCATCAACCTTGTCTATGCCGGTGTTTCGGGAACGGCGCGCGAGGTACTCCAGGAACTGCAGGCGGAAGACCTCTCCACGATTGCCACCGAACTGAACAACCCTACCGATCTGCTTGATTTGTCCGATGAAGCGCCGGTGATCCGCCTGCTGAATTCGATTCTCTCGGAGGCGGTCAAAGAGCGGGTCAGCGATATTCACATCGAACCGTATGAGCGGGATCTTCTGGTCCGCTTTCGCATTGACGGTATCCTCTACGAAAAACTCTCACCACCAAAAATCATTCAGGATGCCCTGGTTTCGCGCATCAAGATCATGGCCGGTCTCAACATTGCCGAAAAACGCCTGCCACAGGATGGCCGCATCCGGGTGCTGGTTGCCGGGCGCGATGTGGATATCCGTGTTTCCATTCTGCCTACCTATTATGGCGAGCGGGCCGTATTGCGTTTGCTGGACAAAAAGAAGGGGGTCCTCTCTCTGGCAGACATCGGACTGGGGGCGCATGGTGAACGGACACTGGAGCGGATGCTGAGTCGGACAAGCGGCATCATCCTGGTGACCGGTCCCACCGGCAGCGGCAAATCGACGACCCTCTACGCGGCCCTGAACCGGGTAAATTCCACCGAAAAAAACATTATTACCATCGAAGATCCGATCGAGTACCAGATCAGGGGCATCGGCCAGATCCAGGTCAACGCCAAGATCGACTTGACCTTTGCCAGCGGTCTCCGCTCAATCCTGCGCCAGGATCCTGACATCATCATGGTTGGTGAGATTCGTGATGCCGAGACTGCTGAAATCGCCATCCAGGCCAGCTTGACCGGCCACCTGGTGCTTTCTACCCTGCATACCAACGATGCCGCCACCGCCGTAACCCGCCTGGTAGATATGGGAATCGAGCCCTTCATGATCGCATCCTCACTGTCAGCGGTTGTGGCGCAACGTCTGGTGCGGGTGATCTGCCCACACTGCCGCGAGGAATATCGCCCGGTTGAACAGTACGCCGGAATAACCCTGCCGGACAAACTGTATCGCGGCCGGGGATGCGATGCCTGCTTTGGCCTCGGCACCCTGGGACGGACCGCTATTTATGAAATCATGCCGGTTGATCAGGAACTTTGCTCGATGATCATTCGCCGATCCCATTCCGGTGAGATCAAGGAATATGCGATTGCTCACGGCATGAAAACGTTGCGTGACGATGGCCTTGCCCGGGCAGCCGCCGGGATTACCACCATTGAAGAGGTTCTGCGCGTTACCCAGGACGATTATGCCGACGTTCCGCTATAAAGCTTACAACGCCGCCGGTTCTTCGGTTTCCGGCACTATTGAGGCCGATTCCGAACGGCAGGCGCTCCAGCAGATTAAAGGCAAAGGGCTGCTGCCACGCGAGGTGACTGAAGAGGGTGGCGCCGTCGCCCCGGCCGGATCATTCTCCTTCCGCCGCGGCGTTTCAACTGATGAACTGTCGCTTTTTACCCGTCGCCTTGCCACGCTGGTAGCGTCATCCGTCCCACTTTTCGAGGCGATGGGTTCGCTCTGCGAGCAAGAGGAGGGAGGGCTCCTCCGCCAGGGACTGGTCCGGATAAAGGAACGTATTGCCGAAGGAGCGTCCTTGTCACGGGCCCTGGCAGCAGAGCCGGACATTTTCGGTGAAAGCTATGTCAGCATGGTGGCGGCCGGTGAGGCCGGCGGCGCACTTGATGCCGTACTGGAGCGGCTGGCTGATTTTCTGGAGGAACAGGAGCAGGTGCGGAGCAAGGTTGTATCCGCCCTGATCTATCCGATCCTGATGGTCTTTGTGGGAGGCGGCGTTATGATGTTCCTGCTGACCGTTGTCATCCCGCGCATCGTCACCATTTTTGAAGACAGCAAAGCATCTCTCCCCCTGATTACGGTGATAGTCCTCAAAGTAAGTCATTTTCTGCAGGGGTACTGGTGGATTCCCACTGCCCTGGTCGTCGCCTCGGTGCCTCTCTATCGCAACGCCATGAAACGCGACGATCTCCGTTTGAAACGAGACACTTTGCTGCTGAGACTGCCACTGGCCGGAGGGATGGTACAACGCCTTATCCTCTCCCGCTTTGCCCGCGTTCTGGGACTGCTGCTTACCAGCGGAGTGCCGATCATGAAAGCACTGGATATCACCGGCGAGGTGCTGGTCAATCGGGTGTACCGTTCATGCCTGCGCGGTGTGATGGAAGATGTTGCACAGGGGGGGAGCCTCTCCGGGAGTCTGAAAAAAAGTTCTCTTTTTCCGCCGCTCCTGGTGCATCTGACCGGTGTTGGCGAAAAAAGCGGCAATCTGGAGGAGATGTTGGTGAAGGCCGGCATTGCCTATGAACGCGAGTTCAGTGCCCGTCTGACCCGTTTGATGGGGTTGATGGAGCCGCTGATGGTACTGGGTATGGGAGTAGCGGTCGGCATTATCGTCATTGCGGTGCTGCTGCCAATCTTCGAGTTAAACCAGCTGATCAAGTAGGAGAATCTTCATGCTTCGGCGCACACTCCCCTGAAATTGCTATGAATCAGCTCTTCTGATCCGGTGATAGTATGGCGTTAGCAGCAAACATTCAGCAGCAGGTTTTCGATCTGCTTTCGCGCGCCTCCAATATCTCCTTTGTTACAGCGGATCAGGAGACGGGCGGCGTCAGCAAGCTGGCTCCCGGCCAGCGGGTCAGTGCCGAGGTTTTGTCGACGCAGCCTAACAACCGGGTTCAGGTTCGAGTCGGCAACGAGCGTTTCAACCTGGACATGCCGATGGCGATGGCGGTACGCGCGGGACAGACTCTTGAGATGACTTTCGTCTCCGGAGACCCGCGCTCGACGTTTGCCATTACGCGTCAACCGGGCATCGCTCCTCCGGTAAGTCTTTCCGACGCATCCCGCCTGCTCAGCTTACTGGTAAATAATGAACAGAATATAGATCCGCAACTCCGATCATCTCTGCAGAGTATCGGAGACATGCTGCGAAGTTCATCGGGCAAAGCCGCCGTGCTGGCTAATCTGCTGGATGAGACCCTGACGTACGGTTCCGGACATGGCACACCATCGGCTCCACTGTCAACGGTGGCGTTCATGAAAGAGCCGGACACGGGGCAGTTGACTCCGGACCAGGCACGTTTGGCAACATTTGAAGCAAATGCCACCCTGTTACTTAAAGATATTGCCCAGAATTCGCGATTTACCCTGCTTGAGGCAGCCAACCATCCGGTAACGCCGTTACCGCTCCTGCCCGGTGAAGAGGTCAATGCGACCGTTATCGGCACACTGCCGGATGGAAGAGCCTTCGTGCAGGTCGCAGGAACGGCTTTGGAGTTGCAGCTTCCCCAGAAAACCGCGCCGGGAGAAATCCTGCGCCTGACCTATCTGGGAGCAGAGCCGAAGCCAACCTTTGCGTTATCGCGTGCAATCTCCGAGAGTGTCCCGCCTGTTTTGAGCGAGGCCGGGCGCTGGTTGAGTGTGCTGGAACACAGCGAGGGGGGAGTATCGCGTCAGCAGGCCTATGTACTGGAACGGCTCAATACCGTGCTGAAAAGTCTTCCTCAGGGTTCTCCGGCATTCAGCGCCATTTCTGATGAGGCGTTAACCTATCAAAGAAGCACGCTGCCGGAAACCGCTTCAACCCCGGCCATCCTTCCGGGAGCTCCGCAGGGTCCTGCCGAACCGGTAAACGGCATCGCCTTCAACGATGATATGGCCAAGCTTCTTCAGGCCGTGATCAAAGGAAATCGACTGGCTCTGCTTGAATCTCTTAACCAGGTCCCATCCGGTTTATTCACCCCCGGCCAACAACTGAGGGGAGAGGTTCTTGCTACCTTGGGAGGGGGACGCTTCACCGTTCAGGTGGCCGGACAGATGTTTGAGTTTGCAATGCCGAAAGGAATCAAACGGGGCGACCTGGTTACCCTGTTTTTCATAACCGATGAACCGCATCAAACATTTCTGTTGGCCCGTTTCGGCCGTCCGGGAGATTCACAGGTCAGCGAGACCGGTCGCTGGTTGAGCGGTTTCCTGAGCGAGAGTTCCGGCCGGATGCCGGCCCAGGCTGCCATGAGTATTCTGCGAACGGTACTGGCGGAGCCGACTACCGACGCTTCGTTGCTCGGCCGCATGCTTCAGCAGGGTGCGCGTGAAAGTGGCCTGTTTTATGAGTCTCATCTGGCTCGCTGGTTTGGCGGAGAGTACGCGCTGGAAGATCTCATTAAAGAACCGCAGGGGCGTCTATCCCCTCGCATTGTTCTTTCCACAGGTACACCGGTTGAAGAACTTGTTCAGACCGGCGTCAGGATCGGCTTAACTGAAGTTATGGAGGCGCTCTTTTCAAAAACCGGCGCCTCCATGACGCATGAGGGAATCGCCGACCAGCGCAGCCTGCCTATTGTCAACGAACAACTATCGTCGCTGCAAAGTGGTCAACTCGTGTTTCGAGGAGATTTATTTCCCGGACAGCATCTGGAGTGGACGGTAAACGAGCGAGAGGCCGGACGCAACCCATCGGGGGGGCGTGAACGGAACTGGGAAACCGGTGTAACCGTCAACCTGCCGCATCTCGGACCGGTCTCGGCGCAACTCGCATTCGATGGGACCCGTGTCGCGATAAAAATCCATGCTGAAAACAGGGCAACCATACCGATTCTGGAAGATGGCCGAGCGCGTCTCGTCGAGCAGCTTGAGGGTGCCGGGTTGACACCGGCTGAGATGAGCGTAGGCCATGCCGCCACGTGACGATGAAGAACGCCGCGCGGCGGCGCTTTCATACAAACAGGGATACTATGCACCGGTGGTAATTGCCCGTGGTAAAGGGATTGTCGCTGAAGCCATTATCGCCTGTGCCCACGAAGCAGGCGTATATGTCCATGAATCGCCCGATCTGGTCAGATTGTTGATGCAGGTCGACAGCGATCAGTTTATCCCGCCCGAACTCTATCGGGCAGTTGCAGAAATACTCGTATGGCTCCAGTGGCTGGAGAGCCGGCAGATATAACTGAGTGGGAGGAAACGATGCAGATCAAGTTTGGGACCGATGGCTGGCGGGGCGTTATTGCCCGCGATTTTACCTTTGAGAATCTCTCGCGGGTGGCACAGGCGACCATGGATTATCTGAACCGCGACGGTTTGGGAAACAAGGGGCTGATAATCGGCTATGACCGTCGTTTTCTATCACGCGATTTTGCCCGGCGGGTAGCCGAGATCGCCGCAGGCAACGACATCCGCGTTCGTTTGACGGAAGATTACGCTCCGACACCGGCAGTTTCGTGGGCCGTGCGTGAGACCGGCTCCGGTGCCGGAATAATGATTACCGCGAGCCACAATCCGCCCGAATATAACGGATTCAAAATCAAAGAGGCGTTCGGCGGTTCAGCTCTGCCCGTAACGACCGGAATCATCGAAAAGATTGTCGCGTACAATGAGGAGAACAACCGGCGCATTATCTCGATTCCATACGAAGAGGCACTCAGCAAAGGTATGATCGAACTTTTTGACCCCTGCGAAGGATATTTTCACCAGATCAGCCGCTACGTCGACCTTGACGTCATTCAAAAGGCCGGAATTTCAGCGGTTGTGGATCCAATGTACGGGGCGGGCTGCGGTTTTATACCGCGCCTCCTGCCCGGAGTCGACGAAATCCACAACAGTGAAAATCCATCGTTCGGGGGACACCCGCCCGAACCGATCAGCCAGAACCTGGAAGAATTATCCGCCCTGGTGAAAAGCGGAAAATACCGGGTAGGCCTTGCTTTGGACGGAGATGCCGACCGGATTGGCGCCATCGATGAACAGGGGAATTTCTTTTCCTCCCACTGCATCTTTACCGTCATCCTGCGGCACCTGATCGAGTATAAGAAGCTGTCCGGTGCGGTAGTCAAAACGGTTTCAACAACCCGTATGGTGGATCTGCTGGCTGGAAAATTCGGGTTGGAACTTTATGAGACGCCAATCGGCTTTAAACATATCTGCGAGCTGATGCTGAAGCACGATATTCTTATGGGTGGCGAAGAATCCGGCGGTCTGGGAGTAAAGGGGCATATTCCTGAGCGTGACGGGATTCTGCTTGGCCTGCTATTGCTGGAAGCGGTAGCGGTCAGCGGCAAGGGATTGCGGCAGCTGCTTGACGAAACGATGGATGAGATCGGCCATTTCTATTATCAACGTATTGACCGTCGTATTGATAATGCTGCGAAAGAGCAGTTGATTACCACTCTCAGATTACACCCTCAGACAGCGATTGATGGTCAGCGGGTTGTTGCCACCAATTTCAGCGATGGCTTCAAGTTTATCTTTGAAAACGGGGACTGGCTTCTAATCCGGCCATCCGGAACCGAGCCGGTTTTACGCCTGTACAGTGAATCGGGGACAGAGGAGCAGGTTGAACGTTTCCTGCGCCAGGCGATAGTTATCGCCGGTTGTTAAAATTTATTTGCGTATCATCACTACACGGTTGCACTGACGGAAAAAACAGTTATAATCCTGCACGCTGTATCGTGTGTAACGGTACGGTATATTCGCATACCTTCATCCATACCGATTATGGAAAATTACAAAAAGGAGCACACTGCTATGGCAAACATTCTGATTGTTGATGATTCATCCACCATGCGTAAAATTATTTCCCGGTCTCTTCGTCAGGCCGGACTCACCGTCGATGAAATTTATGAAGCCGGCGACGGCATCGAAGGACTTGGAGTTATTGCGTCCGGTAAATCCATCCAACTGATCCTCTCCGATATTAATATGCCGAATATGGATGGCCTTGAGTTTGTCAAGGCGGTACGTGCCAACGGCAATTCAACACCGATTGTCATGATTACGACGGAAGGCGGCGAGGAGATCATAGCTGAGGCTATCTCGAGCGGCGCGAGTGACAGCATTAAAAAACCGTTTACTCCCGACCAGCTCCAGGAAAAGCTGGGAGGCTTAATATGAGCCTTAACTCGGACATTGCCCGAACAACCAGCCTCACGGAAGAGCAGGTTGCGGGTTATGTGATTGATGCAACAAAGGAAGTTTTCTCTACAATGGTGATGATGGACGTTGTAGGCGACTTTCCACTCACGGAGCCGGTAAGCCGCTTTAAATGCTGCATTACCGGAATGGTCGGTTTTGCCGGGACCTATTCGGGAGTTATTTCCATTCACTGTCCGATTGCTCTGGCGCTGAAAGTCACCTCCAACATGCTTGGCGTTGACTGCGATGAAGTTAACGATGATCTGAATGACGCCATCGGCGAAATTGCCAACATGCTGGGCGGCAGTGTCAAACAGGTTCTTTCGAAGGGTGGACTTGACGTCAAGCTGTCGATACCGACCGTAATCTCGGGAGAAGATTACACCGTTAACTCTCTTTCCGATAATGATTGTGTCGTCGTCCCGTTTACCGTTGAAGGCCACACGCTGCTGGTCGGGCTCACGCTGACAAAAGAAGATTAGCTTTGCATCGGCGGTCTTGACGCATGACCGCTAGAAACGAATCCGGACCGGAAGACGATATCTGATGGATGGTTATACAATGCTATACGGGATGTTGGAAACTGCCCTGAAGCAGGCCGGCGAAGAAAGCGGCATGCTATTGGGGCAGGAGCTTTCCATTTCCCTTTCAGACTCGCTTTCGACAAGCAAAAGCTCCTATTTCGGATGCCTTGACGACGGATGTTTCGTTCTCGGTGTCGGCTCGAGCGAGGCGTATGCTGGACAGTTCTACCTTCTGTTTTCGTTGCGTGACGCCATTGTTTTGAGCAGTATCCTGCTCGGCATCCCTCCTACACGTATTCAGGAAAAGAAGCGCCTTTCCATTATTGAAAATGATGATATAGACGCTTTTTCAGAGATTGCCAACATGGTGAACGGAGCACTTAACACCGTTTTCCAGGGTGCTCTTCCCAACAAAGTCCGTCTCAAACTGTTATCACCAAAGAAATATATTCCCGAAATTGACCTCCTGAGCCCGGAGGAACCGCTTCCGGATGGCGATTACCTGATGTTCCGCTCCAAACTGGAAATGCCGGGTCAGGAAATGAACCATCTCGACATCCTGATACCGGTTGCTTTGGGTAATTTGTTTGACCCGCAGCCGGAAGCTGCCGTGAGCGAAACAGGATCAGAACCGGAGACGGCAGATGCTGCCGGAGGTGAAGCCCGGCAGGCAGGAACGGAAGATGCGGATACGAAACCGGCAGCGTCCGCTGGCGTTGACAGTATCGTTGTGCTGGAGGACGACGAAGATCAGCGGAGACAGATGATCGATCTGCTTTCATTTACCGGGTATCAGGTAGTTGAAGGTACGCTTAATGCCGATCTCAAAGAGTTGTTTGAGAATAGAAACGTAAAGCTTGTTATAATCGGCTCTCAGGATGCTGATGATCGTGAATTGTCGGTCTGCATAAAAGTCAATGCCATCCGGCAGGATTTCCCTCCTCCGATCATCATGAGTGCCGAGTGCTGGACGAGAACAGCCGTACTGAAAGCGCTTAAATACGGGGCGCGGGATATTATCATAAAACCCTTAAATAGTGACGATGTGACTTCAAAGGTGCGTCGCTACTGCAAGATTACTCCGGTTTAGTATTAACGCGGGTCTGATAATGGCTCAAACGCCTACCTCACATTTTCGGTTTTCGTGCCTTTGTAGCCTGGCACTTTTTTGGGGGCTGTCTCTCCTGTTCATTGCCGTAACGCTGCTTCCCTCCCAGGCATATGCTTCCATCCCTAATCGTCTCTATCGAATCGACATTCATCCAAAACCAGATTTTACCCGTCTTACAGTACGATTGGCAGAACCTCCGCAGTATACGCTCACTGCCATACCAGGCAATCGTTTGCGTATTGTCATCCAGGATACCGGTGGCACGTTATTCAAAAAGCTGCGGAGTTATTCAGACAAAAACATTGGCGGCTTGATTATCAAAACCCGGGGTGACTCTCTGCTGGTAACTTTCCAGATTTCCCAGCAAGCTGGTTGGCGCAATCTCTCCCGCCCGGATGTAAGCGCAATAACCGTTGACGTCGGAGCGCCGTTCAAACCGGGTGCGCCACACGCTTCTCTCGGGGGGCGTGACAAGATCTGGAACGGCGTTGGGAAATTAGTACGTGACTTTGATCCACCCCTCAAGTCCGAGATACCTTTTACTCAAACAGATCGCCAGATTTTAAAGAACTTTCTTTCTGAGGAAGATCAAAGGATATTTATTGCAGCAGAAGCTGCTCTCTATAAAGGCCGCCTGACTGAAGCCGAGGAACTATTTGTTCGTTTTTCATCGCGCCAGGCTCCGATCCGCGCTCTGGCCCTCTATCGTCTTGGCGAAACATGGTACAAGCTGCAAAAGTATTCCCAGGCCCTGACGTCTTTTCGTGAGGCGGAAAGGTTGTGGCCGGCCTACCTTGGGCTTAATCCGGGAGTAACGTTTTATTATGGTGACAGCATTGCTCGAAACGGCGAACTGACGTATGCGCGCTCTTTGCTTGCGGGATTGGTCGCGCGCCTTGCCGACAAGACCTTCGCACCGGCCCTGCTCGTCAGGTTAGGCGATATTTTGACCCGCCAGGGACATGAGCAGGAAGCCCAGGCCATTTATCAAAATGTCTCCGAGCTTTTTAAAGAAAATAAAGCAAGTAAAATGGCGTCCATGCGGGTTGCTGACAGTGAATTTCTCCAGTCGACCCCGTGGAATTATCGTCCGATCAGCGACGTATATCGCATCGCTTCCCAGCAGAGCGGCGATCTTGACATGCGCGAAGAAGCGCACTTCAAGTATATATTGCTCGAATCGATACATGGTGAAGCCGGAGAAGCTCTCCAGCTGGTAATGGGGTTCCAGCGGAAATTTCCGCGAGGAGTGTACGTCGCCGTAAACAGAACCATTCGGGAAGTACTTGTCGCGGAAGTATTTCGACGCACCGTCTGGGACAAGGATTCTTCAGCGCTTGTCCGGTTTATGGATGAACAGCATGAGTATCTCGCCGGATGCGTTGAACAACCGGGATTTCTTTCTACTGTTACCCGGGCGTACAATGAAGTCGGTCGGCCTATCGAACTGGTCAGGTTATTGACTTCTTTAGTTGATCGGGTATGGGCCGCATCAGTTGCACCGGAGCTTTATACCAGTATCATTGATAATAGCGAACTTATCGGGGATACCGCAACAGCTGAACAAACCATTAAGACATTTTTGACTAAATTCCCTTCAAACCCGCGCGCACGACTTATGGCCGAGCGACTTGGTTCTATCTATTTTTCATTGGACAAATACCAGAAAGTCAAGGAAACACTTTTTTGGCTGCTCAATAAAGGGGAACATGCCGGCCATGCCGAAAGTTATTATCAACTTGGTCGATCTCTCTGGAAACTTCAGCTTTATCCGGAAGCCGCAAAATCCATGGATCTGTTTATTGCTACTCCCACGGGTCGAGATCCACGCCTCGTTCCGGATGCATATTTTATAGCCGCTTCCTCCCGGGAAAGTTCCGGAGACCGGAAAGGGGCATTGAAACTGTTTGAAACTGCACTCAAGCTGCCGGAAAATATCCGCACCGAAGAGTTCGCTTACAGAACCGGACAGATCAATCTCCTTGAAGGAAATACCCGACGTGCTAAAGAGCTGTTCGTGCCGCTCGCTACCAACGGCAAGGACCCCGATTGGAAAAAACTTGCACGACAAGCCCTGACATTTCTCGAATCCAAGCCTTCTCTTCAGTAGGACCTTCGCATAAAGTCAGTATTTTGACTTAGTCAAAATACTGTCACGCAACACTTGTTGTTGTGTCATCTCACTGAATATTCAAGCATCCAGTACCCTTTTTTACGCATTTATTCAACCCAACAAGGCACCATTACAATCACAGACTTGGTACGTTTTTTGCAAGTTTTGTTGTGGGGGAACTTGTTTATGCAAATAGATGGCATGTTTAACAGTACAGTTGCACTATTGGCAAAGAGCATTGACATGAGGGCCAAAAACCATAATTTAATCGCTTCCAATATTGCTAATGCCGAAACTCCTAACTATATACCCAAGACGCTGGTATTCGAGCAGCAATTGCAGGATGCTTTCAAAAATCGGAAGAATGGCCAGCTCACACCTTCTGCTGCGGATGCGCGCCATATACCTTTCTCTTCAAAGATTCCCGGCAGCGCCATACAGTCCGTTTCAGGCGAGGTCAGAGAGACACCAACCAAGACGCCGGGCAAAGACGGGAATGCCGTTGAACTTGAAGAGGAAATGAGCAAGATGGCTGAAAATCAGATCAAGTATAACGCATCAGTTCAAATGCTGAATAAGCAGTTAGAATTGTTGCGATCATCGATTAAGGGAGCGTTATAATGGAGTTGGACTTCTATAGCTCAATGAACATAAGCTCGTCGGCACTTTCCGCTCAGCGGACGCGCATGAACCTGATTTCGAGTAATTTGGCCAATGCCAATACCACGCGTACACCCGAAGGTGGGCCGTACAAGCGCAAAGATGCGGTTTTTGCCGCGACTCCACTCGAAGGTTCGTTCGCCCAGACCCTTGATGGTGCAACCGCCCAGCATGCACGAAAAGTTGAAGTTATGGAAATAGTCGAGGATAAAAACCCGCCACGCCTGCAGTATGACCCCGGACACCCGGATGCCAATCCACAGGGGTATGTTGCCATGCCAAATGTCAACGTTGTTGAGGAAATGGCCGATATGATCAGTGCGACACGTTCGTACGAAGCAAACGTCACCGCTGTTCAGGCAGCCAAAAGTATGGCCATGAAAGCACTTGAAATCGGCAAGTAACCCAAAAAAACATTACAATGTGTAGTTGATTTTTGAAGGAGATCGTTATGATAATTTCGGGTATTGAAAGTGGAATCGGAATGGCCAAAGCTTTTCCGGAAATGAATAAAGTCAGTTCGACACCACCGGCTGACGGGGCCGGTAAGTTTTTCAGTGAGCTCGTCTCCAAAGTGAACGATATTCAAGTAAAATCCGACAAAGCGGTTCAGGGTCTTGCAAGCGGTGAAAATAAAAATCTCCACGAAGTCATGATTGAAGTGGAGAAAGCAAGTATCTCGTTTCAATTTATGTCACAGGTACGCAACAAGGCACTTGATGCGTATCAGGAAGTAATGCGGATGCAGGTCTAGTTTCAGCCGGAATCTGCGTACTACAATTCATATCGGTATTCACTGCACTATTCAGCACACAAGAAAGGAAATACGAATCTAACCAATGCCAGAGGGAATCCGTAGACTCATAGAGCCGTTCACCGCACTTTCACCCGGCAAACAGATGTTGATTGCATCAGTAGCCATTCTGTCTGCGATGGCCTTTGCTATTTTAATTTTTGTCGCCAATCGAACCGACTACCGACCGCTATTCACTAACTTGACTTCAGAGGATGCCGGGGAAATTGTCAAAAAACTGAAGGACGCAAAGACGCCCTATCAGATTACCGCTGACGGCAAGGGAATTCTCGTGCCATCCGATAAAGTGTATGAGCTCCGCCTGACACTGGCTTCAGAAGGGATTCCCCAGGGCGGCGGAGTTGGTTTTGAAATATTTGACCGGAAAAATTTCGGCATGACCGAGTTTGTGCAGAAGCTCAATTATCAGCGAGCTCTGCAAGGCGAATTATCGAGAACAATTGCACAGTTGACCGGGGTCGAGCAGGCTCGTGTACACCTGGTTATACCCGAGAAATCGCTATTCAAGGACAATGAAAAGCCGGCAACAGCTTCCATCGTTCTTAAAATGAAATCCAACCGTGCCCTGTCGGCGTCAGAAGTCCAAGGGGTCGTGCATCTGGTTTCAGCCTCCATTGAGGGAATGGATCCCGAGCACGTTACCGTCCTCGACAGTCGCGGCAAAATTCTCAGCAAAGGCGGCAGCAGTGACGCAACATCCCGCATGACTTCAGCCATGCAGGAAAATCAACGGACGTACGAAAAAAATGTTGAAGAGCGAATCCAGTCTCTACTTGATCCAGTTGTTGGTGGAGGCAAGTCGGTAGCACGGGTAACAGCAACTTTTGATTTCAAGCAGGTTGAACGGGTTGAAGAAAAGTTTGATCCGGAGTCCATTGCCGTGCGTAGCGAGCAGCGGACCGAAGAGAAGGGCTCGTCAACTGCCAGTGGCGTAACTGCCGGTGTTCCCGGCGTACAAACCAATCTCGGACGTACCGGTGCTGGTGGCGCATCCGGTGGCGGATCCAAAAACGACGAAACCCTTAACTACGAGGTAAGTCGTTCAACGGCAAAAATCATCGAACCGGTCGGAGCCCTCAGCAAAATTTCGATCGCGGTTCTGGTTGATGGCAAGTATGAAACACCGGCAGCGGTCAAGGAAGGGCAGATTGCCAAGCCCAAATATCTGCCTCGATCACCTGATGAACTGCAAAAAATAGAAACACTGGTGAAAAGCGCTATTGGCTATAACCCTGAACGTGGTGATCAATTGACCGTTCAAAACATCCCCTTTCAGGACACTGGTGAAGCTGGAAGCAGCGAAACAACACCAATGTGGTGGACAAACCCGTTTTTCATGTCTCTGGCAAAAAATCTGATAATCGGAATCGGATTTCTGCTGTTAATCATGTTTGTGATTCGTCCGCTTCTTGCTCCGCTTCGATTACTGAAACGTCCGACACGAGATAGTTTTGAAGCGCTGGGAGTTGGTGGAGATCAGTTGACCACAGCCGATCGAGTGGCAATTGAGTCACAAATGGCTGAGCAGCACAGCCTGATTGAGCAGGCAAAGAAAGACCCCTACCAGGTTGCCCAAATATTGCAAAACTGGGTTGCTGAAGACAAATAAAATCTCAGAAGGGATGCTATGACCGGTTCAGAACGCGCTGCCATCTTGCTGCTCTACCTTGGAAATGATGTAACCGGCAAGGTTTTCGAGCATCTTGATGATACTGAAATAAAAAAAATCAGCAAAAGTATGGGGTCGCTCGGGCATGTCCCGCGTGAAACCATCATGAATGTTGTCAGCGATTTTACTGCGGTGATCGATCCGGAAGCGGGCATTTTTTCCCAGGGTGATGAATTTGTATTAAAAATCCTTGAAAAAGCTCTCGGACCTGAGAAAGCCCACATGCTGATGGAGGAGTTGCAAGCCTCAAGCTATGGTGATCTGGTTGATATTCTCGCGAATATGGATTCGAAAAGTATCGCGAACTTCCTTTCTCAAGAGCACCCTCAGACCATTGCTGTCATACTGGCCAAACTCAAATCAAAACAGACCAGCGAGATTATCAGCCTTTTGCCGCAAGAGTTGCAGGCTGAGGTAGTTTTGCGCATCGCTGATGTTGAGCAGGTATCGCCGGATATCCTGAAGGAAATCGATGAGGTTATGAAACGCGAACTTAAATCGATGGGAGGCGTCCAACGGTATAAGGTTGGAGGTATTGACAAGGTTGTTGATATGTTTAACCACTTTGATCGTAGCAAGGAAAAACAGATTCTCGATAAACTGGATGTGCTGAGTCCGCCGTTATCGGAAATTATCCGCAAACACCTCTTTACCTTTGAGGACGTGTTTGCTCTCGATGATCGCAGCATTCAGTCCGTCATGCGTGAAGTTTCGAACGACACATTGACTCTGGCCATGAAAACCTCGCCCGATGAGGTCAAGGACAAGATCTTCAAGAATATCTCCAGCCGTGCCGCAGATATGATCAAGGAAGACCTGGAGGTAATGGGGCCAGTACGACTTTCTGACGTTGAAAAAGCGCAGGGAGAAATCATCAAGATCGTACGTAAGATGGAAGAAGAAGGGAAAATTGTTCTGGCTGGCCGGGGAAGCGAAGATGTCCTTGTCTAAGGTCATAAAGCTGGCTAAAACCGACGGCGCGAACATCACGGAATTCAACTTCAGGAATATCGGGCAGGCCGGCATTGACTTTTCCGCGACACAAAACAGCGGCAACAGTTTCGTTCCGATGGGACTGTTTCAAGGCTTCGACCATACTGATTCATCCGGGGAAGAAGCGATTGATACGGGGCCGCCCCCCATTGAAATTTCAGAAGATGATCTTAACCAGCGAATCAATGATGCTTTCAATGCAGGCCTGAAAGAGGGCAAAGACCTCGCAGAGCGCGGACTGATCAATGTCTTCAGGGCGTTACGAGCCTCAAGCGAATCGATTCACGATCTGAGAGACAAAATTTTACGGGAATCAGAGGATGAAATAATTAATCTCATCATGCTCGTTGCCCGCAAGGTGATTATTCAGGAAATCAGTCAGGATCGTTCGATTCTGGCCGGGATTGTTCAAAATGCCCTCGCCGGTTTATCGGCTCGTGAGGAAATAACCGTTCGCATCAATCCGGAGGATTATCAACTAGTTACTTCCGGACGTGATGAATTGTTGCACAAGGAGCTGCTCAGCGAACGGCTACTGCTCAAGCCGGACCCTTCTGTCGTCATTGGTTTCTGTCTCATTGACACGGCCATGGGTACCATCGATGCATCTCTCGACGGTCAGCTGGATCAACTCTATCGAAGCCTTCTTGATCGGCGCACCGCTGCAGCGGCACCGTGACACGGACATGAGGCACTATGCCTGATACAAAACTTCATCTTGATAAGTACCGTACGACCCTTGCAACCGCAAATCCGGTCAGACTGCATGGCAAAGTTACACAGGTAGTCGGACTGGTGATCGAGGGGTACTGTCCCGATACATCAGTTGGCGCCATCTGTGAGATAAAACCGCTGGAAGGCAATCCGATCCCGGCTGAAGTTGTCGGTTTTCGAAATAATAAAACCCTGTTGATGCCGCTCGGTGAACTACGGGGCGTTGGTCTTGACAGTCTGATTTCAGTCAGGCGTGATAATGCAGCCCTTGGGGTTGGTCCGCTCATGCTGGGGCGCGTAATTGATGGCCTGGGTAATCCCATTGATGATAAAGGCCCGATCACAAGCGAAGAAGAATATCCCATCTATGCCCTTCCGGTGAATCCGATGTCCAGGCCACCGATCCGGAAACCGCTTGATCTCGGAATTCGCAGTATCAATGGCTTGCTTACCTGCGGACAGGGACAGCGGGTCGGTATAATGGCAGGTTCCGGCGTCGGAAAATCGACCCTGCTTGGCATGATAGCCCGCTATACTGAAGCCGATGTCAATGTCATCGCCTTGATTGGCGAACGTGGCCGCGAACTGCGCGAGTTTATTGAAAAGGATTTACAGGAGCAGGGACTGAAAAAATCCGTCGTTGTTGTTGCAACATCCGATCAGCCCCCGTTGGTAAGGATGCGCGGAGCCTATATAGCAACAACAATTGCGGAATATTTTAAAAATCAGGGAAAAAAAGTTTTACTGATGATGGATTCGGCAACCCGTTTCGCAATGGCAATGCGCGAAGTGGGTCTTGCTATCGGTGAACCTCCCACGACCAAGGGATACACGCCGTCCGTCTTTGCAGCGCTGCCGAAACTGCTTGAACGGACTGGTAATTTCCCGGAAGGAAGCATTACTGCGCTCTACACGGTTCTGGTTGAGGGGGACGATTTTAATGAACCCATCTCGGATGCCATGCGCAGTATATTGGACGGGCACATTGTTCTGTCACGTGATCTGGCATCCCGTTCCATCTATCCGCCGATAGACGTTCTCGCAAGCGCCAGCCGCGTCATGACCGACGTTGCCTCAAATGAACATCTGGCTGCAGCATCCAAGTACAAGGAGGTGCTGGCAACCTATCGCCAATCCGAGGACCTGATAAATATCGGCGCCTACAAATCAGGAAGCAATCCCGGTATAGATTATGCTGTAACACATATCGAGGCAATGCAATCGTTCATGAAACAAGCCGTTCATAACCCGGTCACACTGGAAGAAGCGGTACATGATTTGAAATCGATGTTTGCATTCTGATTCCGGATGGTTGCAGTGGAGTAACAGGCGATGGCTGGCAAAACATTTGAGCTCGAACAGGTACTTGTCTACCGCCGTGAAATGGAGAAACTACGCAAACAGGAATTCAGGGTTGCGCGTGAAGTACTTGAGCAGGCAAATGAAGATTTGGAACGTAAAGAGGAGCAGGTCGAATGTTTGACACAGGAGTTCCAGCGTACCCAGCAGTATATCGGCTGTATTGACGATATGCGCATGTATGCGGATTATTTTGCTCGAAAGCGTGAAGAGATCAAACAACAAAAGGAACGGATCGAACAGCTTGATCAGGTTATGGATGAAAAAAGATCCGACTTGATGGAAGCAAGTAAGGACAAAAAGGTGCTTGAATCTTTACGAAAGAAAAAGGCAGAAGAATTTCGCAAGGATATGGCAACCAAGGAGCGGAACTTTCTTGACGAGATTTCCATCCAGAAGAAGGTTACGCAAACGTGAGTCACAATAAAATCTTTTTAGCGGCTTTTCTGTTGGCAAGCATCCTCTTTCTGACGCTCTATCGGCTTCCCGCAGTTCTTGCCAGCTCTGCGGTTCAGAATGAGACCACGGCACAGAATTCTTCAGAGTCTACCTCAACGACTCAGGCTCCGGGTAATGCGACCCGTGCAGCCCGCGAAGAAAAAGCCCTTCAGGATGCCCGTCGTAAACAATTGGCGGAAAGAGAGGCTGCTTTGGCGGCCAAAGAGCAGGAGTTGCAAAAAATGAGCGCCAGGATCGAGGCTCAGGTAAAAGCACTTGAAGACAGCAAAAAGCGCCTGGATGATTCTTTAAAAGCCAAGTCCGAAGCGCAAAAGAAAAAGCAGGAAGAGAAAATTCAGAAAATGGTCAAGCTTTTTAAGACCATGAAAAGTGAGCAGGCCGGTAAAATGCTTGACACATTGAAAGAGGATCTTGCCCTTTCACTTTTAAGCAGAATGGACACCAAGACCGTCGCAAAGCTGGCGCCGTTTATCAACCAGCCACGAGTCGTTAAATGGGTAACCGAAAACCTGCAGGAAAAATAATCCTGATTTTATGGACATCAACACCGTCCACTCCATAAAAAATCTTTACAGAAAGGAGGTGAGAAACTAATGAATACTGGACAAATAACTATGAACGCGTTTCAAGGAGTGACGCAATCCATCACTCCCGATTCTATCATATCCACATCGGCTTTGCCGGAAAGTGGACATGAGACTGTCGGCAGCTTTGCCGAAATGCTAAACGGGATGGATTCGCAGGAAAAATCTGCTTCAGACACAGGTGCCGCTGCAAAGCTTCCCTTTGTGTCTTGGAGAACAAAAACGACTGGCGATTTACCGACCATTGGCTTGAGATCGGGAATTCTACGAGCATTACGATCTGAAACCAGACGCGCTACTGATGCGGTCCTGACACCGGGCGAAAAGCCTTCCGTGGGATCATTATCTGAAAAAGTACGTAGCGAAGAGACTGCTACTATTAATGAACTTCAAACCACACTGGTAAGAACACCGATCGACGCACAGACGGTGATCGCAGCTTATTCCCAACCCGGCAGAATGCCGGAAGAAGTCTCATCAACAGTAAAGAACGCAGATACTCCGCAAGACGAGCCTGTTGCTGGTGATACACTGATCTTTTCTCAAAGTACTTCCGCTCATCCGGATATATCCGGAGTTCCTTCGGTACAACAGCCGGATATTCCGGTGCGGCAAAACGAGTCGAAGACACGGGCTCACCAGGAGCTGTTGATTCCACAAGAACCGGGAAAAACGACGGAAGTTATTCCTTTACCTGTTGACCGGGTTGTAATGGTAAAAAAGGCGACCGTTTCCGAAGAATCGGAACCGCTCACGCCAGGAGCTATTGCCTCAGACAAAACACAGAATGTATCCGCATCGTCAGAGACGACTTACGTGCCTGCACAAATCGGTAAAGTGCCGCAGAAAATATCAGAGAGACAAACCCGGCTGACTGCGAAAGCCGCTACTGTTTCCGCAGGTAGACGTACAAACAAAGATACCGGGAAACGTATGGCGTTCAACGCAGACATACCTGCACCCGTAGCAGCAACTCCCGCTACGGCACCGGAAATGACCGTCAGGGCGCAAGCCACGATCCAGCCACAACCGGAAGCAGTTCAGGCGCTGCCGCACGATGCGCCGAAAGCGGTTCAGGCACAGCCTGTTGAAGTGATGCCGTCCGTACAGCAGCCGGTTGTAGAAGTTCCCGTACTGGCAGCAGCACAACCGCAGCAACCTGTAACAACTTCGGATGTCACACCACAACCGGTTCAAACCGTTGACATTGCACGCGCAACTGCACAACCGGCAGCAGCACCAGCCGTACAGTTGCAGACCAGGACGGAACTGCCGGCCGCACCTGCTGTAGCACCATCATCAACTCCAACAGCTGCACCCGTAGCAGCAACTCCCGCTACGGCACCGGAAATGGCCGTCAGGGCGCAAGCCACGATCCAGCCACAACCGGAAGCGGTTCAGGCGCTGCCGCACGATGCGCCGAAAGCGGTTCAGGCACAGCCTGTTGAAGTTATGCCGTCCGTACAGCAGCCGGTTGTAGAGGTTCCCGTACTGGCAGCAGCACAACCGCAGCAACCTGTAACAACTTCGGATGTCACACCACAACCGGTTCAAACCGTTGACATTGCACGCGCAACTGCACAACCGGCAGCAGCACCAGCCG